>Ga0247765_1000489_pt1 | contig 30604 bp, 26 predicted proteins | sample UWRJL106311C6_FD_179949 | JGI IMG/M metagenome (GOLD analysis project Ga0247765, IMG submission 179949) | Plant litter microbial communities from Arlington Agricultural Research Station in Wisconsin, United States - UWRJ-L106-311C-6 | ecosystem: Environmental > Terrestrial > Plant litter >...
GGGAGATGGTTCTTTATAGGGCCCTCAGTGGGTGTAGGTCAATCTTACAGGGGGTGAGGGCCCTAAAACACAAAAGGAAAGCCTATACTACAGAGGGAAAAGTGCTTACGTTGGCGCTGGAATCCAAAGGATTCCAGAGCAACGAGTTGGCTGACGTAACAGTGATGGTGGGTCTACCCCTGTAGGCCAAGCCTACAGGTGGTGGGTCCTCGGAACTCGCCGTCGGTTCTAGTGGGTTCCAGTGGGTCCAGGGGGCTTGGCAGTCCCCCTGAACCACAACACCAACTCCTTGTGGTTGTGGTGACTGCACTTTACCATAGTGCAGTCGGTAGCACTCCCAGGGCAGAAGATCAACTAGGCTACAGCACCTAAGGGTGCTGTAGCTACAGGGCAACTGGGCTGTAATTTCAACAATATATAAGCGTAAACTACTCGCGAATAACTTTTGGATTTTCGTATTTGGCCCTTTGGTAGTTGTATTTACATGTAAAATATGTCCGAAGTTCTAATTAGCGCTTAACGAAGTTATAAACTTATCGTACGCCTACTTTAAGCGTATTACGTTCACGTAGTAATTAATTAGTTATATTTTTTACATATGAAAGTTGGGGGTGAAATACGTGTATATATAGCTTAATAATATATTGAATAATTATTTTCTTTTTTAAATTTGTAAGCTTATGCGAATTAGCTGGAATATCGCATTGTATAGGCCGGCCAGCGCGTTGGTTACGAAGGGTATTTTTATTAATAGTATAGATTTTCGCTGCAGCTTGGTTGCTAAGTTTTGGATCCCTTTAAAAAGCGTTGAGTATTAGGTTTATCCTAACTTCGTACGAAGTAGTTTCTATTATTAGTTGTGGAAAGAAATGGTGTTTTGTGCAGAAGAGGCGCGTTGCGTCGGAAAGTGGCTGACTCGCTTGTCTGGCTGACTCGCTTATTACGCACGTTAGGTTTTTTTGGAGGGGGTTTTCGGGAAAGACGAGGTATGAAGTGAATAAGTTTTGGAGCGCAGCAAGCACCGAAAAGAACCGCCAGATTGCGAACACGGGCCATAGCTCGGCGACGCGGAAAGATGAGTGACTTTAGGGAGTTATCCCAGACAGACGGGGAGCTGGGTTTTTATAAAGGTCGAGTCGGGGAATATCATTTTCGTGTATTGTGTATTGGAGGCGTCCTACTGAGTCGCCAGATCCCACACAGTTGTGAGGAGGGGATATTTCTGGATGTTTCTGGGAGAGAATGAAGGGAGACCAAGGGGATGGATGGGATAGGGGAGGGCCACAGCCTGATGGTCGTTGGTCGCGATAGGCGCGTAGGATCATGGCGTTGCTTGGCTTGACAAAAGGGGGGAAAGGGGCAAAAACGAATTGGTAAATACGTATTGCCGTCTAATTCGGACTACGCAGGGCTTGGCTGTTGGGTGTGCCGTTTTCCGAAAGATATACCTGCCAAAATGTTATTGCTGATGGGATGATATGGATATCTCTGGTGATTTCAAGCAAACTTCGAGTAACTTGACGTAGGTGTTTTCCTGAATTGCTATGATTATGCTCCTGGATATTCTGGGGGGAGGCAACATCAATTCCAACACTGATAATGTGTCGCCTTTCAGACATTAAATTGCACTGCAGTATCCAACAGCTCTGCAGAAACCCGGCCCAGGGTATGCCGTACCCGCACCTGATTGATACCGTGCAATCCATCGGACAGGCCAAGGGTATTGTTCTTCTCCTTAAAATACAACTCAACTCCCAGATTACCCTTGTGAATTGTGAACTCAAGCTGGAGTTCTACCCTGCTGTAACTGACGCCATTTTTGCTGTACAGTATCTCGTGCATCTCGGCTGGGACGTTGTCGAGGTTGTAGTCAATGTTCAAGATTTGGACGTTGCCATCTATGAACCGTCAGTTAGGTACCTCACCTGCCGATGTCTAAATAGTCCAGTCGGTGGTTGTCACCTAGATGTTTAGATTTTTAATTAATGGTTGGGGCTAGGATTACCTGTTTGAGAAAATTGTTTTGCCGGACTTGCTGCATCATCCCTGGATAGCACGAGAGTCACACTTCCCGTGGGGCTACTTATTTGCGTCAACCACCGCAGAATACAAATATTCTTCCGTAACGGCTCCGATGCGGTGACTAAATCGCCCTTGTGTACAACCCACTGTACGGAGTCTCGGGCTCGAGACTTGCCGTCAAGAATATCATAGTATTGTTGGCAGCTGAACGCGTAGCATTTGTGTTCGGGGCTTCCTCGGGGTTCACCCAGGGCCCCACTTTCAGGGCGTCAGCCTAGGTGAGCAGGGTGAACCGGACCCACATGAGGGTGAGTAGTTGGATGAGCCCGACCTCGTGCCCTTGACCGGGAGACTTAGCTCAGTGACCATGGTTATTAAGAAGCCAAGTCCTGGCTCGCCGCCTTCTCATCAATCCCCGCCTCATGGGGGGGGGCAGAATTAGTATTGGAAGAAGATGGGAGTCATCAGGTGTAACTAAAAGAATGACTATTTGTACCGTAGTATTTCTCTATCTATCTGTGACACGACGCCAATTACAATCAGGATGCCAACATCATGGTTTGGCCATGTCTGCACCGCCCTGTCTCCGAAGTACCTTTCCAACAGCGGTTTTTCTGATACCGTAACGTAAGCTTATAGCCTGTTTAAACCCAAGTATGATAAGGGTACCTTAGTTAGTTGGCCCACCTAGCCGCCATCATCGTGGTTAAACCCTTCCGCGGCCATTAGACGAAGGAAGCCCAGCGCAGTAGGACCGATACTTGGGGTGGCGGACTCGTCGTCGGACATGCTGTGGGAGCTAACATCTACCTTAGACTCAGGTAAGAGCGCAGACCACGGTTCTAAGCTCTCTCCAACGAGTGTGTGGATCACCGCTCGTAGGTAGCGTTTCGCGTTTGCCCCAGAAACGTATCGGCCACCATTCTCGTCGTTGTCGATCATAGCCGCGAAGATGATTTGCAGCCGCGTGAAGTCGGGATATAAGTCGGGACACGAACCGACGGCAGGATGATTGTAGTCTCGTTCAGGTAAGTCACCAAGTTATAACAGGCAACAAACTTTTTTCACTCACATGGACTCGGCCGGTCCTGGCAAAATCTGGGGAAGAGAATTTCCCACATGCGATTCCACCTCTCTTCCTCAGTCCCGGCGGTTCCGGGGTTATTCCCGTCGAGCGCGTCTTTGACTTTCTGGGTCCGCATAAAAGGGATGTTTCTGGGCGGCAAGGTGGATACCTGACAATTATTTTCACGGAGGTGGCGTTCGACTCCGTCATCATCATAGCAGTCCTCGAGGCAAACATGGCAATCGTACGACCGGTGATGGAGGTCGAGGTGTTGGCTGGATGAGGTTGTACGTATTATTAGTCCTGAACGGAAAAATTGCCACTACTGGTATGTAGGTACAAGGCACCTCCGTCACCTACCAAAGTTGGCTAAGTGGATAGAATCCTGGCCCTTGGCAGCTGCTACTACTGCTTTGGGTTCCCCGGGGGTGCATGATGTCAAACGGACATCGGAAAGGCCTCCTCGGATCCGAGCTGGAGGACCCCAAGTTGTACAAAAACGCCCGTGGGCCTCCAGGCAGGGAGTGGAGAGTTTGGATGGCGGCGGCGGCAGAGCCCAATGAGAGTTCGCCGGACATGAATCTCGTAATACGCTCGTCTAGGCCCGAAAAGACGCCTTCGCCCTCGCCGTTGATGATGGTGGTGGCTGGGGTGGTCGGTGCTGCTGCTGTGGTGGTGCGTCTCCGTCTCAGCGTGTCCGCACGAACCGGCCCTTGTGGTGCTTCCTCTGGGATTTCCAATCCCGCATGCTGTGCCGCTGCGAAGAGGGCATCTTGCCGAGATGATAACTCGTGTCTTTCTGGCACCACCTCCGCACCCCAGATCTCTTGAATTTCAGAGATTTCCTCATACGGCAAAGCCGAACTCGAGCTACCAGAAGGGTGCACGGCGGAGGAAGAAGCAGAGGACGGGGGTCTTGAGGCGAGAATTCTTGCGAAGCTCCGCTCATCGCCCCGAGAGAGCGACTCTCGGATCCGCCTCCGCTGCCTCTGCAACATACCGTAATCCGCCCGGACCTTCTCGAGACGCTGGTAGAACGTGTCCAAGCCCTCCAAGGCGCTGAGATTCAGGCTTTCCACAGCAATGGTTTCACAGGGTCCTGTGTTTCTCGCAAAACCGCAAATGTCCCAGTCCATGTCGCGGCGCTTCTTCGTCACGGCCAACTTTGCTACTGTGAAGGGAGAGTCTCGCTGAAACGTTAGCTCCCCTGGGCGGTCTAGGATCGACTTGTGGGTTAGATCAGCAACTAGCAGGGCTTTTTGTCAATAAACATGTTTTCGGCGAGTATCTGAGAGAAATCATGTGCCGTACTGTTTACTTTCAGCATGGTGTAGGTCTCGTCCTCTGTGTCGAGAAGAAGGGCTACCAGAAGAGGCGATTGGTCTCGATTGACGTACGTCCTTACGTTGTTTCGCGGTGCAAGCTGTTGGACGACGGGAGTCGAAGGCTCCATGTCCTCGGGGCGACACCAGAGCTGTATTTCGCCCACGCCCGCGTACATCTTATTTGGTAAGAGGAACGACCGACGGATGGTGGCACAGCATGTGGTATTCCCGCAGTGCCCAACGGGTACATATCCGGTGATATATCTCTGGAAAGCGAACGCAGCGCTCCTGTCTGCGAAATCGTGTTGGACGGGGTCGGATGATTCGGCATTCTGCATCACGTTTACTCTCCATCTGGTGACAGCGTTGGAAGGGTAACTGCGCTCAAAAGGATAGATTGGAATGAAACGAGCGTTTTTGAGTGCGTACTCGTAGGTGGTTGTAGTGTTGTGACCCCGGGGGGCCTCGACGTAGAGAAACCGTTCGTCAGCTCGTATGACTTGGAGATGGCAGTCCCCCACCGCGCCTTGGGTTGGCTGAGGCAAGAGTGGTAGCCGAGCTAGAGGAGGCATTTTGGGTTTTTTCTGACGGTAAATCCTTGGAGAAACACTTGCTAGGGTATCTCCGTATTCAAGATGACGAGATAAATCTTCTGGGTTAAGGCAAGGCTCTCTTGGGTTCGATGCCAAGACTTGGAAACAGGCGGCCGTTGCTGTGTCCTGTCGGTCTGAGCACGGCCGAGGCTTTGAACTGGCCGCCGGAGGCGCGCTCTGTGATCAATAACTATGGTCCGCGAACTGCGGCTGAATCCGATCCCGGAGTCAAGCTGTGGGGGCTGTCCGGGATATTGATAAGAGGTAATTGCTCCCATCCACGGTCAGGACGGAAGCCTTGACGAGTTTACCACAACCATGTCCGGGCCAATCGAAATGGCCGACACAGCTGCGGGAGTTCAACGGACGCTGCGTGACAATTCGGCTTTGGCTGCGGACCAAGCTGAGGATCAGAGCGACCACGTATGCCCCCCTAAGCCCTTGCAAGTGCTCCTATACCGTGGTAGTCATCTACTAACACCTTGTTCCTCAGCTCTTCAACTCGTTTCCGACTCATAGGCTTAGCCCGTTTTCTGTGGGTTGTCTGATAATCAACAAGACGATTGGGAGCGGAATTTTTACGCAGCCGTACAACGTTGTTTCGGGTGTGGGAAACTCGGCTTTCGCTCTAGTTCTCTGGGTCTTGGCTGGTGTGATCTCCTTGTGCACAGCCTCCTGCTGGGCTGAGTTGGCTCTTAGCATCCCCCGCATTGTCCCTGACGATGGCTCCGAGCCGATTGCGACGCCGAAATCAGGTGGGGACAAAAATTATGTAGGTCGGCATCTTGCCATTGCTTTTTCTTATCGCTCCTAGCGTGTCTGACGTGGCGTGGGTCCAGCTGGAATACATCTTCAAACTCCCAGATCTCCTAATAACGTGTGTGTATGGCATTACCTTTCTGATCTTTGGAAACCTCGCCGGTAATGCCATTCAGTTCGGCATCTTCATGCAGAATGCCATCAACCCGGAAGGAGGGCAGGTAGAGCGTCGTGATGTTGTCGCTTGGGCTGTGGCCGTCTTGATCATTTGTGCCATGATCAACATTACGACTCGCAAAGGCGCCATTCTCATGAGCAATCTGTTCGCCATGCTCAAACTATCTCTTCTGGTCGTCATGATCTTTCTTGGCATCGGTTGGGGCACAGCCCACGGCAACGGGTGCACTAGCATCGAGTGGCGGTCCAAGGGCGAGGGCGGCGGCTTCAACAACGCCATCCAGGCTCTGACGTTCGCCATGTACCCGGCCAGCGGATTCGAGCAGCCCTTTTACATTCTGGCCGAGGTCAAACAGCCCAATCGGCTCTTCGTCCCGACAGTCATGACGGTTATGACACTGATCTTGGTGCTCCACCCACTCATCAACACAAGCTACTTTTGCGTCAACCCTTACGAGGGACCTCAAGCTCCAACATCGAACGGTGCCCGCGCAACATCCACCAACGCTGCAATCAACTACTTCTCTACGATTTCAGCTGGGGGGAGCAGATTTGCGGTGGTCCGCGGAACGTCGGTCCTGCTTGGTCTCTCCGTCTTTTCCAACTTGCTTGCCGTCGTTTACACAGCACCCCGCGTCAAGCAAGAGATATCCAAGGAAGGAATTCTCCCCTGGTCCCTGTTCTTTGCCGCCAGCAAGGGTAGCCTCCTCTCCCGCCTGAGTAGCAACCCGAATATGAGCAACAGGGAACAGGTGCCCATGGCCGCTACGGCTCTTCATCTGGCTTTCGAGATCATCCTCGTTCTCTGCGTCGGCTTGACCATGGAGCCCGCAGAGGCCTACAACACCCTGTCGTACCTTTACACATATGTCATTACGGGAATACTTGGTCTCCTCACCGTGGCCGGCCTGTTGTATCTCAAGGTCGACGCCTGGATATCGCCGCGGAGGAGGGGTCGTCATTGGAGCCGAAAGAGCAAATGGTCGCTCCCTTTTGTCGACTGGTTATCCTGCATCATCCCCGTGCTTGCGCTGGGGGTTATCCTCATTGGCGCCTTTGTCAAACCGTCAAAACAGGAACCCGGTGGCCAGCAGTGGTGGCTCAAGCCGTTGGTGGGTTGGTGTGGCCTGTCCCTCGGCGTCTTTTGGTGGCTTGGCATGGAGCTGCGGCAGTTTTGGGGCAAGTACAGGATCCGGAGGGTGAGGACCACATATGTTGAACCTGTCGATAGCGACCATGAACTTGTGCAGACGGCCGAGATGATTGTGGTTGAGAAGAAGTTTAGGACTCGGAGGTGAAAAAAGGTATAGTTATACTTATGCCTGGTGGTATTCAAGCCTGGAGGCGATGATTATCAGTCACAATATCTAGCACCTTTGTTGCTGCAATGGGCACTGAATAATTAATATTCTAAGGACTGAATATTCTGTATTTGCAGGCCTAAAGCTACTATATACCACCTCACCGACTTAATGCTCGAGTTTCGTTTCTTTTAGGCTACAGAGCTTCAGCATAAGGTCAACTCGTTTCTGGCGCTCATCTCGCCTGTCGGACGGGGACCGGTGTACTTTCAGTAGCTACTGCTGTGATGATTAGTGTGCCTAACAACGGAACCGAAAAGGAGCTTAATAAAGCTACCTATATAAGCACCCAAATCCACCTTATATCAACATCTGACTGCGACTACCCGCATAGCCGTCACCTGGGCCGGCGCGGCCCGACGTGTACCCGTAGGACGAACTGCGCGAAAAGGCAGTGCGGATGGATAGGGGTACTGGGAGTGTTGCTCTGCCTTGGCGAGAGTGATCTGGTACAGAGCATTAGCAAAACCACAGAGAGCGCAGCCCTATGATCTAAAAACAGGACAACCCAGAGCAACAGAGCATGGTACAAGGTACAAGTAGCTAGGCAGTATAGATACCGTCATCGTGCCTACGATGGGTGAGGTACCCTTCTAGTTCCTCACGCTAGTAGTTACATTGTTCAGTACCATCTATTGTTCGGAACCTCTGCATCGGCGGTCTCCTTGACAGTGTACTACTTCCGGGAGTTGTACTAGCCTTCGCTCAGTCATCTTGCCTCCTAACGCCTTTGGTCGTCCCGGTCCACGCTGTCTTCACCTGCATCACCTCGGTGTTCCAGAAGCAGGCCGTAACACTGACGCGGCTCGTGCAGGATATGGCAGCCCAGATTAAATTCAAATGGAAGTGTTATTGTTGATAAGTGTTTCCCGTAGCCTCCTAACCTATCCTAAACTCGTATTCACACAAAGGGCAATGAAGTCCCACCGGAAGACACGGGGTCTGAGTCCTTAGGAAGCGCGGTAGCTGGGTTGTATTGCTTTAACTTTGCGCTGTTTGCATTGAGCGTAATCGGTTCCTTTACCTAAAAACAACATATGAGTTTTAACTCTGTGGTTTGGGCAGTGCACAAACTGTGCTGCTAACAGCTTTAATATAGATTAATTGGTAAACTCTCAAGCTGCAAACAAAAATACGCCATGGAATCCCGACACGGCTTCGACCGCTTCACCGACGACCCGCTCATGCACATGGTGCGGATGAATCTGAGCACGCGAGAATTCAACGTCGGGCGATTTCCACCGAATCTCATCGCCATCAAGGGTGCCCTATCTGACATCAACACCAGTACCCTCCTGCCCGACACACTTGTTGTATGAGACGAATCTGGGCACACAAAAATTTCCTTTTTTGTACCTCGCCCACGTGACACTGCTCACCTTGGCTCAGGCTCGGCTCAGTCTTTGCTCAGAATATGCTCAGGTTTGCTCACCTTTACTCGGGTTAAATATCATTTTCAGTACACTGCATCGGTATGCTGAACTGCTTCAACTTTAGCCGAGTGGGCCTAGTATTAGTCCCATGAAAGCGTGAGATAATTGTGCTTTTGCTCTCTGGCTTCGCCAGAGAGCAAGAGCACAAACAATACAATCACATCAACTCCACTGGATCCAGAGTGCCTTTTTTTTCTGACACCGGTATTGTACCGGCCTATAGGCCACTGCATTGTATCTTGTGCATCCATCCAGTGAAGTATCACGACCCAACTTTGTGACCATTGTAAAACCCCCCTCCCCCCGGTGCCCCTCAACCAATGAGAAGAGAAGACGCGGGTCACTCTGCGACCAATTATGTATTACTCCATTGTGCTTGGCGCTCTGCCGCAGAGCAAAAAAGGCAGGCTCCACTCAGAGACTGCCACATCACCGGATCAGCTGACTCGTCCTAGATCTCAGCCCCATTTCGTCGCTGCCTGATTCTCCAATTTTCCTTGGACTTGAACTCCATTTCGCCTCGCTCTGAATCTGCCAAAAGATTGGGAAGCAGTTTCTCCTACCAGTCGTGTTGAATTGCGATGGCGGATCAGGCATCTCTTAGCGGGTCGGTCAAACTTAGTAATGAGCTCCAGTCACCACCCGGCGCCGAGGCAATGGCACCTCAGTCTCACCATAGGCCAATATCATTCAAGCCGCAGGTTCCATCACCAACTCGGACATATAGGCGGTGGAGGAGGAGGGATAACGATGCTACCGACATGACTGCAGCCGTGGGATCTACATCTCCAGGTATGCAACCAACATAAGTTTGAAGATTTAAAGAGTGGCTCTGGTGTATTCAGAGAGTGGCTAATTATACAAAAGTCTCTCCTGGCTACGATTCTCTCAATGGGTCGAGATCCACGCCATATGTCTTTGGAGCATCGAATAACGGCTTATTTAAGAAATTCGACGCAGGCACGTTGCCCAACACACAACCGGAAGAAACCCTACGGTCCCCGGGAACGGCGTATTTCCCCCTAGAAACAGAAGCAACGAAGCTGAGAAGACCTCGATCCCCCAATCTACCCGCGGCAGCACCTGTCACAGGTTCTATGCTCGGCGACCGGCAGTATCAATATAAGCCACTCAAGGATTTGTGGGTGAGACTTGTACGAATTCTCCCTGAGAGGAAGACGATGATCAAGTGCGAGATTGTGCACGCGCCACTTGCACATCCACCTCGATACGTGGCCATCTCATATGCCTGGGGAGATGCGGGCGACACACGAAAGATTGAGCTAGACGGTTCTCTGATTCCAATTTCCGTCAACTTACATGGCGCTTTCCAAGCTGTGCGCCAGAAGTTCATGCCAATTCTAGTATGGGCAGACGCTCTCTCTATTGATCAACGAAATATGGAGGAGCGTACACAACAGATCCGGCTTATGCCTCGCATTTACGCATCGGCAGAGTCAGTAGCCGTTTGGTTGGGCCCAGAGGAGGATGAAAGTTCGTCAGCAATATCCTTGCTCGAAGAAATCTCTGAGCTAGGCGACAAAGAGGAAGCGTTGCCCCGCCTCATACACTCTGAGGTATCCGGAAATAGCCTAGGCCGATTTCCTGCGGTTGCTTATCTGTTCGAACGCGACTACTGGCACAGGCTTTGGGTAGTGCAGGAGGTTTTCAGCGCGAGATCGGTCACGGTGTACTGCGGAAACTCGCACGTTTCATGGGACGTATTCCAACGCGCCTCCGAAGCCTTCTTCCGACATAGGGAAGGCCTGAATCTCAACCTATCCAAAGCGCAAGGCGTTAGTCAACAAATGACCACCTCACCGGATCAGTTTAGCTGCTCACAGGTCCTAATCTACCAAGGACCCGCCAGTCTTCCCGATGGCAACTCCTTCATTGGGCTGGGAGAAGAGTCGTTGTTGGAGGCATTGCGCGCTTGCAGGCGAAAGTTTGCCTCTGACCCAAAAGATAAGCTATTTGGGATTCTCGGTATTTTACCACGGGAGGTACAGCAAGAATTTCGGGCCGACTACAGCCGCTCGCTGAAAGATGTCTACACCGAAGTCGTTGATTATCTTCTCAAGGCCACGGATCGGGTGGACGTCATCTGTGATGCCATTCAACCACTGTCTCACAAGAGCTCAACAAACCTTCCGTCCTTCGTCCCCGACTGGTCCTATATGCCTCACTTGGAGTCTTTAGGCCACAAATACAAGTTTCGGGCAGGCGGGAGTACCAAGGCGCGCTGCAAATTCACAAACGAAAAGCTGAATAAGCTCGAAATCTCCGCCATCTATCTTGACACTATCACGATCCATGGAACTATGGTCAATACAGTCTGCACGGTTGGTGACTACCTCATGGCATTCTTGCACTGGAGAGCGGTACTTTCGGAGAGTATACAAAACGAAGACGTTGTATACAAGCAAAATATGGAAAAACAATTTGTGGAAGTGCTCTGTCTTGGACAAGTCCCTCCACACTGGGACGACTCCGGGCAATGGGCCACTGCATGTTGCCATGTGTTCGCCTCGTTACTACGTGACCGACTACCTCACCTCCAGCTGGACCCGGCTCTGCATGCTTACATCGATGCTAGGCTAGGTATCGAACCGAAGGAGATGCGCGAATTTTTGCAACAGCATTTTGGTGACCGGATGATGGGCAGGCGTTTTTGTCGCACAACGCAAGGGTTGATCGGCATGGGATCGGGCTCTCTTCTACCTGGGGATATTGTTGTGGTCCCTTTAGGTTGCTCTACGCCTGTGCTTCTCCGTCAAGCCGGCACGCGTGACGAGTATCGGTTTGTTGGTGACGTATATATTCAGGGCTACATGCATGGGATGGCGGTGGACGAGTGGATGCAGGGGTCGAGGGGGCTTAAGCAATATGTGCTGCTTTGATGAGCTTAAGGCAACCCGAGTCATGTCGTAGTATTTCTACTAGTGCTTCCGGCCTAAAGCGCCTGGATTATTTTGCAAATTCTTTGCGAAATAGTATGCGGGGAATGTCCGGAAAGTATGTCGTCCGATTTGGGGGTCTGGTCGCGCGCTCTAGATGGCATCGTCCGACATATGCAAAGTGGTGCTGACCAGCTCGCAGCTCAGTAGCGGATTCATTCAATGGAGGGACTGGGGGCCACAAATAGCCGAGCAGTTGGTCGCATGAGGCTGGGACGGTGGGTGGCATTGTTCCCTTCTGAGGGAAGAAGCTCGACTAAGGGCACGCTTCGAGTCATGACCACTTCGCTTCTTTTTTTTCTTTCTTTTTTCTGGCTCTTCCGAACACCTTCATGCACTAGGCCAAATAGAAATCCACCTCGCTTTCAGCATCAAGTCAAAACGTTGAGCCAATGAGGATGCCTGGTGGCGGCCTCCAAAGCAGAACGGAGAAAGAGCAGCCTGCACACATGATGGAGCAGAATTGCTTCCCAAAATTCACCGCAAACTTTGCCCGACCGACCCGTTCCTAGGTTAGCTTCGACACATCCAACACATCAACATTAGCATGGCGGACCCCCTTTCAATAGCGACGGCTACGCTTTTCCATCGCTGGAACTTGCATTAAAGGGCTAGATGTCATTCATCAGTATTGCGGCGAGGCGCAGCGTGCACAACTTTACATCCAGCAATTGTCGCAGGAATGCATGATTGATCAACTGACCATCTCCAAGCTCCGCACGTCATACGAAGGACCAGTCCTCCGGTTGTTCTAGATAGCCGGGGTCTGTTACGGGGAGGGAGTGTACAACTGCGTCGACGACGTTGCGGTCCTCGGCAGCGGATGCTGGTAGTTTTGCAAATGAAAACTGTGTAGAGTCTGGCAAACGAGATCTTCAGTTCCAGGGCCTTGGCAAACAGGAAGAAAAAGCTGTGAAAGAGATAAGACTGTCTATTTCATCTGTGAGCGAGAGCAGACCGCCAGCACCAGCTCCATAAGAAGCGTGGTGGAATATATTTTTCCGCATGCGAGCTGCGTCTTCTACTCAGCACAGGTCCGGCAGCTGCACACATATGGTGTGGCTGCACGGGGAGCGTAACGCTAAACCCGTGTTATGATTGACTGAAAGGCAGAGGCTAGGTTTTGGGACTTGCTTCCTTAGGTGATGACGTTAGACCATTGTCAGGCCGAGAATTGAGCACGGTAAGGACAAATCAGCTACAGCTCACCCCAGCTCAGGATGACGAACGAAAAAGAAAATTTCGTGCGCCCAGATTAGTCTCAGATAACCAGGCTGTTATTTCCATGCCATATTCGACTACAAGTACACCGGCTGGAGCTATTGACGCGGTGGTTTTTGGAAGCACCGCGGGATTTGTGCTAGTCTTTGTTATAGCTCAGCTAATCTGGTCGTGGAAGAGCGGCACGCTTCTTCGCCCAAGACAAGCTCGCGCCATTGACAACACTAATAACACCGCTACTTTGGACAACGCCGAGGACTCGCAAATACAACTGGCCAGCGCCACTCAGAGGGATGGCGCTGCCCAGCCGAGATATGGCAGTGGCAACGACCTCTCACGCAGGCATTTCAAGAGAATTCTCGGCGAGTATTACTTCGAGCCCATGGCCACGGAACTAGAACCTTGTTCGCATCCCACTACAACAACAACAACAACAACAACAACAACAACAACAACAACAACAACAACAACAACAACAACAACAACACCCAGTGGCAGACTAACGACTGGAGACATTGGGAAAGCAGTTTGCCTTGCAAGGGAAGCTATTAGCATCGAAACCCAACTGCGAAGCCTAAGAGGGCAAGGCGAAGGTGAAGCGGAGACAAGCGCGAAACTTGGACGAAGGAAACAGGTTATCCTAGATAAGATTAGGGGTCATGTTTAAAAATGGGATAGTCATGGCTAGATATCATGGTGGAACCGGTGGTTGAGGAAAAACTAAGAGTGGTCGCTAGCGGAGAGGAGGCGATTGGATGAAGTTAAGGGGTTAGTACACCGGCTCGCAACACCAACACCAACGCAATAAGTACAACCTAAGCTAGAGGAAAATAAACACAAGGAATAGGCCTGGCGTCACAGTACCTACCTACATAATAAGGACAGGGCTTACCACCCCTTCCACCTCTGAGTAATTATGTGCAAATAACACCTTACCTAGCGGGAGATTGCGGTTTACCTGGTCGTCGTCGCAACTTGGGCCGGTCTAACTCACGCGAACCTACAGCCCAAGACCTGAGGTACGATCCTTGATACCTGATAGGTGCGCTCCCTATCCTTTTCCCATGACTTTTGATTGGGTTCAGATCAGTGACCGAACTTTTGGGAGGTTGAGTTCAAGGTGGGTTCCGGTGGTGGTGGTATTGGCAGACTGTTTTGGGCACAAAATACTGGCGTGCCGTCTCTTGAGCCGAAGAAGGAACCATTAAGAAGCTTGAAGGCTAAATATCGGGGGGTTAACAAGCATAGAGGTGCACTGGTAAGTGAAGGAGAGTTATTTGACGTTGCCCCGACAAGATAAAACCCAAGATTTTGAGCATTTGCTATAGAAAATGACGGATGATCTCAAATAAGCAGGAAAATTTTAATTTACTCTATTCCGCCTAAGTCTCTCCAAATCTGCATCAATAGTCGCAGCTCCCACCGCAGCAGTAAGCACCCGCTTCGCCTTCTCCCCTGCCCAACCGCCCGGTTCATTCCGGAGACGAAACGCCTCTGTCGCACCCGCGATCAAGCTTGCCATGGCGGCCTTTTGTACCTTGCTCGAGGACTCCCCGCTCGGAGGCCTATCAGTTCGAGCCCGAGACCGAGACCGGGACCGACTATCCCCTCGCGGCCGGTCCATCGGCCGTCTATGGAACGGGGTTTGACTGTGATCGGAATCTACCGATCGTGACCGTTCTCGAGCTCGGGCCCGAGTCGGCTTCCTGTCCCTGTCTGTAGGTTCTCTAATATCAGACGCAGACCCTGCCGTGCGTGACGACTTTTTGAGTTTGGGGCGGAGGAAAAAACTGTCATCGTCGCTGTTATCGGACGAGCCAGTTCGGTGACGGGGACGGGGATCGTCCTTTTGCACGTCCCGCGGTCGCGGACCAGTGTCAGAATGTCCACGTGGTCTTGACTTTGGGGTATCCCTGGAGGGTCTATATCCTTCTTCCCGGTTTTTATTATCAGCGGGGCGGCTGCCCCGAGAGGACGCTGACGATGCTCTTTCCCGAGGGTGATCTCTAGGGTCATTTCTGTCGGACGCTGACCGCCCCACTGTCTGCTGGCGGTCGCTCGTCGCAGTCCTTGCGGGATCTTGTTGCCGCTGCTGCTGCGGAGGCGTATCCTGGGCATCTCCCTCGGCCGCTTCCTCAATCTCTTGCTCGCTGAGGAAAGTCCAGTCGTGCAGCAGATTGTCGACAACGCGGGAAGCAAATGGTCGACTGTTCAGAACAACATCTCTCCCCCGGGGGTTGTGGATGACCAGTGCGTTGGTGTCGTTTGGGACCGCGTTTGTCTGGTAGTGTGGGTTTTCTTCCGCTGTTCGGGAGAAGACCATGTTGTAAAGAAACAGAGCGGCCGTCTCTGGATCTCTTCGTGAACTGACGTCGAGTTGCTGCTCGTTGCTGGTGCTGTCGCCGCGCGCGTCGCTATCCGACACCCGGATGGTTGGGGTTGTAATAGGAGATGGTGGAGAGGCGGCAGTCTGTCTGGTCGGCCCTGTAATCCTCTGCTCGGGTGGTTCCTGGGGTGCGGCGGTGAGCAACCTATCCTCCTCATCATCGGGATAGCGGTTGCCCTGGGTAAGGTCAAGCAGGGACTGGTGAGCTGCGTTGACAAGATTTTCGGCTTGTCTTCGCAAGCGCCGGCGCGCAAAGAGTGCGATCTCACGCTCCTTGCTCCTGGAAACACGGCGCTGCTGCATGGCGAGGAGCAACGTCGTGCAGACAAGTTGGGCGGTGCTTTTGTGCGCCTCGATGCGCGTTACAAGGTCGCGCATCTTGGTCTTGCGAAAAGTCCACTTCACCCTGCCGAAGCCCGACTCGCCGCGCTCGATGAGATCCCAGACCTCGTCATGGACATTGTCAATCTGTTTGACGGCGGCAAGAACCGATCTGCGCAGCAGCTTGGTGTGGATTTCCCGGCCATTGGACAGGACTTCAACAAGCTGGTCGAGCACCAGAGACAGGTCCTGGATGCCGCGGGCGATTGTGGCGATTTCTTTTGGCGCGTTGCGGTATGTGTCGAGGGTCTCGAAGAGTACGGTGACGAGAGAAACGCCGGCCGTTGCGACACCGGCGACCGTGCCGATGATGGATAAGGGGTCCATACTCACAAATGTCAATCGCGGCAAGAGACGCGATTTGACGAAGAGCAGTGAATCCGCGATAGAGATGTCGAGTCGAATATGAGGGATCGAATGCTGGATCAGTTCCAGGAAATCGGTGAGGAGATGGCCCAGATTGGTGATGATGCGGGGCTATGCTGCAGCGAGTGATATCACGATTGGCATCGATCTACAAAGTAGTGGCCGCCTCAACACCTGATTCGCGCGTGGATTGGCAAGACTGGTTGCACAGCTGCGTGAATTTCCCCGATCAGGTGCGGGGCTTGGGGCGCAGTCGGGAGCCTGCTCGCTCTTGTCGCTTGACCAGAATCAGTGTTGGGCATCGGAAAGGCTAGTGCAACACACCACCACTAAACACATTTACCTCTCGGATTTAGGGTACTACGCATGCACAGCGCTGGATGAACCGCAGATGCCTAGAAAGACTCAAAGAGAACTTGACGGTTTCGCTTTAAAGTCTCGCCCGTGAATTTAGCACCTCGTTAGGTTTGCTAAGGTGCTTAGTGGCATTGGATTTGGGCTTTTGGGAGGCGTTGGGTGTCCATATTCGGGGCTGTTCAACAGCCAGAGATCTAGTAAACCGCTCTTATAGCTGTTTGAGAGAAATTCAGCGATCTAACTGGTCCAAGGCTGTTGTGGAGTACTGTCAGATTTGACGCCAGACGTATTTGGTTTTTGCTCTAGACTGTTTAAATGTCAGGCCTGAAAACCCAGCGCTACGCATCACGGTCTGAGATACGAAGTACAGCATTTCGTTGATATTTGCTGACTCAACGCCCCTTTTCACCAACATCCCCTAGTCCCTTTCCCAAAATTGGCCTACTCCTAACCGTTGCATCGGGAGGAACTCTTGTAATTCCCTTTGATACAACACTTGCTGTCACTTGCGATGGATAGCATGTATGTGTCCCGCACATAGTAACGGGTACCGACGTAGCGGAAAATCAAATACATTTGCACTACCGAAGGAAGTCAGGTCCCGGGGCGAGGTGGATCCGGGGCGGCGCATTAGATTGGGCACGGGGTGCGGATGGTGGGGTCGGCCCTGCCATTCAACTCCGCAATATGGTCCGGGGAACCCAGATAATTATGAGTGCGTGGCTTTTGGTTGCCCAGAAAGGACCTGAAGTTGTCCGTGGTTTTAATTTATCAGTTATACCTATCCGTGGCCGAGCGGTGTAGGGAAAAAGGGGGTCGTTGGTGTAAAAGAGGGGGTTGGGACAGGATTCGTTAACGCGCTGTTTTCCAATGCGACGGCGCCATCCCACGCTGTCAATTCTTGAACAAAATTTCCGAGCTGTCATATTTTTCGCCATGGCCAACATCGGGTGGGCCCGTAGCTGCTAACAATCGACCCCTATAAATCCCATGCCTGCACGCTCAACCTGGATTTCTTGGCGCTCTTGATCTGTTCCACCACAAAGCTAAGAACGCGAACCAAGATGCCGGGCCCCCCTCCCCATTTTCCATTCTTCCGCCTTCCCGCTGAGATCCGAAACATGATCTACAGACCCCTCATGGTGCATCCCACCAACCTCACAGGAAGCCCTCTCCAAATGACCACCTTGTATTACTGCGAACGTGTCGGGCAATGTACCGGGAAGGTCTGCATTTTCTATATGGCGAAAACACATGGAATGTGATAATATACACGACAAGGGTGACGGGGGTCGCGACTCACAGCGTTCTCAGAAAGCGATATCCTCTCAACAATTCGCCAAGACCCAGCTACACGCACGTTCGCCGAGTCCATGTCATTATTCGACATATCCTCGAGGACCAGTACGGCTGGATTACGTTCAAATGGTCAATTGGATATGCCGTCGAGGCCCTCAGCCAGTTTCAGAATCTCAGCATGATGCGTCTCGAGTACCAACTTCCACGAGGCCGAGATACAGGTGTCTGGGATTGCGATTATTGGCAGCCTTGGGACCGCGAGACGTATCGTGAGCTGGACGGTTTTCAGAGAGAGCTAGGCGAAGGGAAGACTTTTGACGACTTCCTCATGGTGCGGATCGGGACATGCGCTCGGAATGTCAAGAGGGTTGAGTTTGGGGAGGGGCCTTCTCCGGAATGCGCCGAGTTCCTCCGCAAAAAGTGGCAGGGCGACGAGCCTCGGGATTACGAGGAAGGACCTGATGAGCCGGATCCGAGATATTTTTTCTGATCAGCAAGCAAAACGAACGTGCGAGGTTTGCAAAAACCCACAATGTATGCACATAATTCTCGGCTCGTTTCCAGGAAAAGAAACAGCCCATTGGCTTTGGCATGACGTATCACGTGGCTCTGTCCGCAGCGCAGTCGTGATCCAATGATGCGCCTGCCAAGACTCTAGCTCAGGCAGAAACCCAACGTCAACGCTCCAAGAATTGATCGTCTCCCACCGTCCCACGCCGATAACCTAGTTGAGCAAACGGCTAGTTCTCTCCGCAAAAGAGCATCTTGGTCGCGGCTGAACCGCAGCAGACTTTGGCTTGCTGCACCCGCCTGACGATGCGCCTTATCGATGTCGAAACATTCAGGCTGCGAACTTTCGTCGGCAAAAATATCCCGCCATATGCCATCCTGTCGCACACCTGGGGCCCCGACAACGAAGAAGTCTCGTTCCAGGACATCACCACGGGCAAATTCGAGAGCCGCGGTGATGGTACCCGAAAGTTAAAAGGATGCTGTCTGCAAGCGAAGCGTGATGGGTTTGCCTATGCCTGGATCGACACCTGTTGTATCAACAAGGACAGTTCAACCGAGCTCAGTGAAGCTATCAATTCCATGTTTCGATGGTACGCCGAGGCTGGCATGTGCTACGCCTACCTCACTGATGTGAGCCCTGGGAATGATCATCGAGATGGGTTGTCTAGCTTCTTTGCTAGCCGCTGGTTTCGTAGAGGGTGGACCTTGCAGGAACTACTTGCGCCCGAAGAAGTTCGCTTCTTTGACTCGGATTGGGGCCTCATTGGGACAAAAGAGGACTACTCGCATGAGATCGAGCTTATCACGGGTATTCCACGACATTTTCTTCTCGGCTGGGACGACTTCCGCCAGGCGAGCGTGGCCCAGCGAATGTCGTGGGCTGCGTGCCGAGAAACGACCAGAATCGAGGATATGGCATACTGTCTTTTGGGCATCTTTGATATCACTATGCCCATGATCTACGGCGAGGGTGACCGAGCGTTCCGCAGGCTACAGCAAGAGATCATCCGGGCCTGTCCAGACCATTCTATCCTGGCTTGGGGGCTAGGGCTTGACGAACTCGGGCCATCCGACGGCTCAACTGACGCCGTGTCTGCTGGCGCAATGGCCAAAACCCCAGCAGATTTTGCAAAGTGTGGAAGCCTAGTCACGAGGAAGGCCAGCGACATATTGTCAGCTATCGAACTTGTCGCCGGTGGCTGTCTCTCTGTTCATCTCTTTCTGTACACGTCCGAAACTGGGAAACTGTACGGCCTTCTGAACTGCGGCCCAGAGAACAGTTCAGGCCAGATGGTGGGGGTTCCCCTCTGCAAAGTTGCGGCGACAACAGAGTTCAACGAGTACTTCAGATTGCCCACGGCCTGTTCGCTCATCCTGGACTCGCCACCCTCGACTTGCAGCCTCGAACCTATCAGGCTGCAAATAGAACCGCAGAGCGCGGCCCCCAAGGCGACTAGTCGACGGTGCTGGCTTTCTGTTGATGGCTACAAGAAACTTGGTCTCGAACTGGAAAGTGTCTGGCCCCTGGTCGTCTGGGAAAAAGGACGTGCTATGATCGCCACAGTCATCGGTAATGCCCTCACACCAGATTTTTGCTTCGTAAGATTCCGCACCAGGTCCGAATCTGAGAAGGCTCAGGACCTCGTGGTAATCCTCGGCATGGAATACACAGCAAATGAGCCACAGGAAACAATGGTTAAACTGCGGGTCATGGCCCTTTCAAGAACGTTTATCGAACCACTCAGGTGCTTGACGACACTTTTGCCGTACTGCCCTGATGAGAATCTCTTTGGCCATCCCGTGGTTACGATTGGCAATCTCTGTGTGCGGGTGACAGCTGGAACAAGGCTAGTCGCACAGGAGCCAATATTTGTCATGCGGCTGGCCCAGGAATCGGAGCCGCCAGCACCTTCCTTGAGGGCGGACGAGGCGCTACGGTTCGCTTTGGATATGACAGATTTGATCCTTGCCTTGATGGAACAGGATAGGTTTCTCGCCCTCGTCAAACAACTGCACCAATGGAACGACGCTGCTGCTATCAATCTAGCTGAGGTACCAACCCAGCTGAGTGACCTACAACAGCAACTCGAGAAGCTACAAGCCAAGAAGAAGAAGCTCTCTGAAGCGCGCGATTTCACCCAAAGAATTATTAAACTTCGGCAAGCCCGGATTGTCCTTGTACGACAAGTTCTAGACTTGGTATCGACGCGAGTATCACTCTTGCGGCATCGCATTGAACAGACTGCATGGGTGGAAAACGACCAATGGTTTGGCAATCTCGTTAAACGCCAGCTGGAGCTTGGAGCCTTGAACCTAGAACCACAAGATAAACAAGTTTTCGGAATCAAACAGGTGGGTGGAACCGAGGGCATACCATCACTGACCTGGGCGGCCATCACGGGGTATGAGACCATTGGGCGGCTGTTACTAGAAAAGGGCGCCGATGTCGAGATCGAGATTGCCGGTGGTTGGACACCGTTACTTTTGGCCGCCTACAAGGGCCATCGTGAGTTCGTCAAACTATTGCTCGAGAAGGGCGCCGACTCACAAGCAACGAATGAGAAAGGGGTAACGGCGCTTCAGTGCGCACGAGATCAACAACACGGCGAGATTGTTGAGCTACTAGAGGCTCGTGTGGCCCCTCTTTCGGCCACCGCAAGGGGCAGTCATGAGGGTGAGCCAAACCTCGAAGAGCAAGACGAGCAAACCGACACCCGGAGGCAGTCTCATGACCTCGGCTCCTCGGCCTAGATGAACACCACCCTGATCTCACAGCTGCGCAGCTTGCAAGCCCTCCTTGCTAAGAGGGACTCGGAGCTTAAAGAAACGAAAGTTAAGTCGTTGAGATTACAGTCGGAAGTTAGAAAGCTGCAGCAACGCGTCAAGGACCTTGAGGCCGAACGCTAATTTAATGGCGGAAAGCACAAGATCGAAATTGGAGATGAAATAGGTGCCGCAACTTCCATACATTCGGTATGAAGTAAATATGAGAATCGGCACCGAGCGTGCAGTCTGCACCAGACTTGAGTCAGAGATACCAGACCCGTTCTCTGTGGCACAGAAAACTCCACGGCCCTGACGTTGTGTAATGTGCATCACATGACGCAACACGATACGCGTTGGCCATGTCATTGATGTCCAGGCGAGTCAATGCAGCAAACTCTGCCAACATCAGCCAAGCAAAATTCGCCCACTGACCCATGACACACCAACTTCTCATCTCGACAAACACCCAGACGGAACGAACAAATGTCTCGCCCATTCTCTGGCTTGGATCTCATCCGGCACAGTACAAAGATTTACTCATTCTTTGGTTTCGTCCCGGGACACACGCCTCCCGTGGATGGGATTCCGCCAACAGCGAACCCACGAGTCAAAATAAAGCGGCCAAACGGCTATTCTGTTGCCCCAAAAAAGGCCCGACCCAAGTCTATCCTCAGCCTCACGGGCGGACTAGGATGGGACCTCCGCGCTTTCGGGCCCATTTGGTACCTCCTCGCCAATCATCCCCGCCCATACCCTGTCTCTCCAGAGAGGCGAGCTGACAAAAGATGAAGGCTCACCCTCCCTGCCACCACCTCTCTCCTCTCTCTCACTCTCTCGCACCTCCCGCCCTCCTTCTCCTTCCCCGGAACGGAAACCCTCTCGGCGATTTCGGGTGTATTCTCTCTCGTCCTCTTCGTACTATCTAGCCTCATCCTCATCCTACGCCTAGTTCGTGCCCCGCGAGATTTCATCGGCGTTGTGGAGGATTCCCCATCCCCCGATGGGAGCGGCGACGGGTCAGTCCTAGGGTATCTTGCGTTTTGGCCTACGGCATGGCTGGGACTGGTTAGTCTGGCCGCGGTGGATGCGGGGGATGCACCGGCTGGCCAAGAGAATGCGGGCTATGCGTTGGTGGTATATGGAGGGTGGTGGGCGGGTGCGGCATGGGCGTTTGCGACACTACTGGTTGTCCTGGGGAGGCTGATCTCCCGTCCCAGACCAGGGAGGCGAACGATAGGAGGGAGATTTGCGAGGCCGGTTGCGGTGGTGGTAGCAGGGATGGGAGTGGCTATGGCGGCATTAGTGGGAGGGGTGGTAGCTGAGAAGTTAGTTCCGGGGAGGGCAATACCCGTAAGGCTGGCGGCACCGTTGGTGGTGTTTTGTTTTGTCACGACGGGGTGTGCGCTGATAGCAGCAGCGGGGGCGGACGCAGTGTTGCTGCATGAGCTGCTGTTAGTTACGGGATGGCCACCAGCGGAGAATGCTGCAGCGGTGTTTTACCCTGTGGGCCCGCCAGCTTTGACCGCAACGGCATTACAGTTCCTGGGGAATACTGTGGTGGAAAGTGTGCAAGAGTTGGGGAGGGATCACCTAGGGGAACTTCCACTTCCTACGGCTGTTATAGCTGATGCTCTCAACGTCGTTTGTGTGTTGCTTGCTCTTCTCTTGACGGGCATGGCGGCAGCTTGGCTTCTTCTGGCGCTTGTGGGATTGGTGTACCGTGTATCTCACAGAGAAGCAGAATGGAGTCCGAGCTGGAACGGGGCGGTCTTTCCGTTAGCCGCATTAGCTTTATGTACTTCGCAGTTTGCATCTGGATTTTCTTCTCGTTTCTTTGGGATCCTGACTTGTATTCTGCTCATATTTCTGTTCTTGGGTTTCTGATCAATGTTGGGTTTGCATTGAGGCAGGCGATGAAGAGGGCGAGGAGTCCAAAACAAGTGGTCACAAAGATAAAATGAATTTATCGTACCTAGGTAGTCATTTAGTACCAAATTTACAACTACCACTCACTGTCAAATGAAAAGACTGAGAATTGGCACATAGACTCATGTTAGCACTTACATTGTTGTCAGCATTGTCGGGTAGAGATGCTTGAGTCGGGTAGAACACCACTGGCCCGGCTCCCCGGTCCACGATCCTGGAATCCGGGAGCGGTTAGTGGTTAAACTGGTAGCCGAGCAGATATATCCACAAGATATATTACCCTGGGGCATTTTGGATTGGCAGCCAAACACCAGGACAATGTGTCGCGATTGGCGCGCTAAACTAACTGAGCGAGTGGTGGCTCAACTGTTTATTACTATAAACTGGTGAACTCCCCCACTCTTAACCTGTCTGTGATGGACTGGAAACCAACCAGATATCCCCCTCTCACTCACAACCAAACATGAAAACCCTTCTTTTGACTTGCGCCTGCGCCCTGTCGGTGCTCGCCACATTTATCTCAGCAGCAGCAGCAGCAGCATCAGCAGCAGCGACGACATTTTCCAACCCCCTTCGAACCCGCAACGGGTCCGATCCGTTCCTCGTCCACGTCGAAGGGTATTATTATCTCATGACCACGACCTGGCGCGATTTGCAAATCAGTCGAGCCAAAACTCTCGAGGGTTTTAAAACTAATACTACTACTACTACTAGTGGTGGTGGTAGTGAGACTAAAACAATTTATGCCCTTGCGAACCCTAAACCCGAAGGAAACGATGTCTGGGCTCCGGAATTACACAAAATAAACGGGACTTGGTATGTGTTTTTTTCAGAGGATCGTAAATCCTGGGTCCTCACTGGTGGGGCCCATCCTTGGGAAAGCAACTTTGGTGGGAAACCTGAGAGGGTTCATCAGGAATGGGGAATTGACGGGACTATTGTGGAGATTCCCTTCCCCGGAAGAAACGGGAATCATTATTTCGTGTGGTCTTGCGAAAAGCCCTCAGAGAAAGACACAGACGAAACGCTGCAATCGCTTTGTATCGCCGAGATGTTTACGCCGACAAGTCTCGGCCCGACACACATCCTCTCGCAGCCGGCAGAGTCGTGGGAACGGGTAGAGATTCCCGTAAACGAAGGTCCCGCCGGGTTGTACCACAAAAACAGCACGTGGATCGCATATTCTGCGAGTTTTTGCAAAACGCCAGATTATCAAATCGCGACGCTGAAATGGGATGGGATCCACGACCCGTTGGACAAGAAATCTTGGACGAAATCGGCCGGGCCGCGATTCAGTTCTGCAAATGGCAATTATGGAACTGCACATAATGGGTTCTTTACGAGTCCTGATGGAACGGAAATCTGGAATATCTATCACGCGACGCAGAATGCGAGCGGCAGTTGCGGAGCAGACCGGCAGACTTTTGCGCAGATTGTGAATTGGTTGGAGGATGGCGAGCCGGACTTTGGGGTGCCGGTTAAGGCGGGAGAGGTTTTGCGGGCTCCGTCTGGGGAGTGATGGGATATAACACGAGGCAAGGTGGAAGAAAAAGGGTAGAATGAGGCATTTTGTAAGAGTGTAGGCAGCTCAACCCTGAATCATAATTAGTTACCTTGAAGGACGCTACGTTGGTCAAGCAAGTCTTGCTTGCCAAGTGATGTTGAGTCACTCCGGGTTCAGTATCGTCGCCAAGCCTGAGACGGAGCTGTCGCGGTGGGCTGATGGAGGAGGGGATTTTGTTATTGGATGGTATGTGCCGAGAGTGCAGGAGTTTTATACAGATGAGCCATCTGAAGCGTGTTTGGAGGGGAGTAAGTTGATGAAACGGTGGAAGGAGCATTTGGCGCAGCAGCAGAGACATCGTTGTCAGGAGTTTCGAGTGAGGTTATCACTGGGCAAATGATACAATCCTATGCAAGAGTTGAATGAGGGAAGTAGGAAGCTCACCTGAAATAACAAGTTTGAATGTTCAATAGATTGGTTAAAAAAAATTTAAAAAATTTTTTTTTTTTTAAAAAAAAATCAGACACCTTGACCCATAGCATACTCTCCACTGCAGGTCTGACAACATTCAGCGCTCTATTTCACCCCCGTACTGTGATTGCGCCGGTCCTCGGCATCGGTGTAGAACTAGGATAAGGGGAGAGTGAGTGGGGGCGTAAGCGGTAAGCGGCGCTGGGGTTGTTGGCATGGTGGGCGACATACGGCGGGGATATCGAAGAGGCGGTGTTGTCGAGGGATGCATGGGGTGTATCGCAATGGTGGGGAGAGAGTGAGTTGTTGGAGGGGTGATGCCATTTTGCACTCTGTTTGTACCTCCCTATCGTGTTGTTGTTTTGCAATGGATGGAGCACAAGCACAGTTTTGGAAGTGCAGCAATGGATACGTATCAAATTTTCCCCTTTGTTTTTCAATGGGAGAAACAGAATAGACTTGATGACGGTCGTGACGGTACACGAGACGCATCGTATTCAACCTCGAATCAAATAATGAACGTCAGAGTCACCATTCGTTGACTGAGGCATGGAGACGACGCCGCAATAACATCAGTTGGTACAAGCAAAAGTCGGGCCTTCTGCAGTGTTGGGAGGCTCATACAGATTGAGGCGGTGCCAGCATCCCCAGTCAGTTGAAAGCTGGAAACAATATAGATCTGCGATATGCCAACCCAAGTTAGAGTCTGGAATACTGACAGTTGAATCATAATGATTATAAAACAGGGTTGGTGATTGCTGCCGGTGTTAGACATGACGGGGAGAGCTAAAATAGGACGTGGAAAGGCGTCTTACTCTCTTGGCACGGTGCTATGTCCTTGGATTTTAATCTTGCGCTCCCTCCCTCGTCAAGGTTGACACTGCATCCAGACTCCCGAGAACTTCCCCCCATTGACCTCATAAAAGTGCTCACTGTGCAGGGGTCAGGGGTTCCCCAGCACACCGTCTTCTTCTTCGAGACAAGACAGAGGAAGGCTGGCAGACATTGCGAACGCGCAGTTCAGTAAAATGCGGTTGGTCACAAAAGTGTAATGTGTGATAGCGGGGACATGTCGGTTGAACCTCTTTGGACGCAAACCTACCTACCTACCTGAAGATACCCTTGTTCGAGACAGTACCTGCGTTGCGTTGCGTTGCGTTGCGATGCTGCAGTGCTCGGGTTCTCTCTATCCGGGCATGCTTGGCTGGTTGCTGCAGGCCCAAGATAGGTATGGTTCGCTACTCTTAACCCCGAAGCCAGCAAGGGGGCTCTCACTGATTCAAATCCCGAACCTTATTGCCATTACACTGCTTACACCACCACCAGACTCCAGTCATCCCGCGTCTATCCCACCTCTTGTACTCACGGCTTATCACCGTCGCAATCGGATTTTCTTTCCCGTTTCTTAACTCCGTATTCTGTAGCACTCTGTAACACTCTGGCGCCCGAGTGGACGGAACAAGACCACACACGAAGGCACCAAGGCCACCAAGGGGGGACAAGGGAACAAGCGAGCAGCAGCCAAGTTTGGCTGGTGTCTGCGGAAGACAGACCATGTAGAGGGGGGCGGGATAATTTACAGTACCAAAAAGATAACCAGCCAGCCAGCCAGCCAGCCGGCCAGCCACCCCGTTCTCGTTACCGTTCCCGCGCAAAAGACACGGGATATCAGTGTGCTTACCTACCTTGGTACCTACCTAGGGGGGAACTGTCGGGGGGGGACACAAGACACGGGACATGGGAGAGACACGGGATTAACGCATGGCGGGACGGAAACGAGGGAGACAAAAAATGTAAGGGGTTAACGGGAAAGTGCAGGTTTTGGGTTTTGGGTCAAATTTTGGGGTTGCACAAGCAATGTCTAGCGCAGACTAGCCGCCAAAAAGTGTCACTACCCACGTACATGGCGATCACCTCCCCTTTTTGGCGTTACACACAAATACTTTCTTACTGATGATAAGCTGAAAGACAGAAAGGGAGGATAGGACAGGGAGGATGGATATACTTTTTTTTGGTTCGTCATGAGTAAGGAGATTGATAATGAAAAGAGGGGAGGTCCGTGAGCGAGTTTTTCGTTCAGCGTGACCACCCATGACAGTTCTTGGCGGACAACATCCCCCTCTTTTCTGGTGATGTCGTCTACAATGTATGGGGAACCAATTTCCACATTGTAATGGATGTGTGTGTGTGTGTGTGTGTGTGGATGGTTGACAGACATCAAAACTGGACTGTGACGGCGACGTGACAGGAAAGGAGAACAGAAAAAGACAGGAACAAGGCAATCGAACTTGCGGCGCAAGCGGCGCAGCGTCCGACAAACTACAAGCGACAAGCGACATGACAAGTAGAAGCGGCCGCGTTTCCATTTGGGGTTAGGAATCCCGGATGAGAAGAGATCTGAGAGAGGGACGACGAACAGACCATGATGGAACCACGTGGGGGTTGCTTTTTCCCATGACCGAAATCGCAGGTCATGTTCAGAAACAGAAACATCCGCGCCGCGCACCAGCGTGTTTGCATGAAGCACACACACCCACACCTTGTCCGGGATGGGGGACGAGCGCGATACAGGAGAGAGGGAGAGGGAGAGAGAGAGAGAGAGCAAAAGGGCGTCTGGTCGGATACCACGTAATAAAGTTACATTTCCAAACTCTGGCCATTCACGAATTTCGTCTCGTCGGGTGACTAGTGCTCGTCTCCGTTACGTCTCGGGAAGGTGACAAGGCTTGCCGAGGAGGATTTCTTTCTTTTCTTTTTTCGAACGATAGACTTGCGTGATCCTTTTGATCCTTCCCGCAACTTTTAGTGTACAAGCATGGAAGACTCAGGTGGGCGATGGCGACTGGAAGCGGGGAATTCTTTTTGGTCTTTTTTTTTGGGCGTCCAGGTTTCGCGACCTTGGACTAGGGGGGGAATGCCTGCAGATAACTTGCAGTAGTTACCGCCCGCCAAGCCGAGCCCAAGCGCGCCTCTCTTTTTTCTTTTTTTCTTTTCTTTTTTCCCCAGTCTTAGCGCATCCTCACCTGCTGGCGAAATCGCACTTGTTGGCGGCAGATCCCCTGTTGGGCTGCACGCTGTTTCTTGGTGGCGCACAGTTTTTTCTTCGCCCCCGTTTTTTTCGTCATTTCTCGATCGGTGAATCCTTCCCGTCAGTCAGACTCGGGGTAAATCATGCCTCGCAGCGAATCCCCCAGTGTGTGTGCACGCACCAAAGATTGATCTGTTCGTACTTTGAAGATCGGGGAGGATCAGAGATGGACTAATTGATACTTTATATCGTGAAGAGCATAAAGTTTCCCTGCCTCCCCCTCTTTCCCCTGTCAATGCTTTGAACTGGAACGCCACAAATGCTGACGACGACAAGAACAAGTCTTGCGCAAATGATCCAATCACTGGAACGGATTAACACTGCCATCCTGATTGGCGACCCGTACTTTTGCTCAAGTTTGCCCGCGTCTAGACAACCAATCACTGGGTTCATGTTGTTATCGGGCTTGGCGCGTTCGACTTTCGGGGACCTTTTTCCCCGCCCATGTCGGGTCTAGTCTGCGCCATTAAATCACTGCAGACTATCGCCAATAGTTGAGTTTGGGGGGAGGGGGAGAAGCGCGTCTGGAGTAAGCGCAGGTGTAACGCAGTGTAACGCAGTGTAACGTTGGGAAGCAAGGTTCCCGAAGCCACTCACAAACAACCCCCAACTTTGAACCAAAAAGGGGGGGCTTGAAACAAGAAACATTTTTACTGCGTACATGGAATGCAGCTCACGTACATCAATCACAATCCCATTGAACAAGTGCAGTCATTCAACGTTGCGGCGAAGGAACGGATGTGGCATACACTCTCGTCTGGGCTTTTGGCTTGGCATTTCTTTTACACGTTTACGAGAAAGGAGCAGCCATGACTGACTGACTGGATGGAACACTGGAACTGGAACCAGTCTGGCGGTATGCCATCCTGTGGCGCAGAACAGACAGACAGACAAGTCACAACCCACAACCAAACAACCAGACCCGGACCTGGAAACCCAACCCTTGCTACACTTCGTACCACCATTACCATTCATTTCTTGGGTCAAACCAAAGAAACCCCCCCAAACCGCTACCACGGATGGCTTGCAGACGCACGGTCGTTTTTTTTTTCCCCTCTCTCCTCCCACCTCTTCCTTTTCCCTTCCGTGTGTGTATACCTATGTATGTCTTCTTACAGCACAGCACAGCACAGACAAGTCGTTTCCCGGAAGCTTCTCGGTCCGGGTCCACCCCCCTTACCTTCCGCGAGCGAATCACAGACAAAATCTCTCCCACCTCCTTCGTCTCTTTGGGATTTGACCCCTTGCTTCAATTCTTGCTTTGACTTGCGTCCCGAAAACAGGCTTTACATAAAATACTTGGCATTTTTTTGACATTGCATACCTAGTGTATATGTTCCCCCCCTCCCCCCTGTTCACATGTTTATCTTGAGCTCCCTCGCCACCAGCCTAGTTAACAACTTGACCCTGGTTTGAACCTGACCCTAGACTAGTCCAATATGTGTTGCGCTAAATCCATCCAGCCCCCAAATCACCTTTTGATCATGTACCGACGTGCGGGAGCTAATGACCCCGTATGTGCACACCTTGTCACACTAGTTATCCTAGGGTCCGTTGTATGCTCGCCACGCCCTGTGCCACAAACATACACCCAAGATTGAAACCCCATGTTCCCGGTAAAACCTCGCAATGGACACTTGCTTGCTTCCCAACAGAACCGCCCCCCCATTTTGTTTCGTCCTGTTTCCTTTGCTTCCCCCTCCAACCCCAGTTCAACCTGCTTGCTTGCTTGCTTGCTCGATCCTCCTCCGCCAACGCCACCTCCCCGCATCAACACCAAAAAAGAGAGGTGCAATAGCCACAACGCCCGGACGCCCACCAGACCAAAGCGTGGTAAAAACCCGGGGTTCTGTTACAACGGAGAAGAGGGGGAGAAGGAAGGAAGGAAGAAAAAAGATAACAAACGTCCCTCGCAGCCAGCCCAGCCAGCCCAGTCAGCCCAGCCCGCCTTTGTTCCCGACTCCCAGGAAAGAACAATTCCTATAGGAAGGGCCAAGTAAACTTGGCTCCACCGCCACATTTTTCTAGATATATATCTTTGGGACTTCCGACGTCGTCCCCATCCTCTTTTTCTGTTCCTGAAGTTTCAAGTCGACAACATACCTTAGCCGGGTGGTATATCGATCAACACTCAATTCAAAAAAGGGCAAAACGGCCCTCACTTGTTCCTCCGTCTGGCTTGTCTGTGTCACAGCCAAGTGAGGGAGTCCATCCACCTCCGACTGCAGCGCAGTCCCTTCCCTCCCTCCCTCCCTCCGCTCGCCAACCTAACTTCACCATCGACCTCACCACACCAAAGACAAAATGTCCTTCCCTTTCAGCAGCGCCCCGGAGGCGAACACTCTCCACCGACTCCTCCTCTCAAGACAAGCCCCTCCCCCAGGCGGACCTCCAGGAGGAGCACCAGGAGGAGGCAACATGAACTTCACAGGACCGCCTCCCGGACCATTAACCGACTATTGCGATCTCAAATTCGCCGGACTCTGGGAAGGTCCGGAACCCAACAACGGACCTGGCGCCTTAGCCGCACTGTGGGCACTGTTTGCCGCCGCGTCCATTTTTACGGCCGTGAGATTTTACTGCAAGATCGGCCGGAATCGAGGACCGGGACTATGGTGGGATGATTTGTTTAT
>Ga0247765_1000490_pt1 | contig 30462 bp, 26 predicted proteins | sample UWRJL106311C6_FD_179949 | JGI IMG/M metagenome (GOLD analysis project Ga0247765, IMG submission 179949) | Plant litter microbial communities from Arlington Agricultural Research Station in Wisconsin, United States - UWRJ-L106-311C-6 | ecosystem: Environmental > Terrestrial > Plant litter >...
GGGGGGGGAGGGGGGTTGAAGGAGTGACTGCAAGCAAGAGCCGAACAAGCCCCGAAAACGGGAGTCCTGGCGACAAACAATGGAAAGACCCGTCTAAATATGTCGCGATATCCAACCAAGAGGCTTATAAAGAGCTTATGAACCTAGGTTTGGCTTATTGAACCTAGGGTTGCTAGAGCGGGTTGTGAAACTAAATTAGGGGGGATCTAGGGACGCAGTGGTACTCAACCCCTTGAGTGAGGCAAAGAAGCAATGTGAAGAGAATAATGCGGTGGAGGATGAGAATAGCCACGTTGATCTGGAACATCCTACAAGGGTATCACGAGATTGTCCCGTGTTGGGCGTGCTGACTCAAAGAGTATGTCATCAGTCATACCCTTGTGTCTAACTCAACCCCTCGTCTCGGTCAATCTTACTGCATACAAACAATGTTATGTGGTAATATCGAGTACAAAAATCAACGTAACTTCAGCTCTATGTGTGTACGTATGTGGTAAGCTAGGTAGGTAGGTAGGTACCTACCCCTCAATGCTGATGCCCGAGCGATTTCGCTTTGCGGCAAAATCCCAAATCTTTGCAAAGTTGCGACACGTGTGTTTGATGCGAAAGTTTGGCACCACAAAATCAGTCGACTCGTTGTAAAACAGGGTAATCGGAGTAAGATCCCCATGGCACATCAGTACCTGACGCAAGTAATCGACGCAATGTGCTAACATGACGAAAAGAATCAGTGAGATGCGCGATCCAGAAAACTTTGCTGGACGGGAGGTTCGGCAAACTTACCAAGATGGGCGGCCTTGCCATGTTCGGCCGCTTCTTCCGGCACGATTCCGTAGGAGCGCATTCTCAGGTAATTCTATGGGCCGGATTAGCAATCGTGTCATGGACATTAGTATCTATGCGAAAAACTGGGGGGTTCACCCACCAAACAATGCAATTGGTGAAACACCTCTAGCGTGATGAGGTACTCGTCTTTTTGAGCTGGGACCACACTGGTCTCAATGCCAAGCTGCTCGTACTCGTCCTTTGTCAAGGAGTACATCCCCACTTTGCATCGTCAGCTGTGATGCAGTTGTTAGATGCGGGTACAGTCACTCACCTCGGACAAGATGCTTCCATGCAGAATCCACCTCCTCAGAAGGGGGCCCTTCAAACGGCGTTGCCCGGTTTCGATCCTCCCAGAAGCCACTCGGGTCAAAAGTGACTTCCTCGTACTCGACAGCTTCTTTGGCGAATGCTGTGAATTGCAAAATCAGCATTGATAGATACCAGAAAGAGCCGATGGCTATCTTACGAAACTCTGAAGGCAGCATATGAAGCCTTAGAAACTGCCGCTCCCAGTACCCATGGACCAAAACCCACACCAACACTAGGATCAGAATGTGAAGGGTGACAAAGTAAAAGCGAGCCACTCCTGACACCTTTGGCTCATCAGCTTTCTCTCTCTCGTCATTGAGTGATAATCGGGTGTAACGTCTCGTCTTGGGATACATGGCTGGGGGTGAGTTTGTCTGTTGTTTTTGCTGCTGAAATGCCGGAGCTGCGTGTTCAGTGAGTGTATTTATGTGTGGTCACACCTGGAAAGACTTACGTAACATGCAAACTTGATGCATAAGATTGGCACCACCGAAAGCTCCTCTGGTCAGCACACAGGGGCGCCCGGGAAAGCACACACCACTCATTCACAAGACTTTGACTTGATTCAGGCAATGCACGCAGTATCAATAGTCTCGGCGGACACATGTAGATACAGGCTGGGGTTTTTTTTTTTCAATTTCCAATGACAGTGTTGTCCACCCTGTTGAACAAAAAAACAGTCACACACAAATGTTGCTAGTGCTGTGGTTCGGCGAATCTCTCCTATCCCCTGTGTCATAGTGTTATCCCTGAAGAAAAAAGAAAAGTATTAGAGTACTACACAACACACAAACTCGAAAGAACAAAAGGTTCTACCCGGATTCGAACCGGGGTTACCGGAAAGCTGAAAATCAGAATCCGATGTGCTAGGCCAACTACACTATAGAACCTCACAGGCTTGCTTGTTTTGTGTGGATCCTACACTGGCCATTTTCCACCAAGTAACCGATCTGCGCTTTCCCGCCAGCCTTCCTCAGCGCCTCTCGCCCTTTGCCATTTCTTGAGAGCATTGAAATCGCGACACGTGTGTTCATTATCAAAGTTGGCCATCATGCGCTTTCTCTTGTCGATCCAGTATTCCTTAATGTACGTCATATCGCCAGTGCACATGAGGCTTTGCCTGAGAGAGTCGATGCAGTGGTCTGGAGACAGTTGGCATTAGCACCGGAACAGGAAGAAAGAGGTACTCTCTTGACATACCTATGTGCGTGTTTAGAGTGGTCCTGTTCTGATGGGCCATTTCCGTGTAGTAGTCGAGGTGCAATCGTTTCCGGATCATGTTCTAGGTTGGGTCAAATCTGCATGGTCTCCGACAAGTGAATGCGATGGGATCAACTTACCAGACAGTGCAAGTCGTGAAATCCCTGGGGCCTGTATAATAGCGTTAATATTTCTGTTTATCCTTCGATCAGTTTGAGGTCATACTAACATTGCGACGTATAATCCCGTCTCTGGATCGGGTGATGTTCCCCGTGTATCCCCCTCCAACTCCTCCTTGGTCAGAAATATGTTCAAAGCTGATCAGCAGGTTAGCAATCTCGCCGTTGCAGACCTGATAGTTAAACTGGACCCACGACCGACAATAGCATCCCAGGCCTTGTCCATTTCTGGCGAAGGGGGCCCAACGTATGGCGGATGGGAAGGGTCGATTTCGCGAACCAGTCCGACTCCATCCACAATACTCAGGCCGCCGGTAAACTTGACCTGTTTCATTGTCAGGGGAATTTGACGTCTTGCCGCCTCTGAAATAGTAGTCGATCAGCAAAACGTCCGGTATTTGCCGTGCATGGAGTTTCGAAAACAGCACTTACGAATCTCAAATGGTTTCCAGAGACGGTCGCTTTCGGGCTCAAATCTGACAATCTGTGTCATGCTTTGCTGAATTACAACCAGACACAACACAAAAGTGATGAACCAGGATAAGGCAAGATAGGTCTTTACAGTTGGTGATATCCGCTTTGCTGGACCAAGTGGTGTCTCTGCCTTTGAGCCATCTTCTGAGTCGCTGTCTCGCAGCGGTGTGTACGAGGGGCTGGCCATAGTATGTTGCTGGCCAGAGACCAAGTGGCTACCGCCTGGTGAATCAAGTCGCTACCACGGGAACTGCCAAATGAGCCAGATAGCGAGGGCTGATGGTGTTGAGTGGGAGATGTTCGTGACGAGGGGTGGTTTCCAGGGTGTCTTGGCATCGGGTTTGAGCGTGAAAACCCGGCAAGGTTTTCAAAATGGCGGATTACTCACTAATTACCACTGTGAGCTCAGCGATCGAAATGGCGTCAGCAATCACGTCATCATTTTTTATACTGACAGAACGTACCTACAGAGATTGCAAAGCAGATGATGCAAAATCAAGGATGAGTAAAACCTTTTGCGTCGCTCTCTTTGGATGGTGGTTTATGGTAAGTGTGGAGAGTGTTGATGACGGCTATGAATTACAGGGCATTTGCTATGGCCGGAATCGCATGCTTTACGTACCAAATCCCCATGATGATGCTGGCCCACGGTCTCCATGCTGAGATCGCAAAATATTGTCACCGGGCATCTATGTAACCCCTCTACACTTAGGCCTTCCTGAAGAGGTGATGAACAGAGTGAGACCGTAGACATTCCCGGCCTTGGGGTATTGGCGAGAGCTCAAACCAACACTGAAAATTATGGCACTGAGACAGCCAACATGAGGGAAAGGAGCCCCAGAGTAAACTTCAGTTCCGTATTTTGATACTACCTAGGTAACAACCACAAAATGGCTCTATCCGTCTGTTCACCAAAGAATCATGGCTGTCTAACGCACGTAACAACCCGCAAAACCTACATCTACGCGAATCGGCATATGTCTAAAATCCGGCCCCCGATCCGTCATATCAATCAGATACTTGACACAGTGAAATGTATGCTCGCGATCAGCCGTGATGGAATCCAGATATGGCCTCCCCTCGGAGAAAGCGCGGTATTGCTTCCTCCAGAGCATGGCGCAATGCAAAATGTGGTCTCGGATCGATGTATAATAGTGGGGACCCTTGCCCATGTCCTCCAGAGAAAGTAAGTCGGTCCGATTTTCGTGGGCGTATCCATACCAGGATTCATCGCTCTGGTAGTCGGTGATGGCTTCCTGGTCGATGCACAGGCTGGGCACCCAGTGGTTGGCGAGAATGTCATATTCACAGCCGAGGGCCTTGGCCTCTTGGACAGAAGTGCCGCACATGAGAAACTGGTATCCGGAAATCGGCACTCCCAAGAGTTGGTTGTGGTTTGCCTTTGGGCCACTGATTCGGTAGAAGTGGGGTGAATGATGGTCAATGTAGAGCAGGATTGAGCCCCAAATCATGGACGTGACGACGCCGACGAGGATGGCGACTCGGTACATCTTGGGTGGATCACCCAGAAGCTTTCGGGTCCAGAATGGAGTTTTTACCCATGACTTTGCACCATGTCTCGGTGGTGAGGGACTAAGCCCTTCGTCCTTCAAGAATGGGTCTGATTCGGTGTCGAGGGACATGTTTGGTGGTGAACGAAGTGGAAGTTGCAGGATGAACAGAACAAGATGAGATTTTGCGCTGTCCTAGCTAATAATGATGCGAATTGCCCCATATCATATCGAATCTAGTGGATGGGTTGGGTTCAAGTCGGATGACGTGAGTCAAATGAGCATTACTCTCAAAAACTTACAAAATCCGGACGGCAACCTCAGCGCGTCCTACAAGCGGGAGCACCTACCTGACCAGCTGCACCTACCCGTCCACCACTTTGAAGAAAACATTTTACCGTCCCAGGACAGAAACAGAAAGGAAAAGGTCATGTCTTTTTTCGGCAAACTTCCGTGGAACAGCAAATCGGGCGGCTACAGCTCCGTTGGAGACGAGATTCCGGGACATGGAGTCGACAACGACGAGAATCTCGAAAAGCCACGGTTCAAAAACCCCATTCGCAAACACTCGGTTCGCAAAACCGTCATTTCCAGCATTTTAGCCATCGCAGCTTTGTTTGGGGTTGGATTTTTTGCCCTGAGCCAAGCCAGCGACAGTGCGGCATTCGGGTTTCGTCGGGAACACCCTTGCGGAAATTCCTCGGCCGAAGCTCTCGCTCTCGGCTGCACTTTCGACCACTTGACGTGGGCATGGTACCCCGCCTACTGCCCGCACTACACCAACGACTTGTTCCGAGCAGCGGAAGGCGGATTCAGCTACTATGAGTCGCTGGGCAGCAAGGAGGCGCTGGACGAGGAGAGTTTTTACCGCATTCTCGACACTAAGGGCGGTGTGTGGGTGGAGAAACGGGAACATCTTACGCATTGTGTCTACCTCTTACTTGCTCAAGCCCAGATCGTCCGCGATCGGACACGCTATGTCCCAAAGCTGGTGGAGTATGAACACCTAGAGCACTGCGCACATTTCTTGATGGAAAGCCTGAGGAAGGATGATGAGTGGCGGCTGCGGAACACTTTGTCGCCGCGCATGCATTACGATCAGGATTGTTGATCAGCTGTTTACATAACATGGAATGTTTGAGAAAATGTCATCAGTCATCAAATTGCACATGAGACTAACTGGTCTGCCAAATATTATTCTTTTTTTTAGTGACAGACTAGGCATCTATGGTGATCACGCACAAGAATAATACCTAGGTGGCAGGTGCCCACCTGCCATGCTCCGGTGTATGTAGCCAAGTTTTCATGCGGCGGGTATAGACTGGAAGGTAAGTACCTAGTCAGCACAATTATGTCCGGTCATTCAGGTCATCTCTTGACCTTAGCGTCGATGTCCTAGATTTGGTAATGCGGTGCCACAGGACAATGTGATGATGCGATAATCCAAAATGCCGTAATCGATGAGGCCGAATAACTTGAAACGACCAGATTACGAAGAGTACCTCTGTGTCCAAGGTTACGCAACCACTCACGTTGACCAACTGCGCATGTCCAGTGTCTACATGTGTCGCGTTGTAGATGACACAGAATGATATTAAAGATAGTGAGTCCCACCATCTTTTACCTCCCAGAATCTGCAGCTTGCATCTTCAGACACCAAAACATCCATTCACCAATTCCATCTATTACCTACCAACCGCCATCATGCGTTTCACCGCCGTCGCCCTCGTCGGAGCTCTCATGAGCTCGGCCGTTTCAGGCCTTGCCATTGCTGGTAAGTACTAGACTTTTCCCTTCTTCGCTTTCATGTTGGATGTGGCTTTTAAGGGGCTTCGTGATTGTGCACATGCATGGTCAAGGTAGGATTGGATGGGCTGATGGCTTGTGGCGCCCAGAGCGCAGTGTCAATCACAATGGCATTGGGCCCATTTACAGTGCGTTGGGAAAGCTTTGAGGATTCTGAGAGAAGCTAACATGCCATACAGAACGTGCGCCTCTTCCTGAGCCTCAGGCCGGCAACCGCGGCGGACAGGGTTATTCCGGCAAATACATCAGTAAGTCACCGAGCCCCCGACTGGACCCAAACATGAAGCATTGTCGTTGCTAAGCCGTGATCTTTGCAGAGCGCGAGGCAGCCCCCGAACCGCAGGATAACCGAGACGCGCAATTTTACGGCAAGATCAGTGCGTCCACGGCATAATGGTCCCGATGATGGCAAGTTCGGTTCTAACGTGATGACAGAGCGCGAGCCTGAGCCCCAGGCTGGCAACCGCGGCGGACAGGGCTATTCTGGGAAATACATCAGTGCGTTCTTGTCCATGACTCACGACACATGTACACTACATGGCAGCCCCACTGATAATGTTGCATTTTCAGAGCGTGAGCCTCTTCCGGAGCCCCAGGCTGGAAACCGTGGCGGTCAAGGATACTCCGGAAAATATATCAGTACGTATTGCATCCCCGGATCACGCATCAGTATCACTTCGGCTTGCCCAACCTTCCACTAACACGACCAACTAGAGCGTGAGCCCCTTCCGGAACCGCAGGCCGGTAACCGTGGCGGTCAAGGATACTCCGGAAAGTACATCAGTACGTGATGCATGGGTCGGTATTTCCAATGTTTGTGCAAGCTAACCTGCGGGTCTGAAAAGAGCGCGAACCCGCCCCCGAGCCTCAGGCTGGTAACCGCGGCGGACAGGGTTATTCTGGCAAATACATCAGTATGTCCAGTCTACCAAAACTTTTTTTTTCTTTTTATGACCAAAACAACAAACTGATAAATCTTCTTTTTAGAGCGCGAGAGTGCCGCGAATGCAGCCTGTAAGTTCCAACTTTCTCTCCGCACATGCGACCCCCGGTTTTAACTCCCTACATAGAGAAACCTCAACCTGTCACCTCTGAGCCGACACCCGCGGCGGTTCTTGTCAAAAGTATCGACCGCTGCAACCCCCCAAGACAAAAACATTGCCCACGTGGTCATCCAACCTGACTCATGTGAGGGGGGGGGGGGGGCCACGACTGGCTGGAGAGAGAGGAACCGGCATATTTTTCTTACCGTACATTGATCACTCACTCGCTGTCATTTACTTGGTCCAAGCCCTCCAGATGATTTTGCCACACAGACAAGAGACAAATAGTGAGCCCATATTAGAATTGGAATCTCGTTTGACTACAGCACTGAGACTAAGTAATGTCTGCGTGTGTAAAAGACAAGACCTGTGATACATCCCCGAGAGTACACCTTCGCTTTCCCACCTGACCCCGATTCCCTCTAGCGACCTTTGCAATTTCCTCAACGCAGTGCCTACAAGTCCGAGCCGAGGGTGTTAGTGGGTCTTGCCTTTAAAACAAACTTTCCCAAATCCTCATCAAAATTCGCCGGTGCTCTTACACTTAACAGTCGTTGTTGCAGCACCAACACTCGCCCCACCAGATACCACCGCAGCCGCCGCATGCATATCCTTTCGCGACGCAATCTCGGTGACAGTTGCCGCTGCCGTTGCAGCTGTGGATAAGCTCCCAACCTGGCTCGGAGCTGCCGTCGCACCGGGCGTTGACGGTGACAGCCAGGGCGACAATGGTCCAAACGAATGACGACTTCATGATGCCTTTTGGTAGAGAGGTAACGGGGGATATTATAGTAGGACGATACTGTTATTTTGATGAATCTGATGAACGAGACTGTTGAGTTGGGATTGAGAGGACGCACAGCCTGCTTTTAAACTTTCAACCTTTGAAGCAAGCAAGCAGCTGACTATGAGGCCCATGACCGTAGCTGAATTGATTCCACACTCGGGTAATCCCCCTTTTACTGCTTCAACCTGCCGGGTAAGCATCTGTCCGAAGTAGCGCTGTGGCATGTTGAAAAAAACATCACCCAGTGCAAACCACTTCCATTTCGCGTAATTCGAAATGCCGATCTCTACAAAACATGACCAAAAACAGCGTGCATTCCACATTCAGACAGATCCAGTCATAAGCCCGCTTCTTAAAGGGCCGAGCAAAAAGTGAGTACATTAGGGGTCCAATGTCTCACAGAGGCCATCACCAATGGCAACCGCGATACAGGCCATCTCTGATGTCTGACCGAGGCCCAGCAGCAGGGTTCAACCACCTACCAACCGTCTTGTCCTACCAAAACTAGGTCGATGGAAAGTTAGATTGACCGGGATACGAACACCATTGGTGCAAAACGGTTCTCAAGGACCCAATCGCATAATTCGCTGTTCTCACAGCTGAATACGGTACCTGACTGGGACTTAAGTTACAATGTGAGGATTTCCAAGCATAGGAAGCGACAACGGCGATTAAGAAATGGAACGATGAAAAAAACATTCTCACACGCTCGTGTGAGATTGCACAGAGTTGGCGAAATTGCCTACCTAGCTAGCCTGAAATATGAAATGCATGGACGGTTTGCGGCAGGTATACCAAGCCAAAGCTACCAGTGATATCTAGCTGCTGCTTGACCCAGGGTTTTCTTGGTTCAAGGCGGCGATCCCTTTCAACCATTGTTCGTAAGGCAGACTAGTGTTCCCGAGCTTACCTGAAGTTTTACCATCACCGACTTCTCCCATCCGACTACCTCGTCATTGTCACTGTGACGACTATAAACCCCCCCAAAAAAATACAAGACTGGTTTCATGCCCGCCGCTGGATCGAAAATGAGATGCGTGATCCGAGATTCGAACTCGGGTCCCTTGCTATTCCCAAAGTTAGGATGGGAAGCAAGAATTCTAACTACTGAAACAACTGCGCTGTGCTGTCAATGCTTTTGTTGATGCAATCCAGCAGTGGAAAGTCTCCCTAAAGACTGAAAACTCAATTCTGCCTTACCATGTCGCCCCTGCGAAAACACACTGGCAGCCACAGCGAGACCGCCTCGCTGGCAGTCATCCGCGCAACATGTGTGGTCCTGGCTGAGGCGAGTGCTACGCCGAAGGCAGGTAAGAAAAGAAAGAACCGCCTTGGGACGCGGAGGCGTTGAACTTGAACCATGGTTGACTGAGACACCCTCCCTCTCTACTCCCACTCGCTGATTCCGATGTGGTGGAGATAATCTGCGACCGCTGATTGATATCGTGGATTCCCCACAATCTTAGCATCGCAAATCGGATCCAATCCCTCGTGGCGCAATTGGTTAGCGCGTCAGACTGTTAATCTGGAGGCTGTAAGTTCGATCCTTACCGAGGGAGTTGAAGTTCTGTTCAAGATGCCTAGATGGTGTTGAGGTCGGTTTTTTTTTTTCTTGGGGCGGGAGCGCGGCGTGATAGGCAATGCCATTGTTCATCACACACCGCACATAATTTGAGACGTTGTGGGTGTACTCAAGAGGATCAGTCGGGGAATGGTAACCGTGTCTTAGGTAGTGGGTTCGTGATGGAACTACTCCCCACCGTTGATCCATATTCCGTGGTTGTTGAGCACGATTATTCACCCTCACAATATAACCGATAACCAATAACCTATCAAATCTCAAAGAAAAAGGCAAGTCGCTAAAACCCCATGTTGGCAAATGTGCTTATATTATTTGATAGTGTAATACTAGCCACACCTGTGGCATTGACATCGCCCGACGGCATTAGTTTCTCCTTCAGGGTTCTCCTTCAGGGTTCCCAGCTACACTGTCTAACTGTGCTCGGACCCGAACAAATAACTCTCGAAGTTTATCAAGAGACCCTTCCCCTTCTTCACTATCAAGCATTTCGCCTACTTCTGTTTAAGCTTTATTCTGTATTCTTGCCAATTCCCATTCTACGTCGGTAGGCTCTTGGGTTCGCGGTGCTTTACCGCCCGTAGAAACCCGTTTTGGGCTTCGTACTTTGGGTTAGCTTAATTGGATACTGTGCTCTCGCCGAGTTCTTCACGGCCCGCCGTGAAGGGCAGGAATCCTAGAAACAGAGTGAACACTTTCAAGATTATCGAACCTCGTTCTGACAGTGAGCACCACATCAAGCACTGCGGCAAGATTTTTCTGAAGAAGGAACATGGTATCATTTTGGGGGTGGCTCTGAACACAGATGAAGAGTGAGAAACGGGGGGAAGTGAGAACAGTGCCTGCCCGCCTCAGCTTTCACTACCCATATATAACCTACCCATGATCTGTCGTGTCTGCTTTGCCTCCAGAAGATTACTTTGGTTTGTAGTGTGTCAGAAGATGCTGGGTTTCTGAACTGAGGAACCGAAACGGGGTGTATCAGCCAATGGATCAGACAATCGCAGTCGTGGTTCCGATTAGGTTGAATGATGTTGTCTACCGATTGTTGGCGATGCTACACGTACCTGTGCTTTCCCGCAATCAATATGGGTACATAGATGCAGAACACACCACTGCCGTAATAAGCTAGATGCTCAGTTTCGTAGTGCCTGGAAATAGGAGGTGAATGGTGGAATGGAACAGACCCAGAACAAAGGGGAACTCGTCGCGTGCCTGTTAAATATCGTGCGACTAACTGGGTATCCCTGGGTTATAGACATCTGATCTCGCACCTAACCAACTCGGAAGAAATGCTAATAGTCCATTGCATCTCGAAAACTACCTGTTGAGATCTCGTATGAATCTTGCGCTATAGGGGCCTACACACCTTGCCACCCCAAAGCCCAGGCCCCTCCTCCCAGACAATACCCTGCAGGCTATGACACGGAGGTACAAATTTCGACAAATTTCCGCCCCCTGGAGCTGCCGCTGAGGCTCATGCTACAACTTGAACTACATATGGTCTGCGCGGCGACAGTTGACACAAACCTGGGCTACCGCGACAATGCCGCCATCCGAGACCCAAGCCGCATCAATAGAAAGGCATGGCTCCTTCCCCCCTGCCATGTCAACAACATTCAAAACCTGTTTTCTCTTGGCATCGTCCACAATGGCCTCACAATACATCTTGCCAAGGCCAAGGTTTGGCGCAGTGAACATGCCCAGGTACTTGTTCTCCTTGCCGACTATTTCTTCGAATGACTTTAGTAATCCCTCGGGTGGAGGAGGTAGAGCCTGATCTCCAGGGCTGACACGGGCGTATTCGAAGGGCTCGCTCTGTGCTGTCCAGCGGTCGACTACAATAGAGGGGTCAGGAGGGGACGAGATTAGCTCGGGGGCAGAGATTCGATCGGTGGTGACCATCCACTCTCCTAGGAGGAGATCATAGTGGTGATGAACGAGGCCGAAAGCATACTTGCGGTACTCGGGTGCAGCGAAGAGTTGGGCGAGCCTGGGTAGGAGCTCACCGCGGTTGGTGAAGGCCTCGCTGGCCTCAGAAAGAGTAGGGAGGGTGTTATATAGTTGGTGAGTCATCTTGATTGTCTCGTAGACGCAATAGCTAAGGTATATGTAGTCAAGGTCAAGCAGACGCCGAGAAAAGAAGGGATCGTGGTTTGCCATCAAGACAATAGGATGCCAACAGAAGAACCCTCTTCTTATACCTGCTCGGTGGCCTACAAAGTTCCTGGATTCACAACTTGAAGTATCGTATCGCTCTATCCTCAACATGGAAAGTCCTTCTCCCCCTTCATCAAACCCTAGTATTCCCTATGTATACTTGTTTGAGGCAAGCCGATGACCAATAATTGCCAAGTTTACGCGGCGCCTTCTCCTTCGTTCATGAGACGTTGATTGCACCCCGTTTATGCCGTCAGCAAGCCACAGCAGCCCAAAACTCTCACATGCGTCAATTATGCTACCCCGTTACTCATCTTAGTCATGGGTGCAATTCCATCCTCGCTCGATGACTGACTGCCTACTTGAGAAACATCCATACTCGTATCGCATTCTGCCAAGACCGGTCATCCTCGCCTGGTACCTCCGAGTCGGGTCTCGATTACTCTGGCGACCTCCCCAAAAATCTCCAGTGACTTTGCCTTTCGACAACGAACCTACACCTGGGAGCTGGCCAGAACTTACCAATCGCATCAGGGCACGAAGGCTGGGGCCAAAAGTGATTACCCTCCCCGAGCCTCCCACTAACAATTCTCTGGCTTGGCGCCAGGGGTAGTGGTCCAGCCAATCAGAGGGTAATGATGTAGTATGGGTTTCTTCTAAGAGCATACCGTTTTCATCGCGTTGAAATTAGCAATTGAATGGTACCGAGAAACTAATTTTTGGGCAATTTTTCGCCTTGCAATCTTGTTTTCAATATGGTAAGTTTTATTCATTCTGTTCAAGTGGCCCGGACCACCTGTACGGCCCCTGTAAATCCTGCTGAATAACTATTTGGCCAACCGTAACCCTGACCCAGACCGCACGGGCCAACATTGCGCTGATATCCAGAGGCAATCACACAAGAAGGCCGATGATAAATAAGGAGGACTCAATTGGTAGAGCAGGCATGGCAACGGATGCTGGTATCGGTTGTCCTCTGTGGAGCCAGTCTGGCTCAGAAATTCGCGTCGGCCCATGAAGACCTAAAGTTTCTCGCACCAGTTATCATCATAGCTCATCGACCGTGCCCCCTTAATCGTAACGCCTCGGTTCATAAGGATAATCCGCTCAAAGCCCTCGCGTTTTGCTTCGCCGCTGCCATATAGATTCTCTGCACGCCTTTTATATACTTCTTCCTCCCACTTCTTATATAAAAGGATAATTCATCCTTTCTTAAAGGATGATACCCTCGTATTGCGTAACGTAAGGATTTCCATCTATATAGGTAAATAACCTTACCGACAATAACAGTCACGGCAGGTGGCCTGGATGCCATACAGCCGTGGTATTGATCAGTCAGCCTTTGGCTGACCTACGTGCTGAGGTGCTGTTGCCAATGCCCTGGCCCCACCCACACAGACAGATCTTTGGCTTCCTTCTTTTCTTTTTCATCTTGGAATTTTATATGATTGAGCCACTTCTACGGGCCTTGCCCCATCCTAGTGCCCTCGTCATGCCAGGTCATAGCTATATCGAGGCCATGGCAAAATACACTATTTGTAAACATATATTTCCAATTTCAGCTAGATCGGGCTTAATCTACTACATGTTTTGCAGTCTTAATTATGATAGCATAGTGGTTGCGTCGCTTAAAAATATTATGCCAAGATAGAGGGTACCAAGTTTGGGTTCGGGAGTCGAGACGCTATAACAGCCCATATACAGGCACTCGACCGTGCATTTAACCCCCGGGTTACCTAGTGCCAGTATATCCCCTTTGTGTTTAACGCCTGGGGACTCTTGTTCAGTTTCAGAGTGATCGTTATTGAGATGAGATAACTAACAATGTTGACGGAGTCTTTACCTCCCCGTCAAATTCATAACTCGGTACTGAAGCCAGTTGTGTAGTACACTATATGAAACTTTGTCCAACTGATTAGCACTTTCCCTGTGGGCATTTTAAGATTGCGTAGTGGCCAACCTCTTTTCCATCTTTCGTTCTCAGTCAGGGTTTGCCAGCAAACTACATGTAAGTTTGCATGCTATACGCGCCTTTAGAGTGCAAGTTGGCTGTCGCGCTCAGGAATATGAACAAGGTTGTCGTTACTGTGAAGAGGGTGAGAGATCCTAAGACCCGCGCCAAAATGAGACGTCACTGAACCAATGTGCTCTCATTGCGGATCTCGGACCCTCTGCCATGTTAACTCCGCCGGGCCGTCAAGTTGCAATCGGGTCTCGCGCCGCGTTTTCGTCGCTACAAAGGTTGAGCCACGATAAGACGAAACGTTTGAGCATCAATGTACCACGACGGGATGCGGCATAGGTGCCTGACCCGGCAGTTTGTGTCCGTGTAACGCTTCGGGCAGCGAGCAGCGGCCGAAGCGGCGAAGCACCTTTTTTTTTTCCCAGCCAATTGATATCGGCGCGTTGGTTCCCCGAGCCCCGAGTGCCGGTAGGTTGCCTGTTGGCCCTGGGGAAGGAATATGCAGGCGCCACAATTTTAAGCGCGGAGTTTGCTCCTGCAGCGTCGCAATCGCCAGCCGCTTTGAAACCCAACATTGAGTCAGCAGCTGCCCTGTCGCTCTGGTTCTCAGACCTCATGAACTTACTATTTCTTGGCCTTTCCGCTTTTCTTGTCGTTCTCTACTATCTCCTCCATCAGCTTTCCAACACCATCCTCAACACTTTTCGCCTGACATCCACTGCGAAACTCTTGCATCGTCGACAGGATCCCCTGCTCCTACCAACATATACTTGAAAACCCATTTTCATCTACATTTTTTACAGACCTCCCCCCCCAAAAATGACGCGATCTACTCTTCCCGTCGGCGATGCCATCAAGGGCCGCGGATCGCTCCATCTGCTCTCTGACAATGTTGAGATTCCGGATGAGGTCGTCAAGGAGGTTGTCCGCGATGCCATCCTTCATTCGCCCACCCCCTTCAATTGCCAGTCTGGACGTGCCGTCATACTCTTGAAGGAGCAGCACAAAAAGTTCTGGGATCTCACCAACGAGATTGCCAAGGTCGCCATTCCCCCGCCGGTATTTGAAAAGGCTTTTGGCCCGCGCATCAAGATGTTCCGGGCCGCTTACGGAACTGTGAGTCCCTTCCCTTTTAATCTGTCCGGCAACGCAACAAAAGTTATTGACATTTTTCACGTGTTTCCAGATCCTCTTCTATGAGAGTGGTAATGCCCTGAAGGCGATGGAGGAGAAGCACCCCATCATCAAGGACAAGATTCCTCAATGTAAGCCACCCCCCTACATGCTAGTAGTTGCGCGCGGTCATGTTTGATTGGGAGGTATTGAGTCTAACAACAAAATCTAGGGTCGGAGAACTCAAACGGCATGTTGCAGTATGCTGTCTGGACGATGCTGACTGCCGAGGGCTACGGAGTCAACCTGCAGCATTACGACCCCATGCCGGATGCCGCTGCCGCCAAGGAGTGGAATATCCCGGCTGACTGGAGCTTGAAGGCTCAGATGGTGTTTGGCAAGCCAGCGGGGCCGCGGATCATGCCCAAGGAGTATGAGCCGGCCGAGGATCGGATGATGATGTTTGGTGCTTGAGCGGACTGGTTGTAATACTGGGTCGGGACTCGGGAGTTAGTGCACAGGCAGCATATCTAGAGTTGATTGAGTGATAGAATTCAAACTTGTTGCTACATTGTCACTTGCAGTCACGTACACATTGTCCAAGTTCAAGTTACCCATGATATGATGCAAGACTTGACACACGCGTGATAGATTCCGTGTGTTTGTTCACCAGTTTTTGATACCGGGAAGGTATTCGCTTAGGTATTGACGACTACGCCCCTGCCCAGTGGTCTGTTCAACTATTGTTCTTGTCTAATAAGCGGTCACTGCCTCCGCACTGCTCTTTCCGTTTGCAAATTCCCTTCCACCTTGGTTGTAGACAAGCTTTGTGGATCCGGGAATCGGATCGCCAAGTCGCGCCCAACGCGGCACGGCCCGGGGCCTCCCCTCCCCCTCTCTGATCGTCGTGCACACAACACGACTCGGGATTGTCAAAGGCACCCGGCGAGTTTCTTCCGAGTTACTGCAAATCTTACTCCTACCTCAACCTCAACTGGTACTGATAGTAGAGTTGCCTGGGATCCGCTTTGATCGGTTTAACGTGCTGCGCCCTTATCTTCGGGTTTCAGGCACACTCCAGTCATCGGGTCTCGGCATTCGCTCTCGCTACAGTCTCACCAGATGCGGGGAGACATGGGTGTTGGGTGTTGGGGGCCGGACCCTGCTTCAACCCCGCAACGGCCGATCTCCGATTCCTAAACGCACTCACTTGCGTTTCACCGTTGGCTGTAGTTTCCGAGTGCCGAAGGAAACTCAGTTCTGAGTTAGATGCGTTGCACCTGAAAATTGGATACGTGTTAGCGACTGGGATTTTCGGTGACGACATCCGGGGCCGGGCCTGGACCACTCGATGCTGGGCAGGGAATGAGATGCCCGAGGAGGCACGGGAAGAAACATTGAGGCTTGGTTGACAGGCGCGTGTACGAGTCCATGAGGTAGTATAATACCACAGCTTCCTGTCTCCATCCTGTTTCTTCATCGAAAGCATTCTCCAACTACCGCAATAACAACAAATAACTACTGCTACTTCTACTTCACATCTTCTCAAATAATCACATATCATGGCTGCCGCGGCTATCGCTACCCCGAGTGCCTTTGACTCGGCTCGATTCCTCGATGATTACAGAAAGACGGCGGCTACCTTGGGGGCGCCATACTCGGAGTCGATTGTCCAGGAGACGCTGAACAGCTTCGATGGCTGCTTCGACGAGGGCATGGTCATCTGGCGCTCTACTAGCCGCCCCAACGACAAGCTGAACTACCGCTTCTACCTCCGTCGCCGCGTCGATACCGTTGCCCTTGCCGCCAAGGCCGGCTTCATTACCGAGGACAGCCCCATGGCCCGCGTGGCCAGGTCCTGGAGCGATCTTTTCGACCGCGAGCCCGTGCAGTGGTGCGACATGGATCCCGAGGAGGGCATTGCCAAGACGTGGATTTTCCTCAAGGGATTCCGGTCCATCGACCCCATCCTGGATGTGCCCGAGATGCCCGAGTCAATCCGGGCTCACCGCTCCACCTTCCACGGTCTGGGTCTCAAGCTCGTCCACTTTGTGGCGGTCGATCATCACAGCAACACCATGAACCTGTACTTTACGGTTCCCGGTCCCATCACCGAGGCGCAGGCAGCCGCCTACACGAACTTGGCTGGCTGCAAGCCCCCGACCGCGGAGGAGTTCAAGGACCTCCACACCTATCTGCCCCGGGATCGCTTCGTCTTTGCCACCACGCTCGACTACAAGACCGGCAAGATCAAGCGCGTGGCTTTCTACGCCATCAACATCCCCGAGGGTGACTTGCCTGCCACAGCCAACGACCGTCTGCGCCAGTTCTTTGCCGAGGCACCCACCTACGATAAGCGCCAAACCCGCAACGTTGCCTGGTCTTATGGAAATGGCGACAGCAAGTACATGAAGGGCGAGGCCAGCTACACGGGAGAGTTGTATGACATGGTGCAGAACAACAGGTCGGCCCCACCGGAGAAGCTGGCTCTGCTGTTGGAGGATGCGCGGGCTTCCATGACCTTTTAGGGGAGGTGTTGATTCCGGTGTGATGACATGACATGGGTACCTTATCTTTAGCTATTTGTTCAAGTTTTGTTTATAGATGTATCCTTATATTTAAAGAGTGGTAAACCCTGCGAGCAGTAAAACATATTACCAACACATTGTGAAACGTGAACTCAACAGACTGACAAAATGCGAATTATTCAAAGTAAAGACCTCCCCGGTACCGTTGATTGCTACATGTATCGCATGGTCTCGGCGATACTTTTTCTTCCTACATGAAGGCCAAACACAATCACTTTTTCAGATACGAAGCTTGTAGCATTCCATGGAAGGGACAGTGGACAAACCATGACTCAATCCCAACTCCACGGTCCCCATCTACTAGTATCTACACAACTCAACACTTTTTTGCGTCCATCATCCTCTGGCCTCAATTTCAGTTTTAATGTAATAATGTCCACGTAAATCACGTAGAATCAGCGACCTCCCAACCCACATTCAACAGTGGTTACCAGACATGAGACAGACACAACATCGGGCACCAAAGTCAATGTTGTGATGACCAATCCCGACAACGCAGCCAACCCCACAGTGACATGGAATTACATATCCGTGAACGCAATCCCGTTGCATGCTCCATACATGTACACGTGGTAACACAAAGCCTGTCCTCCCCCCCCACAACGACCGGGCATGTCATCAATGTTAACCAGGCCATCCAGTCCGGGTAAGATGTCTCGTGATCAAAACTGCAGGCGAAAACCGACCCTTACTAGGTCTCCGGACCCAGCCCCTCGGGATCGGCGTCCAGTGTGTGAACCGACACGCCGGTTTAGCTCAGCTGATTACCCGTCGCTTCCCATGTCGGTCGGGCGCCGGGAGAATCTCTCTGCGTGGTCTGGTGTTACACGTATGTTTGCGCGGGGCTCGGGTTTCGGAGATGCCAGATCCGAACCAAGATCCCCAACACCGTCTGGACCAGACTCTAGTTATGACCTAATCCGGCTAAGAATCAACTTTGCAACTTTATAAAAGACATTCATTAAAGTTCATGAAAAAAAAGAATTTTGACAGGTGTCAGATTTTTTCATTTTTTTTTTCATCACTTACTTAGGTGCCTAGCCTTTTTCAAAATGCGTCTCGCTCACGGTATTAACGGAATCAACAACGGTTGTGCGGCCAAAGCCATAGCGGCGGGTGGTAGCAACTACAACACAACTCAAGCATGGAGGACGCTCTCGCAATACCTTCCGGATAGAGATCCCGACAGTGATTTCTGGTGGAAATTCTCAGGACCTCGCTTAGCTTTGATGTTGGAGCATGCAGGTTACTCCGCGGAGAAACAACTCGAGGCGCTAGTGTTCTTTTATCATTGGACGGTAAGTACCTTGCCAATAATCATGATGACATTTGCTTATTTGTGGTTTATTGATCGTGTAGGCACCCTACTTGGGTCCTGCCCCTCGGGCTGATGGAAAGATGCCAAGGTGGAAGTCCATGGTACAGACTGATGGAACCCCGATCAAGTTCTCGTGGAAATGGCCAGAAGCCGGAGACGGGAATGGCGACGCAATGCCCGAGGTGCGTTACAATTACGAGGCTATCGGAACGCATGCGGGTACCGAACTCGATCCGCTTTGCCAATTGGCCGCCAAGGAGCTGATGAGCCGCCTCGCTGCGGCCATGCCTGATGTTCACATGGACAATTCGTGGTCTCATCACCTCATGTCGGCCATGTTCGATCACGATAACTCCAAGCTGGCGGCAGCAGCAGCACGGGGCGAGCGCATCATGAGCTCCGTGTTGATGGCAGCCGAGTTTGACCCGAAAGGCGTCGTCGGCTTCAAGACCTATGTGCAACCACGATTCCTAGCGTACCCTACCGGAACCCCGGTAGAAGTCTACGAGAAGGCAATGGCAAGCATTGAACCGGGAACCGAGTCACTAGCACGTGCTGCCGTCCTTGATTTCCTCGGTAACAGCGCCGAGGGCAACATGATGCGACCGTTCAGTGTCGGTGTTGACAACAACTCCAACTCGCGGTTGAAGTGGTACTTTACCACACCTCACACCAGCTTTGCATCGGTCCGCAGCATCATGACGCTGGACGGCCGCATCAGCACGCCCCACATTAAACAGCAGCTGGCATCTCTGGATGCGCTGGTCAAAGCCGTGCTCGGCCTTCCTGAGGACTTTCCCGACGATCAACACGCCACACAGTTCCTGGGCGCCACATCGTCCAACAACTTCCTACCTCCATCTCCACCCAGATCCTCCCATTCGGCCTCTTCTTCTTCTTCTTCTTCTACCTCTTCTCGAACCACAACCCCTTCACCACCTCCAACCATCCCGCCCAGCTACCCGTATTACTTTGACATAGCCCCTGGCCAGTCGCTGCCCAGCGTGAAGTGGAACCTACCCGTGCGCCACTTCAACCGCGATGACCTCACTGTTGCCAAGGCCCTGACGACCTGGATGGAGAAGCAAGGCCGCGGAACCCACTACAGTAAACAGTACATGGCACTGCTGCAGAAACTGGCGGCGGAAAAGGACATGGTGCTCCAGGAATGCCATGGCCTGCAGGAGTTTATCAGCATCATGTTCCAGCCGGACGGTCAGATTGCTCTCACGACTTACTTTTCGGGCCACGCTTTTGGGTTTGGTCAGGACAAGAGTCAGCTGATGAGGCAGATGCATCTTACAGGTAGACGGGCAACACGACGGAGAGGCGAGGATTATTGAGGTTAGATATTAGTTGACGCATATGATTTTTTTTCTTTTTAATTTTTTTTTTTTCGGCCTTGTTCATGTTGAATGTTATTGTGTGAGGTCAAGCTTCAATAGTGTGCGGCGGTACCTTCGTTAGTGTGCAGGCACTTTAGATATCTAGGTACCTTACCCAATTGAGGTAAGTTACCTACCTTGTTGGGCTTGTGGAACCAAGCAGTGAAAAAACCATGACGCGACCACAACCCCACCGGCCCAGTACTGATGCCCCTCAAACAGGCAGCAAGATTCTGATAACACCATCATTCTCCCCCATTATCTTTAGGCGCTCACTTGGGTAGGTACGCACCTAAGCTGGGTACCTACCTACCTACCTAGTAACTCAATCTAGGCTCAGATCGTAACCTCTCCCCGAGCACCTGTGCAGATGCGATAAATTCGTGCCCCCGCTGCGCCGTATATTCATTGGACAGATAGGCGCTTCTTCGGCGCCTGCGTGTATGAGGATGCCGACTGCCGAATTCTCTTAGAACAATCACGTAGCCTAACTGTGTTCGGACAGGTGCCCCAGGCAATTTTCGCGTTCATTCTAATTGATTGCTATCCCACGTGACGCCCACCGTTATCAACCCACAAGCCAACAGCGCCTACAAAACCTCTAGATCATACTAACTGAGAAACGTTAGGCTATTTCTGATTGTTTCGAGAGAATACGGCAACTCCAGTTGGGAACGGATTTAGTTGCCGCTACAGTTCGGGACTGACTTGACTGCCCCGCCGGAGCCGGATAACAAAAACGGAACGGGATTTTTGCCGCTCCTCCCATGTCGACATGGATGGAAATAAGACCGGGGGAGAGCCACTCGGACCCAATGCTTACACCACGTAATCGGTTCTAGCTAGTGTTTACATCATGGCACGACAAGCGGCGCTCGCTCACGTTTACTAGCGTAGAATGGATCAGACGCATTCTGACGCCCTCAGCTTATAGCTTACAGGGGGTCAAAAGTTTTGCGTTCTCGACATAACGTGGCAACATTGCCTTTCGGGGGTGGTCGTTGCCAAGAGGTAATCAATGGTAGCACAGTGTAGTGTATCCACTCACAATCCAACGGCTCGGGACAGAAAGCTTGTGAGCGGCCAAGCCTACCTACTACGTACCTACCAAAAGGTAGTTAACGTCATTACTACATACGTAGGTACCTAGATTAGCGATGGGTGGGGGGCATGGTAGAGCCCTGTCGTTAGTTATTCAGCTGACAGGGAACGGAGAGTAGTAGGTAGGTACCCAGAACAAAACGCCTTCAGAGTGCATATGTGTATAATTCTAACGAACCCCGATTGTAACCTCGTGTTACAAACTAACCGACAGAGCTCATTGAATTTTCCCTTTTTTTTTTAGGCAGTCAATGGCACGGGCCAGACGGGAGCTGCAAGGGGTGGGGGAAAGTGCCCTTCAATTATCTTTCGTCCCGTGTTCGTGGCAGCTCGGGAATGGAATGATACGACAGGATCCATCCTACCAAATTCCCTCGCATGAGATTATCTTGGGGGCTGAGCTTGGGTGTCCAATCACAATGGGGTCCGTTCCCTGTTGCATCTGTACTTGTGCGGAACTCGCCGCAGCCCAATACCCACCGCCAGATCAACACGACCCGCGACTCCAATCTCGGATCCTTGCTGCGTTGCGAGCGTGGGATTCACGTTGTGACCAAAACTGCAGAGGCCGCAGATATACGCAGAGCAAAACATTGCAAACGAAAACTAGTATACCTCTCTGAGCAAGGGCCACCCCCTAACATTTGATATTTTTGTTTCATATCTCAGGGGAGCGACAACATACTACGTTAGTGTAGGCTCGTGGGATTCATCCCCAGGAAGCAAAGGAACGGCCCTTGTGGCTGGCCCAACCCATGTTTTTTTTTCGTTTTCTTTTCCTTTTTTGGATCAACCGCTTTTTGTTTCCAACTACCCAGCACTGGGGGCTGTGGATTGTTTCTGTCCTCTGAAGAGTTGTACTGTAAAATAGAAGGATTGGTATCAACCAGGAAAAGAAAAATAATAATCACGTCCTCCGTTTAACATCCAGCTCTCTCTCTATTACTCACTTGCCCAGCAGGACTTGAAGCTCAGAACGGCATTCTCCGGATGGCGCTCGGGCGGCTCAGTGGCATATATGTACAGACAAATGTGGCAAATACAGGCGAAAGTACCGACTTGGAGTTGACTCAAATGTGCAGCCGCAGTTTGAAAGTATGGGCTGTCCGTTCACCTTTCCCCGCGGATCAAGGCCCGCTTATCCTACCGAATTGAGCGGGTGCAGCAGCTCTGTCCCAGTTTCGATTCCGTCAGCCTAGGCACCCACCAAAAAAAAAAAAATAATCAGGGTTGGAAGCATGCGGCAGCGTTCATCAGCGCCCCGACAAACACAAGGCCTTGGACGCTAGTGTGCATCTGCGGGTGGTTCCATCGGTTCCACAGAAAGTGGGGGTTTGGTTGTCAGGGCTGAGGGGAGTGACCTGTGAGTCTGAGGGTTAAACATTGAAAAACAGACGGGCCGCTGTAGTATCAAGAAGTGGGGTCATGACAACCCACGGAAGATACCCAGCCAAAACACGGCACGCTTGCTAGCACGCTAGCACTGCAATGTAACAGTTTCCTCGGTGAGGTCTCCTCTTTACCCCCTGTTTGTACGGTGGCGGGGCACAGGGCTCTCTTACTATGTACCTACTCCCCCCTACACTACACTACACCTACAAAGGCTGCTGCTCTAAGATGGCACAGCCGCCCATTCTGACCCACAAACGTCGCATCTTCCTTCGTCCCTCTAATCATTCCACTCGGTTGCCCCCTTTGCCCTTTCACGTCGACTCTTCCCGGTGCGTGGGGGCTGGGCCATCGCCTTAAGACATTGGCATTCAAAAAACCAAGACCTGTTCATCACCGATTGCATTCTCGGCGTCGCCCTATTAGCACAAATCCCCAGAGAGAGAGAGAGAGAAAGCCGAATGAATGACATGGCTCCATCGGGGAACGTTGGACGCCAAGCCCGCGAGTCTCGGCAATCCGACATGCCTGTCATCAAGTTTCGATCGTGAGTTACTGAGGACAAACAAAGTCCACCGCATATCCGACGAGACTGGAAACGAACTGACTGATTCCATGTTTGTTTATCACCCCAGATGCTGCGATTCATGTGCTGAAGCCAAGGTTCGCTGTGACAAACAGCGCCCTCGGTGTGGCCGTTGCAATCGCACGGGCACCACTTGCCGATATAGCGTCTCGATGAGGACGGGGAAGCCAGCCATGGACTTTGTCAAAGCTTTCAACGCCGGAATGTTGCCACCAAGTCGGCCTTCCCAGAATACATCGACAGCATCGAATAGCACGGGTATTACCGCCGTTTCGGTGGCTGATCTCCTCCGCTCTGTCGACTCGGAACAATCGCTCCAGGCTCTCTTTCAGGCCGGTTCGAGCCGACAGAGCCAGTCGTCATCTAGCACGACAAAGTCATCTACACCGCCTTCCTCGGACGCTATACCATCGCCTGGGCAGCTGGAGCCGTTTCAAGATGACGATATGAACATGAATTTGGATCTCGACTCGGGGACATGCTCGGATGCATTCGTCCCGGTGGAACCCCCTTCGGCTGGAATGAGTACAACCTCCTCATCAGCACACAACAACAACAACCCCATGCATGTCACAGATTTCAAGGATTACTTTTACTCCACGACCACCGATGAGCCAGCACTCCACGGAATCGACCACCCTTACTCGCCCACTTTCTCCCTGTCCATCCCGCCCGGGATGATGGACTTTGATTACATGACGCAATTTGATCTCGCTGATCCCGACCCGGCACGTCTCAACCAGATTCCCACCCCAACAAGCAGCAGCGGCGGCCAAGGAAGCAGCAGCAGCAGCAGCGGTGGTGTCGTTCTGGTGGACCCAGCCCTTCATCAGACTCCACCGCAACCACAACAAAAACTCGAACATGATTGTCTAAAGGTTGCCAAGGCCATTCAGCAGTCTGTCATCATTTTGGCCTCTAAGGGAGAGACGCCAATGAAACAGCAGCAGCAGCAGCAGCAGCAGCAACAACACGACCAGGGTCTGGCGGGTAACAACAACAACAGCAATAATAATAATAATACCTCATCGCCCCTAATAACGACCGATCAGGCCATGCTCATGTGTTCGAGCATCAGTCAGCAGCTAGCGGAGATACTACAGTGTCGATGCGAAGCGGATGCGTACCTTCCTTTTCTCATTGCCGTCATCATTTCCAAGGTACTCGCAACATATGGTGCGATTGCCAAGGTTGACGACTCTACTCCGTTCAGTTTTGGTTCCGTGTCCAACCCGGGGAATCCAAGGGACCAGGAGAAAGAAAAGGAGATGGGAATGGAAAGGGAGGCAGAACAACACGAGCATCTGAATCAAAATCAGCGCATTCCGCAACATCAGCAACAACAACAACAACAGCAACAACCACCACTGCAATCGCAGCCGCAGCAGCAACAACAACAACAAGACACATTCCTCGCCGTGCCACTTCGACTGGGCGCATACAATGTAGACTCGAAACTAGAAGGTCTATTGCGATCGCAACTAGTTCTCTACGAGCTATCCAAGCTAGAACGTGTCGTCCAACTCTTTTCTGAAAAGTACTGCCAATCCGGGCCCGGAACAACTGCACTAGAGAATGAAAGATTCGGAGAAGAGGATATGACGATTTATTCGGCCCTGGGACAATTTATCACGCAGCGGTATACGAGAATAAAGAATGCCTGTGAGTTGCGAAATACGGCGGAGCGATGAAAGTAAAATACCTAGACTGAATCTTTGATTTGGGGGTGTAACAACTGGGACAGGTGCGTTTGATTTTGGCATTGACTCGGAATGGTACGGGAACGGAATTATTTCATATAAACATGGTTGAAAATGGTAAATCATAGTGTTTCTTGAACAAATTAGGTACCTGATATAAGACAGACTGACAATGAATGATGAATTACAAATGATACAATTATATATCTATCTATCTCGACTATACAAAGGTCCCCGGCACCTGTTTTCCTGGGGTTTACTGTACCAGTTTGTTCTACACAACGCCACGACGCGATCCCTAAAAAGCTTGTTCGCTTCAAGCTCAAGCAGCAGCTTGGCGGTTGGTCTTAGTCGGACATTTGATTTCTGGGCATCTGACAAGTCAAAGTCTGCAAGGGCTGTTCTACCATACTCTCGGGAGAGAAATGTGGTGCACTGTGTGAACATTGAAACAGTTGAGTGGCAACATGAAGAACTTTGATTCTGTTTTCTGTGCAGTGCGTCATTCTCTAAAAGTTCCTTTATCAACATTCAACCCCCACCCTTCCCCCACCTTTCCCAAAGCCAACAAACCGCTCCGAAGTGAATCCTTACACATGAAACACTCCATTCTCCTCGGACTCGGACCCGTAAAGTCGATAGAGCTCTTCCTCCAATGCGACAAAACAATCAACAACCGCCTGGTCTCCCGGCGGCAGCACTTGCGTGAAGAAAACCCCTGCCAATCCAGAGGTGCGATCAAGGAACTAGATAGATAGCCCCCGCCACCCTTTGTTAGTTGCATGTACTCTAGAGATACCAACTTTGACAGACGGGAAAGAAAAACTCGGCGGCCAACAGAGAACAAACCAACACCAACAGACTAAAACGAAAGCTCGCATTCAAACGGGAAAACGGCACTGGAACACGGGAAATACGGGAAACACGGGAAACATAGGAACACAGGAACACGAAAGCTTACCGCATTGATCCCAGGCATGCCTTGCCAGTTGGCGCTGCCGGCCGCTCTCCTCCCGGAAAACCTCTCGGCATTGATCGAAGCGCCAAGACCAAACCCTGCACCCTTGGACCCCTGCGGCCACATAATATTTCCGACATGGGTTTTGGGAGGACCATTCACCTCGGTGAGAAAATGGCTGTGCGACATGGTACCAATAGCAGTAAGCTGCGGCCGCAGTAGCTCGTCCAGGGAAGCTGCGCTGAGGATTTTGTTGTTGTTTCCTCCCTCCAATAAGGCGGAGAGAAGCTTGGCTTGGTCGGCCGGAGTGCTGTACAGACCGGCTCCGCCACAACAGTCTGGTGCCGGATACCCAAAAGGGACTTTTCCCTTGATGAGGTTGCCGCTGCCGCCGGCAGTAACGGCAGGCGTGCGGATGGCGGCTTGCACTAGCTTGGCTTCGAGATCAGGCCGTGTCCAGGGTCGAAAGGTGGTCGAGTGCATTTGCAGTGGGGTCCAGATGTTGGTCTGCATAAAAGACTCGAGGTCTTGTTTCGCGACAATTTCAACCTACATGGGCAAACACACACGCACGCACACATTACATTAGAAACTAGACTTTTGACGGGAATTTTTTAGGGTAGTAGTAGGGAGGAAGAGAAGGAATAGGAAGAGGAAGAGAAGGAGCTTTCAATACCACTCTGCCGGCCCAGTCCATGCCGGGACCGTATGCCCAACCATTTCCGGGTTCAAAAATCAAGGGGTAACGATACCCTTCCTGGAAGTTTTTAGCCACCGAAAAAAGAAAAACCCCCCGGAGGGTATCGGGTTTCAACAGCGGTTCACAACATGAGAAGGGAAGGGAAGAAAAAAAAAAGGGGGGGAAGAAAAATAACTTACGTAAGACCCCGTAAATGTCCCTTCTTTCTTTCCGACGTACGCAGCCCAGCGTTGCAGTCCCTCGTCCATCTTGTCGTAACAAAACCCACTGCTGTGCGACAGGAGTTGGCTATGTGGTGACAATCGACAATCTCAATGTCAGCATTTGTTTTTTACGAGCAAAAAAACCCCAAAAAATCATCCTGCTCCTATGGTTCATGTTGCAGTTCAAGTTGACAAATGGGGGCGATTATTTCGGATTGGCTTTTTTTTTCTTACCGGAGAGTAATGGGGGCGGTGCATTTTCTCAGACGCGGTTTACCCTCGTCGTCGTCATCAAACCCCTCGAGCACCTCGAGATCCGCCAGCTCCGGAACAATGTCTCGAACATTAGCGTCCAGGCTGACGAGACCCTGGTCGACCGCAATCAGCCCGGCCACTGCCGTGGAAAGCTTGCTGAGCGAGGCGAGCCAATAGACGGAGTCTACCGTCACGGGCTGGGTCCGTGCTAGATCCCGCGAACCATAGGCCGCCGAGTAGAGTGTTCCTGCTGGTGTTTTGGTGGCCCAGTGGGCGGTGCCGTTAGTCTGGTGTTACCTAACTCACCTAGGTAAGGTAACTTCAAGTGGTATTGCCATTGAATTTGCCAAGACAGTAAATGGCAAGGCAGGCAAGTAGGCAAGCAGGATAGATGTAAAAAAAAAAAAGGGGGGGGGGGGGCACTCACCCTCCTTGCCAATGGCACAAAAAGACACATTATGCAGCTTGGGCTTGTCACTATCGACTTGGCGTCTGAGAATGTTGTCAAAACCCTCCATCTTGGCAATGTCTGACTCTTTTTATCTGGTTGGAGATATATTTTTGAGGCGGCCCAATCAGCCGTCGGAGATATTAAAGAAAAGGGTTGCTAAAGAAACCGAACTTGAACCGGGGGGGATGCAACGGCGGCTGGGATCAGAAGATGTTGATGTATCTGATTCGCTCAGAAGGGGGGGGGGGAGACTGAAAGGGCTGAAGGGCTGCAGTAGTTTGATGTAGCTGCACTGGAGAAAAACAAGGCAAATGCGGTTGCATGTGCGCGCGTGGTGGGTGTGCGCTTCTGCGAGCCGATTTTTTCGATATGAAGCGGCAGTTATGTAACCTTGTGCCGGATATTCGGACGGCTCAACCGCGCGGCGAACGCCGGCACACGGCGTTTTTTTCTTACGTACTTGAATCGAAGTACGAGGCACGAGCGCGAAGACCGTGTCCCTCTGAATTTTTTTTTTTTGTTGTTATGTTTTTACGAGCGCCGAGACCCGAAGCCCGCAAGCGGAAAAGCGGCATGGTACCTACCTTACCCAGACTGTAAACAGTTTTATCATACGGTGTCTGCGTCTAAAGGTCGTATCGGCGTTATCGCGTAATGGTATGCGCCTCTTAAGCGCTGCGGTCCCGAAATAAGCTGGAGAAAAAAAAAAACGGCCCTGTGCCTGCCTGCCGACTGGACCCAGGCATGTATTCCTAGGTTACAAAGTAAGACCGGCTGAAAACTCACCGGCGATCCGATTACCGAAAGAAGGGTATAATGACACGTGGATTATTCAGATAAACTTAAGTTGTTGAGGCACGAGCAAGCCACTGTCAGGGTATGGGGTTACTGTGTCATCATGTCAATGTGTCATAGCCATTGACCGGACGTATTACTCTTGGCTGCTGATGAGTGGCAGGAATAAGCCGCTTGGAAATTTGGAGGCACAAATACCTAGGCACCAAGGTACCCAGGTACGTATCTATTGACGCGACTGAGAATTTGTTCCCGGATCCTGGATCCTTTGTGGAAGTTCCATCATACGATATGAGTTCAAGATAGCAAAAACCAGGGGAATCAAATGAACCATTAAAAAAAAATAGTTAACCAAGCTTTAACGGCCCTAAGCTAATAAAAAAAACCTAGACCTAGTCAAATCCAACTGATCCCACAAGACTGGACTGGACTGGCTGGACTGGACCAGACCCAATCTAGGCGTGTCCATGGTACTGACTGCACTCCTCGAATGGTCGCTGTCCAAACAACTTGCGGCCCCCAATGTAACTTCTGCGGATGTTGGCCCCGGCAAACTCGCGCATCGCCTCCTCAAATTTCCCAATGCTCCCAGTTGAGATACCCTCGGTTGTTATCGTCTTTGCCAGATTGGCCCCGTCAACCAGCGCCGTGACCGCGCCGACACCTCCACAGGGACTCATGGGATGGATGGCATCGCCAATGACGGTGACCTTGTCGGATGGCGACCAAGCCTTCAAGTCTGGACTGGCTGACAGCACCCTCAGCACGCTGGACTGCGTCTTGTCCTGGAGATGCAAAATCGAGCGGATGCTTGGGTCCCAACAGTCGGTGATGCGAAGCGACATGGCTGCGGCATCCTCACCGGTGAATTTGGAGAGGGGCACGTCCTTGGGGAGGTCGAAAATGTGCTGGCGCGCAATGAGCACCCAGTACATGTAGTCGGCGGGCTTGTACTGATCAAACTCGTCGTTCTTCTTGGGGAAGCGGATTGGCTCCAACAAGAGAGTGATGGCCGTATCATCGACATCAAGCGTTTGCGTGATGGGGGTGCGGTCCACAACAAGCGTCATCCAGCGCATGGCACGCGCGGGGAACCGCTCGATGAGCTCCGGGGTGATGGGCGTCTTGCCGTAGATACACGTGCCTTCAGTGTCGAGAGGCTTGTGATCGGCGAGAAACTGCTGTCTGGTTGCGGAACCCTTGCCGTCGGCGCCGACGAGGAAACATCCAAACTCGGTCGTGCCATCCTGAAAGTAGGCCGTAACTCCCCCGGCCTCAATCTCATAGCGGACCAGCTCCTTGCCGTAGCAAATCTTGTCCTCAATGCCCGTCATCAAGATGTCTCGGAGCACCTTGCGATCGCAAGTGTAGGGCTTCAGTCCCTTCATGGCGGGACTGCCGCCAGCGCGACAAGCCATGATGGCGCCATCAACAGCATTGATGTCGGTCTCGCCCAGTTCGGCCGAGCAGCAAGTGTTTTCGAATCGCTGCCACAACTCTGAGGAGAGTGTCTGCTTCAGCGCGTTGGCACCCTCGCCGTTGATGCGGAGCCGGTATCCTTGGGGTCGCCAGGATGCGTTGGCGTCGCGCTCGAAAACGCGGACGGGGATGCCGGCTTTGTGGAGGCCCTGGGCGAGGCAGAGTCCGCCAAGTCCACCGCCGATGATGAGGATGATGTTTCTCTCAATGGAGCCCATTTTGTTGCTGCGTGGATGGGAGAAAACGAACAGTGTGGATCAAAGTGGAAATATGAAATGACGGACCAGTTGAGTCTCATTGAGGAGGTTCACATGCTAATTCCAGTCCAGAGCTCTTACTAAACTGACTGACCTGGCATTTTGGGCCATAGTTATATCCGAGCAAGTTGCTGACTCCTTACAGCAAGCATTTTCTCCATCCTCTCGGCGTCTCTGGGTGGTAAGCTCGTCGCCCCCAGCCTGTGGCGAACCCCGAACACCGACCAACGGCATGCACTCAGCATCATCGCGTCTCAACCCGAACCGCACTCGTACGTTATATCTTGTCGTCGTCGGCTATCAGCGAGTTAACTTGGCTTTTTTTTTTTTTTTCTTTCCGACTCA
>Ga0247765_1000491_pt1 | contig 30458 bp, 20 predicted proteins | sample UWRJL106311C6_FD_179949 | JGI IMG/M metagenome (GOLD analysis project Ga0247765, IMG submission 179949) | Plant litter microbial communities from Arlington Agricultural Research Station in Wisconsin, United States - UWRJ-L106-311C-6 | ecosystem: Environmental > Terrestrial > Plant litter >...
CCCTCCCACCTCCCACCTTCCAATAATAATATAGCCGGGGCACCAGGGCTAAAGAAGAAAGAACAAGTATAATCCGAATTCGAACCAATATATAGGCACCCCCCATTTTCCTTTCTTTACAAATTGTAATAACTCCCCTCTTATTATACATCCTAGGTAGAAAAAACCCAGACTAGTAGACAAAAGGCTGGAAGTAAAGTTGGTTTAAATATAATATCGTACCAATACCTGTACTGTAAAAGCACCTACAATACCTAAATAAATAAATAAAGAGACCGCTTGCCCATTAGGGCGAGGACCAGAGGTCCTCTGCGGTGTAAGATTAAAAATAATAATTATACTTTAATTTAAAATTCCAAATTATATTTTATTAAGAGAAGAAGAAGAAGCGAAGATTAAGGGAAAAAGGGGAGAATAACCTATAATGTTAATAAACTTTAAGGATATAATAAATCTTTTTAAAGCTATTATATTACCCTATTATTGTTGAAATTACAGCCCAGTTGCCCTGTAGCTACAGCACCCTTGGGTGCTGTAGCCTAGTTGATCTACTGCCCTGGGAGTGCTGCTGACTGCACTGTGGCAAAGTGCAGTCACCACAACTACGGGGAGTTGGTGTTGTGGTTTAGGGGGGCTGCCAAGCCCCCTGGACCCACTGAAACCCACTAGAACCGACGGGGAGTTCCGAGGACCCACTACCTGTAAGTTTGGCCTACAGGGGTAGACCCACCACCACTGTTACGTCAGCATAGCTAACTTGTTGCCCTGGAATCCTTTGGATTCCAGCGCTAACGTAAGCACTTTTCCCTCTGTAGTATAGGCTTTCCTTTTGTGTTTTAGGGCCCTTACCCCTTGTAAGGTTGACCCATACCTACTGAGGGCCCTATAAAGAACCATCTCCCTTTCTGTGTTTTTGGTGTTTGATTCTTTTCCTTTCTTCTACCTTAAGCAAGATAGTTTATATATAGCCTTAGGGCAACCTTTTGATTTTCGTGATCTCTGTGCAAAGCCTATTGTAGTTACCCTGTTACAGGGTATAGACCCCTGTATCTCTGCTTGTTATAGTAGGTTGGTCTGCTGATTTTAGCTTTTTTTGACCCCGTCCCGGGCAGTCATCGTACCCTCAAAGCCTTCCGCTGCGCCCGTTACAGGGGACTCACCCCCTGTAACCTCCTGTACTGGACCTCACTGAGACCAGTCAGGCCACACAAATCAACAAAAACAAACCTTTTACGTAACCTTTTAACGTCGTATAATATTATTATGCTTAACCTTAACTTTGGTTAGGAAATTAATACTTTTTTAAATAAACGATTAAGTACCAAAATAACTACAAAACGATTTTAAGAATTAACCTTTAGGGGTAAAATTATAATAGAATAGGGATTATTAAATACTTAGGCTTTTTTTAATTTCTCTACTAAAGTTTAATAATTAATAATTTTAAATTAAAAAAAATATTAGGTGAGAAATAGGTAAGAAGTATATAATACTTATCCCAGTAACCTTTACGCTAATATTAAAACCATATACTTAGCGATATATCTTTTTACAATTTTTAAAAATAGTTATAAGAAAATTAGCAATGGAGGTAATAAAATTACTAAGATTAACGCTATCATTACCATTATCCTATTATTACCCGTAAAAAGCGCAAATCCCAAATCTACCGCTTAGTATTTAATATCGTCGCAACTCTCCTCCAATTCGGTTACATTCCCTAAATCACTAATATTATCATTAAGGGGGGCAGGAGATTTGGAAAAGGGTATAAGGACCGGGGTAGCTTTTTTGGACTTGGGCTTTTTGCCCAGAACTTTATTAGTAAGTTAAATAAGCGTTAAAAGGTCGAACAAATCGCCCTTTATACTAATGGGGACCTAGATGAGATTCGTTAGCGAAACGCGTACAAATAAGGCGGGATACGTATTATATAACAAAAATATGTCGAAATCTAATAGCTATTATACCGAAACGATTTCAATAAGCCAACAACATAATTAGGCAAAAAGATCTCGCTGGTAGGAGAAAAGTATTTTTTAGTAGGCTGGCCACAAGCCGCTACGGAACGGATATAGTATATACACAGGTTATTCGCAGCTACCTGCTTTACCTTAAAGGTAGTAAAATCGATAAAGGAAGCTGCTATTCTAAATCGTAAGCGAAAAAATAGCGAAACGAAGAAAAGGAAAACGAAGGCAAACGTGGTAATGGAAAGAGAAAGAAGAATTGCGCAAAAAAGAGGAAAGCAATTATTATAAACGGGGTAATCTAACCTTGGAATTTTAGTAGGGCAATTGGACTTAGGATTATTAGTGGGGTGATTGGCGGTGGAAAGTGGGGCGACGAAGATTACGTAATAAATCGCTTACAAAACAAAGTGGGGCAGCACTAGAGGAATCACGTCACACTGGGACTCAGCAAAATTGAACTGGAGCAGCCCTTAGAGCTGAGAATAGCTTTCGGAAAAAGGGGGATAATTATAATAAGGCCAGGCGACACGCAGGCGAAACCCCGCCGCAGCGTCGGCGCAGCGCCAGGGGCAGCAGTAACGCAATAAGTTGGCACACACATAAAAGCCATTATAGGCACTAGCGCTCGCAGGGGGTTTTCCCTTCTGCAAAAATCAGTCATTATATCGAAGTAGAATCTATTTTATGAACTCATCACTAGTAAATCAACTGGGTATCGCAATAACATCGGGCTCTTCCTTGATCACCTTAGTAGCTTATTACAGTTAGTAAGTACTATTATATTTAATTAGAAAGTTACTAATCGTTTTCGCCCCTGGAAACAAATGTGTTATCTTGAGGCGTTATTATAATTAAAAAGTATATAACATTGGGCCGCTGCGAGGGGACAGTCCGCTATTACCGTATTAACTGCTTATTACTGCTGTATGTCAAAAGGAAGAGGTCTTCCTTGGGGTTGAACCCATGGCATCTAGTTAGCGTGTGAGGACGCCTGGCTGTGCCAGGAATCCAACTGCTGAGCCACCGTACAAATCGTAAGCTGGTTCATGCAACAGATCTATAAAGGAGAGCTTTCTAGCTCTGCCAGAAAGCCAGAGAACAATTAAAAATAAAAACTCAATCATCACAATCACAATACAACCTGTTCAAAACCACATAGATAAAAGGTGCCGTGCTTCTGACACTATAAAGGGGGTAGGTTGCCGTACGGGAAGCGCTAGTGCGAGAATCGCGGTACGACGGGGTAGGGAGGGTTAAGCGGGCCGCTGAGGTGAAAAAAGTATTACGGCTCGTGTAGGATATTATTATATAGGCGCGTTACGTTTAGGGTACCGCCGCCGCGGTCCGACGAGAAGAAATTATTGCGTTGCTGGGCGCTGGTAATGAGGTAGCAGGCTGCTAGCGCCGTGTCGAAATTGATCCCGCTGTCGTTAAGCGCGGGTAGTGAGAGGAGTACGGCGCGTTTAGGGTAACCAGGGTGGAGGAAGTCGATCGTGCGAGGCTACTGTGCGTGGTTTGGCGGAGAGCCGGGCTCGATTGCAGCGGGACGCAGCTGCATTGATCTACTACACTGCGTACCCTGCAGCGACTGCGTACCCTGATCGAGAGGTGGGGCGGAGGTGGGGCGGAGGTGGGGCGACGAGAAGATCGACAACAGACGAATCAATCAATAAAGGTCGGGCCTTTCAAGAAGGAATGACATTGTGACGTCTCTTTCATACCGAGCCTTGTCTTGGGAGATGGAAGAAAGATGACCTCGGCGAGCAAAACACAAAGACTGGCCGTTAAATTGCTTGAAAGACAAAGGCTGGCGCCATCGATAGTGCACAGAGAGACTCAATTTGACAAAGACCCGAACGGTAATCAAGCTGGGCAAAGACGTAGAGAGAACCCTAATATGATCTAATATTGATGAACTCTAGGTATATGATGAAAAACCCAAGATCTAGGTCAAGAATTGCCCAACGCAGCAATGGAAAAAAGTAAAAGTACCGCCCCCACCGGCCAAGCTGTCTTGATACTTCCCAGCGATGTTTTCAGCGCGCCCTGCGTATTAGTCGCACTTTGACTTGCCACGGGACCAATAGTCGTCCTCGCTTCAGGAACAATAGGTGCACCAGCAACCGGAATGATAGATGTACTCGGCGTTTCGGCACTTTGACCCGCACCGCCGGAAGCCTTGGCGTCTGTTGATGAAGAACCCCCGACTGCTGGCGTCCCCTGCGGGACGTTAATTGCTGGAGTGCGAGACCCGCCCGAAGCCTTGGTGGTTGTTGGTGAAGAACCCCCGACTGCCGTCCCCTTGGATAAATGTGGGACACTAGCTGTTGGAGTGCGTGATCCCTCCTTGCCTTCGTAGACCACCGATGTCTGGGCAACGACGCGCCAGTTCGGATCGGCCTTGGCAACAAAAGGTGATTTCGCACTTCCTGGCTTGCATCTTTTGGCCACAGAATGCGGCATTTCAGGGATATCGTCGGGTAGCAGGTCAAGTATATCGATGATGGGGGTGCCCGCGGACCGGCTACTGCTGCTTGGGTCGTTGAATGAAAATCCCCAACCGAGGGGGTCTGTCGGGTCAAAGAGTGAGGTCAGGTTCCATCTCGCATTGTTGAAGCTCCAGGGCGGCTGTGGGTTTGTCTTGATGTCGAAGGTTTTGTTTGCCCTGATCACACAACTACCTGCAAGCGGGTAGTTCCCAACGATAGTATAAGTATCGGGAAACTCGAGAAACGGCGTCGGATATGCCCTGCGCGCCCCGCGGTGTTAGATACCTCACGCCACGACATGGTTCTGAAAGTCAAAAGAACAACTTACACTGTAGTGGTAAATGAAGTACCCTGGTGCATGTAGGCAACTGTGGCAATCTTGGTCCCGGCAGCGTTTGTGGGTGGAGGGACATAGCCCGATGGAACGTTGTTTCCAACGGTAGAGAACCTAGTTGTGTTTAAGATCGTGTTGATGACCTGCACAACCACGACGGTGCCCGTCCTTGCCGTCTGGGAGTAAGCCTTGTCAGCCCAGTATTGGATTCCTCCTTGGCCTAATATGGTGCAAGATGCACTACTCGCGCAAGGACCGGGAGCTGTGGTGAGCGCCGACATGGTAACTGCAGAGACAAAAATATTTGGCGAGATCAAGTCACCAAAAGTCGGTACCTGGATGCTTTTGAATGACTGCCTGAGAATGATTTATCGCGCGAGGCTCTTCCCAACCCCCTCGGAGATCCGAATCAGACCACTCTTTCTCCACGTGGGACGCCCAGCTACCTCGATTCGAACTAGCAACTCAAAAAGCCCAGTTTATTGATTCATCGCAACCGCTGAGTTGGCGCCCAATACATGCTGCCGCTGACGCCACCAAGCAAAGGAGGGTTTAGTGCAGCGACTAGTGACGCGGACATGCAGGCGCTCGGCGCATGAGGGCATGAGGCCTGCTTACCTTGGTTACGTCCGCTTCCGCAAGGCTGCGTGCCAAGGCAGATTCAGCTCGTGCTGTTCATATCAGAGCCCAACCTCCATGTTCTTTCCACCCTGAGCTTGATTTCCGTCAAGGCTTGACACCAGTGTCGGTTTCGACACAACAAAAACGATGCGTCTCTCCCGAGTGGCCCTCGAGGACTTGTTTGTCCAAGCCGCCATGGTCGCGGTTTCCTCAGTCCTCTTCGCCGTCATTATTCTCATCACTTTGGCAACAAGTTGGGCAGAATTCGCGTCAGATTCTAACGAGAACTTGAGTTGGTGGGCCAAAGTCGATGTCGGCACCACCATTCTCGTTGTTCGCGTTCTCCAGGGACTCTTGACGGTAATTGCTACAGCCGCAATATGCAGTGCCTTTACGCGTTTGCATTGGCGTGGTATGGAGAAAAGGGAAGGACTCAGGCTTGTCGACTTGATGGCATTGTCGCCAACAACACTTTTCTCCGGGACCGTCCGGGTAATCCTAAGTGCAGACTCCGGGCGAAAAGCCCGCATCTGGGCCTCGGTTCGGTATGTTTACCTTTAGATTGAGTTTACCTCAGTGTGTCTTGCTAATGCCTCGGACCAGATTGTTTCTCACGGCCATCCCTTGGCTGGGAGGGATTCTGCTCTTCGGCAAGTGTCCTTGTTTTTGAGCTGACAGTCCACAGCGCTAATGGCCCCCAGCACGCACATCTCTCATCACGATTTTCGACACGGCAACTACATACGATGTCACCGCCGGGATAGGTCCCTTTAATGCATCTTATGTTGGCACATTCCTCACCAACCTCACAAGCACAAGCGACAAGACCATCACGGTGCCTTATACCTACTCGTCGGTGGTTTACAATCTCATCACCAACAACCTTTTCTCTACTGCCACAGAGCCAATACAATGCAAACTATCACCAGGAGACTTAAACTGCGCGTCATACATCTTATCAGGAGGTCTTAGTATGGTTGCTCCATGGACTCCGCCAGCCGATGCTGATTACCCGTTGGTGAGAATGCCAAAGGTCACCACCATCCAAGCAGAATTCCAAGGACGATCGGGACCAAAAGATTTTAAGAGGGAAGACTGCGCGGTGTTCGGATCCAATGATACCTTCATCGCTGCCGAGTTGTGTTTGGCGATTACCCGCCATGGGTCACTGCATGCAGGCAAGTCTGGGAGTCGCAAACGCGAACATGTGTCAGTGCATAGGCAGCTAATCTGTCTCCTCTCAGGACTCTTCATATGCAACAGAACCTCCTCCGGAACCTGCGTCGCTTCTTCACCCCAGCCCAACCTCACCACCACACTGACCCTTTCATCTCGCACCGCCACCTTGCTTACTTCCCGCTCCAACCTTACCATCCTCTCCCTCTCCGATCTTTCTCCACCAAGCCCCCTCCCATTTACACCGTCTTCCCTCACCGCGTATCGTTTCATTCTTGCCTGGCTACTTGATTACCCACGCTCAGGAATTCCCGCGCCATCCTCAATCCTCGAACTATTCTGGAGCAATCGGTATAATTTGGAGGACCCTTTTACCGACGGTGTTATCCTGCAAGCCTTTCGGAGTTTGCTGCTTTTTCCAGTGTGGCTATTCAATGCAAATAATTATGGAAATATGCAACTTCAGGAACGGATTCTGAACCCGGATCTGCCGAGGGAGTTCTATACTAGGGCGGGGGTAGTCAGGCCGGTGGTGAAAATCAAGTTTGACCCGGTGCTGGTGTGGATTTTTGCGGCGTTGGAAGGGCTGGCCCTGGTTTTGCTTTGGGGGAGCTTGGTGTGGTTGTTTGTGCCGTGGGATACACGTGGTGGAAGAGAGATGGGATTAGGAGGGACGGCGTTTCCTGTCGTGGACCTTTTGTTTCGTGCGGAGGGAAAGGTGGGGGAAAGGGAGCGGGAGGAGTTGAGTGTCGCCACTGGGAAGGAGGTTTTGGGTAGATTTGGGAGAACCAGGGTGTGTAGGATCAGGTAGAGCAGATGCCAGGTTTCCGTCCTGTTTCTGTGTACTTGATATATTCAGCGTCGTTGCATCTGAAAAGCGCGCCCAGGGCCCGCCAAGTTCCCTCGACAGTCAAGCTTGTTACGAGACCAGACATCAAAGAAGCCTCATGTCCGGACATGCCACGTTGAGACTGTTGAAATGAGGTATATGTGCCGAATTCTCCCAAGGTGGAACCTACCTGAGTGGTGGAACTTCCTTGTTGACCTCCAGATACTCGCCAGCACGGTTCAGAGCGGGGGAGACCTGATACATTGTACCTGTTAGTGAGGTGTTGATTCATAATGATGGGTGTGGTTTCTGGGTTGCGGGTGATGTAACAGCGACGCTTGAGATGCTAGGCGACTAAACGCACTGATCCCTCCACGGTAAACGAGGTGGTTGGTCCAAACGACTAGACACAAATCAGGCAACAGCCTACCATTGCTTAATCCGGGCTCGGATCCTTCTTAACTCAACTCAACTTTATCCACACGTCTCGATCCCCAGTTTCATAAAAAAGCTAGGTCCTCTTCCAGATTTCGGTAAACTATTTCCCCCGCTCTAAACATTCTTCTCAAACAAACTCTCGCCATTGCAACACGACCATGTCTGCACACATTCTCAAACTTCCCGATGAGGTGTTGGTGGAGATTATCAGCGACACGGGTCATAATCCGGATCGCCGACCGCCGAAACGACGCTGGTTCGTCGCAGAAATCACCAACTTGGACAGATACCAACATCGGCGCCGGCTGGCTCGACGGGCCTTGGTTTGTCGCCGCTTCTACCGAATTACCATACCCTTTCTCTACAAAAATATCTTCATGTCTTTTGTTGACGTGATGGATCCTGACATGGAAGACATATTATACGACATGCCCTACCGCGCGCTGCAACTGAACCCATCTCTGGGAATACATTGTCGAAAGTTGCATCTCTACCTCTATTCACGGAATGCAATCCCTCCTCGTGGCGCTGTGAAGGAGACTGCCAGTCCTATGCAGATTGCCAAGAATGTTGTCGACTGGTTTCCCAAATTGACTTCGCTCTCGATCGGAACCACAAAAATAAAGGAGGCGGGCGTGCTCGCCATTTTTAGAGACCATATCAGTCACCTACGAGAATTGCAAAAACTTGAGGTTGGAGAGGTGAAGCTGTCGACGCTCTACAAGATGCTGCAAATGCTCCCCAACTTGATGACAGTGACGGTCAGGAATGTGGCGGACGCAAATGCAAACTATTTCCACAGCAAAGTCTTTTCATCTCTCGGAGAGGACAAGGTGTTTCCTACATCCCTCTCTGACTATACAGACATTAACACGTGACAGGATGAAATTCCTTCGCTTTCCTCCCTCACCTTTTACGATCGATTCGAGGACAGTTCCGAACACCTAGCATGGTTTCTGAGCCGGCCGATGCGCCTTGAACAGTTCGCCTTCTCGTTCCAATGGCGAAATTATCACGGAATCCGCAATGCCGCTTGGACCCTCCCCAAAATGTTTCTCGCTCTGAACCACCAGCGAAAAAACATCCGGAGGATTGAAATCGCCCCTCTGTACAGCGGGAATGCCGGACTCGAAGGGGTTGATCTCTCTGGGTACGAAGCGCTCGAAGAGCTGTCGTTGCCTTCAACAAACATGACCACAACCAATGGCGTTGATGAGATACTCAGCGCTCCAAAATTGCAAAAGTTTGTGTGGTGTTTCATCGACGCTAGTCCTCGGGGAGGTGTTTCCATGACGCTGGATCAATTTCAGGAGGAGCAGGAGACTTGGTTGCGGAGATTGCTCGCCACCGCGGCAGAGCGAAAACATGCACTCCGGCAGGTGAAGATTGATTGGGAGCCGAGAAACGATGTGAAATCCAAAAACTCGGCTAAGCAGTGGGTGTATCCGTGGGATAGGCTTGAAAGGCTCCTAGATGAAGGGCGAGAGGTAGGGATTGAGGTGATGTATTCCCCCCCGACATTTACAAGGGAGACGTTTGAGAGCGTTTGGATTGAGCGAGACAAAAAGGACGGCGAGGGTTCTTAAAGAGAACACGTTTGCATCGCAGAGAAATCAAGCTACTCGTCAACAACTAAGACCATTGTTGAGGCATTGATGGAATCTATGTAGATAGTATAAATACGTGCATATAACTATGGTCTCCTACAACAAAACAGCAACACCCCCGACAATGCCCGCAAAACTCCTACAGCGATGGGCATGCCCGGACGGGCTCCAGCTCCTGTGGCCGTCTTGGCCGGTCCTCCGGCGCCCGTACTCGTCGGGGAAGTGTTCCCACCCGTTCCAGGGCCGGGGGTAGCCGTGGCAGCTGATCCCCCGAAGCCAGATCCGCCAGTCAGAATTGCCGGGCAGTCCGTCTTTCGCTTGGCCGGGTCGGCGGCCAGATACGACGAGGCAACATCGGTGGGACAGACCAAAGCCAAGCAAGTCCTGCATTCATGTGACCCATGTCAGTGAACCGGAATGCAGAGTGAGGAGAGAGGGAGGAACATACGACATGAAGCTGGTGCCCCAGTCACAAGCGCAATAAGTGAAACTCTGCTTCGCATCGCAAGTCTTGGTGACCTGGGCCCTCAGCGAAGTCGAGCATTCGTCGAGGCTCCTGTGTAGTGCGTTAGCATTTGTACCTTCTATGCGGTATGATTTGCGGTTAAATTGATAACGCACTTCCACAGCGCCGAGGAACTCGATGCGCTACACTTGGAGTAGAACTTGAAGTCGGTGTAGCCTGCGGCGACTAGCGAGGCCTCGAGGGCGGCAAAACCAAGAATGGCTGATAGCTTCATTGTGATACTATTTTAATTGATGCGAGTGCTGCATGTGCTCACAGTTGATCTCACGGGTGTCCTTGGGTATATATAACAAAACAAACAGCGCTCGAGAACAAGCAGAACATGGTCTGGACTCAACTGGAGCTCATTTTTTCAGTGGAAGGCTGAGCCCACGGTCTCGGAATAAGTACCGATGCGGCCAAGTCTCGCGCTACTGTCAGCCGCAGCATCGGGGGCGTGATCCTCGATGAGCGGGGATCACGGTCCGCCTCACTTTATTGGAGCTGCCAAGTCCAGCCCCCAGCCTAGCTCCAGCTCGGATCAACCGCTCTGCCCAAGGCGCTTTCCTCGTCACTTTAGTCCATCGGCTTGGGTCCAATCCGGGCATTTGTTTGTGAAATTCACCCGACATCGGCGACAAGGAAGAAATCTCTTTCTCATCCGTTAGGCTTTTCCAAAGTCAAATTGGGACAGCAGCGCGACGTTATCGTGGGACCACTCACATGATCCCCACCATCGCTTCAATTGCCGAGGGCATCTCAAGACTCACATCCCTGAGAGCTGGGGAGAAGAATCTGGCTGAGGTACGGATAATGAGATATTAAGCTGTCGGTTCGCCTCCTGTGCCCAGAACACTCCCACCCTTGTAGTCAATTCCGTCTGGTCACTGGTTTAGACGGGCAGAATTTTACTCCATGACAGCAGTTTCAAGAAAAACGGCAGAGACCGTAGAGAACCAGCTCGTGTGGTTGCTGATTTGTCGTGCTGCCACCGACATACTATCTCGGCCCAGGTAGGAAACCCACTGGTCCCTGACTACATGCATGGCGTAATGCAGCAGCTTAGTACAGCCAAGGCCCGCAATTTCATCACCAGCATTGAACTGTGGCGTTGCAAAGTTGTGCGATTGCCCTCTTTTTCACAGTCTGGAAATGCAATTGGCGTCGAGTTTTGCGAACAGGTACTGCCCCGTTCCATCTCAACATTCCAAAATTGGGCCGAGCTCTTACCAGTCCAGCAAGTATCGCCGTTGTTACGTTTACCAACCTCGTCATAAAAGGTTAGGGACGGCGTAAATCCCTAACCTCATTGCCTTGCATGATAGAGCTTAGAAGGCAAACACACGAATCGGATGAACTGGTTGAAGGTAGGATAATATGACACTGAGATAAGTACACCGGGTTAGGCAGATTAACATTCTCCGTTCATCTTTCCCCATTAGCGAGGGCGGAGGGGAAGGGGCGACCTGGATCAAATAAGCTTCTTTAGAGGGGTAACTTGACCACGACCAGTTCGGCATTTGGTGAATGTTAACTAGAGCCTTCTAGTCACTAAACGTTCGCTAAACTAATCGCACATAAATATCGCCATCTTTGTTCTCATCAAGTACAAGCACCGCCATAGATCAGTCTCATTTCGCATCTTACTTTACATCATCTAGGTACCCCTCATGGCGTTCAAAACTCTCGCAACCGCCTCGCTGGCGCTATTCGCTACGTTGCATGATGTTCTGGCCGCTACACCATCATCCGGCTGCGGAAAGAGCGGAAGTTCCGGTACCATATCTCACACGACAAAGGTGAACGGGAAGGATCGAACTTACATCATGAACGTACCCGCCAACTACAACAACTCACAGCCTCATCGGCTGATTTTCATGTTCCATGGCCTCGGAGATAGCGCATCTGCAGTCGCCAATGGCCAACGTGGCTTTTACCCATTCATGGGTTTTCCTCCTCTCGCCAACGCAGACAACCTCGGCGCTATCTCTGTTGCCCCACAAGGCCTGGATAGCGCATGGGCAAACACGGGTGGTCAGGACATTGCATTCGTTGATCAGATGGTCAAAGAAATCGAGGCCAGCTTTTGTATCGACCAAAATCTCCGCTTTTTGACCGGATTCAGCTACGGTGGTTCCATGTCCTACTCTATCGCATGCTCGCGGGCCAAGGAGTTCCGTGCGGTGGCCGTCGACTCGGGGGCCGCAATGTCCGGGTGTGATGGTGGTGGAAAAGACCCCATTGCGTATTATGGTCAACACGGCTCGAGCGACAATGTGCTCCCAATCAGCTCTGGGAAACAGCTACTCAATACCTTCGTTGCCGCCAATGGATGCATCAAACAATCGCCTGAAGATGCGAGACCTGGCTCGGGCTCCCTGGTCAGGACTCAGTTTTAAGGCTGTAAAGCCGGCTATCCAGTTACCTGGGTTACTTTCGACGGCGGCCATTCTTCGACAGCGACTCTTAGGGGAGCAAGCAAGTCATTTACGCCGGACGAGACCTGGACGTTCTTCAAGCAGTTCTCGTAAGGGTGCAGAAGGGAAGGTTGTCGATTACTAGGGTCATGGGGTGGTTTGTAAGCTTTCGTAATATTGTATGGCAGGTTGAAATGGGGTATGGCCGAGCTGTCAAAAGCGCGAGAACAATAGGATTCAAGTCAATTCAGTCAGCAAAACGTGTGTGATATTGTGTGAACTGATCTATCGCTTTCTCGCTTGCCAGAAAGACATATAGATGTGAACAGTGGCAAGTAGGTATTATCCAGTACCTTATTCACAGTCCCAGCCAAATCCTCACCGTGACTGAACAAGAACCTCTTCATTACCTACCTGTGATACTGCTAGACAAGTAAATGGACATGATGAAGAGAATAGAAGCTATTTGGTACGGGCAGTGGGTGAGGTAACCACCCCATCAAACGGACAATCTCGTTTGCAATCAAATAGGAGCTCCTACTTCAAGAACGTGAGACACAGGGTGGAATTTTAGCTGCCAATCCACACACTCGGGAAGCTTCACGGCCGCGTCGGCCGTTGGGGACCGTGATCGGAACGAAACCACGGTCATCTGTGGGCTTGTGCCAATACGTCACTGCTACTGTCGGCCATGTATGCCGAGCACCGTTGTCATGCCAAAGCCCGGTCAACGAGAGGCCCAGCTCATTTGCCATCCTCAAATTGGCTCAGTTCACGGATGTATACTATGCTCAAAATGAGCGAACAGCCTGTAGGATTTGATGTGTGCCTTCCGGAAAGTCTCTGGCAAATGTTAGATGAGAAGGAGCACTGATCGTTCCGAACGGAGGAAGAATCAAGATCTTTCATTGCGTGTGGCTATGTTATCACCGGCGGCCAGTTGAGTGGCTGATACTACAAGGCCTAACCGAGAAAGTAGAGCGCTTGGCACCGAAAGTCAGTGACCGCGGAGGAGGCCGCTCCGCTGAGTGGCACATATGCAAGTCACCGCCGCACTAAGCGGCAGAAACGCCAAAGCTGACAGAAGCGACTCGCTAAAGCTCGCCGTAGCCACTCAGGCTCGCTAGCGTTCGCTCCCCCTTCATTGATGCTTTGGCAACTCGCCGCCGGCCTTGATTTTATTACTGTACCGCGGGCTTGTTATCCTGCTGGGCTCCTTGTTATCTTGCTGAGCTCCTTGTTATCCTTTGTTTCTTATCTGTCGTAATGCGGAGCTTTGGAAGTAGAAATCTGTAGTGTGATCAAATGCCTTAATCGTAGAACAAAAGAGATGGGCTGGAGGAGCCAAGTTAAATACATGTTTCAGAGCCTCCTGCCAGCCAGGAACCCCTCTTCCAGGGGTCTGGGGCCGCCCTGCTTGCCCCCCAATGTGGGTTCTTCCCTGGTTGGCACCTGCAGAGTGTGGGCGCCAAGGCGCCATGCACCCCGACATTATCTCTCTGTCGGCGTTTGTTCCTATCGTGCCGTGGGCTGCTTGCTGCCTTGGTTCTTTGGCGTCTGGTCTTCTGGGGGTATCTGGCTCTTCAATATCAATCATATCTGGATATCGTAGCTTATAACATGTCAGGGGTGGAGCCGCTGGGAGCCCCGGCCTCCGGCTGTCCTCCGGGGGGCGCCTTACGGAGGGCTCTTACCTATAGCACTCCTATAACTACCGTGTTCACAACGGCTACACGTAAAAACTCCTCAAAATCCTCAGCAGGACTGTCTCTCCAGCCTCTCAAATCTTCTTTCGGCCACGCTAGCACATCTACCCGTCGTCTCCACTGTTTACCGTTCGTTTAGCCAATCGTAAGGGGTTTTGACGGAAGTTGGCCGGCCATGTCTCAAACCCTCGCTTCTTCTTCTTCCGCACTCGCAAGCTCGCTTACAAGTCGCTCAGCCTTGAATGACCACGTCCTAACAGCTCGGGAAGAATGTAATGTAATCGCTATGAACACATGCAAGCCAGCAACAATTACGACAAAGTCTATTCAACTTCGCTCAAGTTCCCTCTCTCTTTTCTCAAAGATATCCTACCAAAATGCATCGAGTTATCACTCTCAGCGCCCTGTCTGCGCCCCCATGACAGCCAAGCGCTATTGCACAATAGGTGGCGTACTGCAGAAACAGAACCGAACTATCTATAACTCGCTGTTACGCCTATGGACACGCCGATGTTAAAGAATAATAATAAGATTGAGTTGGATGTCAAGAGACATAATACGGCTGCGCTGAGAATTGTCAAGGTCGATAGCAAGTTTGTTCCTCAGCTTCTATAACTAATCTTCAGCTAACAATGAGCTCCGATGCAGGGACATCAGAATCCCAGCTGGTCACCGTGATGAGCACTTTGGAGTTGCGAGCAGAAAATCGAAGAGAATGCACAAGGATTTCTTCATTTCAAGGCGACGGACTTGAGCTGGTTGCAACCCCAAAGTCAGCAAGGCGTATTGGATATCTTAATCACACACTCAGCTCCTCATTGGAGGTCATCCGTCTGATATTACTGCCTATGCGTTACGACAGCGACCAAAACTGACCTCTTTTGCTGTGCACAAGCTTTCACACTCATATTGACTGACGACCGCCGTCTATCAAGGGCGCCTAGTAATTGTCTCTCCAAGAGGAAGGCGAGGCACGGGCGCATATGAGAGCTGGTACCATTCAAGGCACAACCCAGTATCCCTACCTTGAACCTCTGCTTTGAACCGGCACCACCGGGCTAGCAGTATCCGTAAACATCTGCCGCACCGCCACGCTCGTACACACCGAAACGGCACACTCATACTGGTATTATTCATCGCGAGACCCCCTCACAATCTCCCTCCCACCCGGCACCTTTTTTTCGGTCGAGACCCTGGGCACCGCTTATCTTCACCCGAGTGACACGCTGCTTCTTCCGAGCTTCGTCCATCTTACCAGCGGCGATGTTCCGTTAGGCAGCAACAAGTACCGTTTTAGCATGCCGCCTCTCGCCGTGCGCGGAGCAATCGTCCTGGCAGCAGCCATCAAAAACCAACTAGTCAATTCAATCTTCATCTCATCTTCTTGTTTATTTGACATACCGGGTTGCCTGTCTCCGAGGAGGGGCGGAGGCTGTTGCCCCATGCATGAGGCGGGTAAATGTTGCTACTTGGGGGAGGATTAAATGTTCGAGGTAATTCATTCAGCTAGCATTCAGGTACTGTTTGCTTTACTCTGCAACGTTTTAGTTGCTGCGTTTCTAATTGACGGATGTTTCTCGACGACGCGATTGGATTGCTGAGCCCAAGTGCCGGTCCCTACGCTTCTGATTGGTGGGACTCTGCCCAGACACCAACCGTCCTCGGTGGCAGGCAAAGCGAGACCAAATCCACGCGACCACAAACTTGAATATAGGGATCCTTGATCCCGGCAAGATGACAAAATCAACAGGAGACACGCCTAAATACTTCGTCTTCAAATCTTACAACCGATCAAGTCACGGCGTTGTCCAAGGAAAATGTTGAAACAGCTGTTTGTATTGCTCCCCGTCGTCGTCTCCGGGGTTTCATGTCGGACCCTTCCAGAGAAGCGACTAAACAACGGGGTGGGACGCACTCCAGCCCTCGGTTGGAACTCCTGGGTACCTTCTTCATTCAAATCATCGCACCAAGGTGCCAGGACTTGAGCTGATCAACACGCTGCAGAACCAGGGAGGGTGCAATGCGGCCGTGACGTCCACAATCTGGGGCTGAAACTGGGTCTGTACGGCGACGCAGGCACTCAGACATGCTCCGGCTTCCCTGGGTCGTACGGCAACGAGCAGAAGGACGCCGACACGCTTGCGGCCTGGGGCGTCGACTACTGGAAGTTCGATAACTGCAAAACGGAAGTCTATACAAGCAAGGGAATGAAGTCGCCCCAGTACTAACCCATCATGCGAGACGCTCTGCAGCGCACAGGAAAGCCCATCTTCTTTTCCATGTGTCAATGGGGGCAAGACAACGTTTGGGAATGGGGCGCTAGCGTGGGCAATTCGTGGCGCATTCCCGGGGATATCACGAATAACTGGGGGTCGGTTGTGAGCATTGCAGCCCAGGCGGCGACCCTATCCCAGTATGCTGCGCCTAGTGGTTTCAACAATTTGGATATGATGGTGAGTGTTTCTCAGCTTTGTATCCCTGGTCTTCTGGGCAAGGGGCTACCACACGGATACAGGAACTCGGCAACGGCGGACTCAACGAGGCCGAGGAGCGAGCCCATTTCGGTCTATGGGCCATCATGAAGTCACCCATCATCCTGGGCACGGACGTCACGAGGTTGAAATCTTCCACGCTAAGCATCATCAAGAACCAGGTAATACTTGCTTGATCATTACTGCTAGAGGGCTATGACGCTGACCCTGAGACTCAGGGCATCCTGGCTGTCCACCAAGACTCTCTCGGCAAAGCGGCCACTACATTCACGGCCACTACATTCACGCCCAAGGGCAAGTCCGGACCGCAACGGGGCAAGCTGCATAAGTACTGAGCCGGGCTGCTCTCCGACGGTGTCGTTATTGGTCTAGTTGCGGCGGACGGCACCGAGACGCTGACGGTCAGTTTCGACGACGTGCCTGGGCTCGGCTCGGGCAACTTCAATTGGACAGAGCTGTATAGCGGGGAGACCGGAAGGGGATCTTCAGTGTCGCATCGGCTTAGCACGCACGATATGGCCGTGTTCAAGGTGACTCGTGCCTAGATACCAAGGAGTCGACGTCTGAGCTGCGGTGCGATACTCCTCTAATGACGATACTGTATTAAGCAGCGATGATGGCTGGTGTTCTCGGTTTTCCGTGTAAGGTGCTGGAGGCCTATTTCTTCTGCCAGGCTACTGACTTGCACATCAATAACGCCATTGCCGTGCTTCGTGGCTTGACTTACCTCCTTGCCCGCTAGTAACCACGTCTCATCTCCTATGTACGCAAATACTCCCATACTAGTAAATCCCTCTTTAATACAAATACGTAATTCGTTCTCTTGGATATTTTAGAGGGGATATTAAGAAATCCGAACTTGTGTCACGGCGTTGGAATTGCGATTATGGAATTGAAGCTTTTTCGTACTATTAAGCGTAATTTAAAGGTGAAGAGGAAAAGGAAAAGAAGAAGAATTCCAATAGAAGCTGCACCCTAATGGTGGGCTGTTGAGTGGGTCCCGGTAAGCGGGGTAACCTAGCAGAATTAAGTTGGTGGACCCGCTATACTCGAGGTCCTACTAATTGATTATTTGGGTAAGAGGGTGGGGTAGGTACGACGGCCAGCCTGCCGTTACTACCTAATAATAGTCCACGCGGAAATCTACTAGATTCGGTTTTTTTTGCCCCACTTTTTCCAAGAAATGGGGGGTAGATTCGATTTAGGTATAGGGGGTAGACGCGGATTTGTTCCTAAAGGTGTACAGTTTCAAAAGTGGCATCATTCGAATCGCAGAAAGAAGGCAAGAATTTCTGTCTCTTCAGATTTCTTGTACAACATCTAGTTGTTGAGATATAAGGATGGGAAGAAGTTGGGTGTGAAGGTCCGAATTTGCTGTACGGTCGGTATAATGCACATTCAGCCACTTGATCAAAATGAATGAACCCGACATGCATCGAATAGCCAGATTCTGGCGATTAAGACGTACGTTTTTAATTTGCTGTATAATGCGTGGTGCTGGAGGAAGGTTCGATTTGATTTGGTACAATCCCGCGCAGATGTGAGGGTGTTTGGAGGTTTGGGGTGCTCCTATGCAAATAAGCTTTTTACCCTATCCTTTAATCCGCAACGGATGCTAGTAGCATCCGTTGAAATTTGTATGGCCCCATAGCCCCACAGGGGGTAGGATCCGTTGTAACCTTTAGGAGTAGGATCTAATGACTTTTTTCTGGTAAAAACGTACAAAACCTACATGGATCAAAAGCTCTCAATCACGCATATAATCCTATCTAACCCCAGGCTTATACAATTAGTTCTAAGGTAGTTGCAATAGTAGGGAAGTTTTGCACCTATTTTCGTAGAGAGCGATACCAAGGCCGGACCTAACCAATCAAATCCTTGCACCCAAGGGAGGCTGCGCACAAGCCAAAGGATTAACCCCAGCAGGCAAATTTCGCTTAGAAAAAGTAAATCATTATTATAATATATACTAAAAAGCAAAATAGAGCTATTTAAAATCTTACTATCGTATAAGCTACTTATCTACACCGTATATAAATATTACGTTCTTATTAACGAAATCCTAATATATCTTAAGGACTAATACTAGTAACTTACACTAGCAAAGCGATAAACCATCTTCAAGGCAGCCTATAACCCTAATTTATATAACAATTAATAATCACTTAGTATACTTAGGATACTAATGGAGCCCATCCTACTAATTGCCAAATTAAAAAACCTATTTATAGGGGCTTTTCGCTACAATATATACTAATTTATAATTTATACGGTACGTTATTAATTTCCCGTATTATATAATTACTAATTGCTTCTACTTAAGTACAAATAATATAAAAGTATTGCCATCGGGTCCATAATTAGGTTAATTCTTATACGAAAGGAGGTAATACTTACCAGCAGCTAGTACATCTTCCGAAAAAGCCATAGACTGGGGGGGTTTCTTGCCAACGGCTTTTTCCAAAAAGGTACGCTTTTTAATGGTTTAAAATTACACCAATTCCAGAAGCTATACGATTAAAATTGCCGGTTTAGGAGGAAGGTAATTTCTCTTCCCAGATTATTACTAGTTTCCAGAATACCTAGTAATATACAATTACTATCCAAAAGTCTAAGGGTAAGATTATACCAAACTAATAGCTTAATTAAGTACGGTAAGTAACCTATTTACAGGATTTTCCAGTAGATTGGGTCTAGTTATTAGTTTTAATAAAGGCTGAAAAAGGTTGGTATTAGTAGGATTATACGATATTTAAAAGTTTTATTAACTTAAACGAGTTGCTTTTAGTTGCCTAAAAGTACCTTAATAAAATTATACGATTAATTTAAAGCTTTTATACAATTAATAATACTAAGACGACGGTGCTTTTCAAAACTAATTAGGTAAATTACCAAAAGCCAAAACTAACCTACCCGTTTAATGCCTAGCTGGAGCCCAAGACGATAATATAATATATTAGCTATTAGAAACGTATCATTAGGTATATCTTCCGTATAATGGTTTTAAACGAGAACAATTAACCCCCGTTTAAGCTAACAATATAATAATAAAACGCATTAGGCAAATTTATCAATATTATTAGCCAGCGTAAATTATACGATTCCGTAAATAGGTTTTACTTAGACTTTTTAATTACGCTTCTAGACTACAAGTTCAAAGGTTTAAATTATAATAACGTGCTTCTCTTGGCACTTGCGGCTATAAGGGTTTAAAAAAATAGTGGTTAGTATACGCTAAATTAGTATACGATAATCTACTCAGTTATTATTACCATTATATAAATACTTATTATATATTAATTATATCTTAAGGTTAAGGATTCTAATACTTTAGATAAAGGGTTTTTAATATTATACAATGTAAAATAATCAAGTTTATAATTATTACTAGTATATCCACCAGGCTGCAGTTAATGGACTAGATCTTCGGGGCTAGATTATACGGTTTAAGGATTATTTATACTACCCCCGCCTAAGCCTAGGTTGCGTAGTCTAAAAATAATAAGGTTACGTTATAGCTAATTTTATTTACGCTTAACTAGCTTTTAGAGATGTTATATAAGATAATCTTACGCTTAGATTATATAATACGTTTTTTAACGTTTAAGGAGGATAATATATAGTAACCTAAGGTTAATTAGCTTGGATTATACGATAATATAGGCAACGATTAAGTAGCTTTTTTATTTATCTAAGACTGATGGAATAGGTGTTTTTAGAATTTTAATACGTGGTTTATACGAAAGCTGGCCTAGAATATAGGGTTATAAGCTAGGTGGTGTAAATTGGAAATAATATTTATATAACCCGCAGCTTATAAAACGTATTTAAATATGGTAGATTCGTTCCGGGAGCATCTTCTTTTTGCGATTTATTTACTTGTTAGGTAGTTGGTTTATATAACGGAAATATTTAGTATTTAGTATTTTAATACTCCATATAGTTATCTTTATAACGTTTTTATCGAGAATGGAATGGTTTGCTTGTAGTATTCATACCATAAGGGCTACTAGTATATTGGTAATATTAAGGTTATTAATTATTATCTCCCTAGGGCTCTTGGTAAAATCTTCGTATAATATTTCGTTTTAATTATTCCGTTTTGCTAGCAAATTTAGATTAATACCGGCTGCGGGGAGGTAATTAGCCTATTTGTCTGGGAAAAAAGCTTTATATAACCTTAAAGGCTTAATTTGGATAATAATGGTTTAGTATAATTATAAAGCTTAGATAAAATACGCCAGATACTAGAAGCCAAAAGTAACGAGTTTTTAGGCTACAAGATTACAGTTTTTATATAACGGTATATTGTTATTACTATTGCTTATTGGTTTTTTTAAAATATCTTTTTGCAGGGGTAGGGGCGGGGCTAGGGCCAGGGGTTTGGGAGAGGTGGCTTATACAATAAAAAGGAGGATTCGGAGGATAAATTGGGCCCAAACCAGTAACGTGCATGATAAGCGAGCGCAATAGACAAGCGAGCGCAATACTTTTCACGCGTTGCACCATTTCCACATTCAACCCTTATTTTCTCCATAACCCAATATGACAGCACGTTTAAACGAAGCACGATTACTTCTGGTCCTCCAAGCTCTCCAAGACGATAAAAATCTAAGCTTACGTAAGGTAGCTGAGATTTACGATGTTAATTATACAATTCTTTTCCACCGGCGCGCCGGTCGGCCTGCGCGACGCGATATTCCAGCCAACTCACGCAAATTTACGGATTTAGAAGAGAAAACGATTGTTTAATATATAATTGAGCTATGTGCACGCGTATTTTATCCCCGGCTTTCGTATGTGGAAGATATGGCTAACCGATTGCTACGCGAATACGACGCGCCCCCTGTTGGCGTACGATGGGCTTACAACTTTATTAAACGCCAGCTAGAACTCCGGACGCGTTTTACGCGTAAATACGATTACTAGAGGGCTAAATGCGAAGATCTAATAATTATTCGCGAGTGGTTTGCCCTTGTGCATAACGTTAAAGTTAAGTATGGTATCCTTAACGACGATTTGTATAATTTTGACGAAATTGGCTTTATAATAGGTATTATTATCGCCGCTATAGTAGTTACTACCTTTAACGGCCGTAGTAGGGCCAAATAGGCCCAGCCTGGAAATTGAGAGTGGGTAATAGTTATTTAAGGGGTGAACGTTTTGGGTTGGGCTATCCCGTTATTTATTATTTTAGCTGGGTAGTATTACTTTGTTAATTGGTATTAAGAGTGCAACCTTCCGGCCTCCTAGTGTATTGTAATAACCGATAACGGGTGGATTACTAATGAGAAAGGTATGGATTGGATTTGGTACTTTGATTTCTATATAGTATCTCGTACGAAGGGCAAATATCGGTTACTTATCCTTAACGGCTATAATAGCTACTACTCCGAAGAATTCGAAACTTACTGCTAGGAGTATAATATTATTATACTTTATATACCTCCGTACTCCTCGTACCTATTTTAGCTATTAAATATTAGTTATTTTGGGCCGTTAAAGAAGGCGTATAGCTGCTAAATTAAGTAGTTAATACGGATGAATATTATATATATTAGCAAGTTGGAATTTCTCTATGCGTTTAGAGAAGCGTTTTTTACTTTAATTACAGAAAAGAATATTTAGGGGGGTTTTGCTGGAGCCGGTTTTGTACCGTATAATTTAGAAAGGGTGATATTTAAGTTAGATATCCGTATTCGAACCCCAACCCCCCCAGCCTTAAGCCTACGTATAGTACTACCTTGGGTCTCCCAAACGCTATATAACCCTCGAGAGGCTACCTCGCAGTTAGTATTTATTAAAACTCGAATTTCCAACTATTAGGGCAGCTTTTTAACCTTAATGCTAATTGTTGTGAATCGATTAGTTAAAGGTATAATGGCTGTTATATACGAGGTAGTTTTTTTACGTACGGAGGTTTTAGTACTACGAAAGGCTAATGAGGGGTTTAGTAAGCGACGGAGAGCCAAAAAAATACGTATACGGCTTGAAGGGTTACTTACTGTACAAGAGGTATAGGATCTACTGGATTAGAAGGCTGTAGGTGAGTAGTTGGTCCAGGAAATACGATAAAATGGTGGTGGTATAGGGGGGTCTTGTACGAAGATTCGGTGCTGTGGAGTGTGCGGTAAGCCTGGCTATAATACACGTACGTGTAAAGAGGTTGCAGAATTGTCTGATTTATCTGTTTCCGATTTAGTTATAGTTATTTCCTAGTATTATGGTTGTGTAATTGAGGATAATTGTGGTGGGGAAGTGGAAAGTGTTGCGCTCGCTTGTCTGTTGCGCTTGCTTATCACGCACGTTATATTAACCATATTATTAATATATAAGCTGGGCACTTATTATATATAGCTAATATAATTTACGGTTAGGATCTCTAATAATTAGTACGGGGGTTAGCTATATAAAATGAACTTTTCCGGTAAGCTAGTATAATATAGTATCGGTTATTATAATTTAATTTGTACGATAATGGTTATATTTATTTGGCTTTAAACCAGCCTAAAAATGGTAAGGCTTTCTGGGTCTGGTAGATATGGTTAGGGGTGCTATAATAAGTTAATTTACTAGGTAGTTTGCGGGATATATACTAGGACCTAGAATTAGTATTTTATAATAATTAGTAGAAGGCGTTGGAATATATTATATAAGGCTTTATACCAGTACTTTAGGTTACAGTAATTAGCTGCGGGAAGAGTATATTATTTATACTACTAGTGTTTTTATTTAGTAGCAGGTTACTAGGTAGCATTATAATTATTATTGTACCGTTTATTACATTATAGTATAATCTTCTTTCCTGGGCTTATATAGTTAGGTTTAGTTACGAGGTTTAGTTAAAGGAAAGCGTTATTGTAATAATTATATTAATTATACTAGAGTTATTTGTTACTAAGGCGTTTACTAATTTTATTAACTGGTTAATTATATAATAGTAATTTAATTTTATTATTTTCGATAAGTGCTATATAATTTTAGATTCTTTATATAAATATTAGCCTAAGTTAATAATTATAAGTTAGGTTTTTTACTAAGTTAGTATTTAACTTATCTTTCTTATAACTACGCTTCCGCTTAGGGATAAGGCTACGTTATAGTAAATAATTGGTTTATTAGTGAAACGGGTCCAAATTATATAAATGCGAACCAATCGGCCTAATATTACGTACTTAATCCAATTTATTAGCGATGATTAGAAAATTGCGAGTATAGTTATTTAAATAGCTTATAAGGTTTTAGACTTGGTAGGTTATACGAAGATTATTATATATTGCCGGAAAATCTAGTTAACGAAGGCTATTAGTTCCTAGTTAGGGTATAATGCTTATTTTGCTAATATTGCGGATAAGGAAAAGAAAGATGAAATTGTATAAGGTTGGTAAAAAGAAGGGGGGGTAATTATTGTAACTAATGCGCTTAGGGTTAGATTTAATATTTTAGATATATGGTTTATTATTTACGTAGATTTGCTAAAAATGTTTTGGGATTTTATATAAAAAAGTAGGTGTGCTAGGAAGAATAGGTTGCGATTTAAGTTAGTTATAATTACAATTTAGGGTTATACGAAGAAGGAAAATTGGAAAGGTAATTAGGTTTAATAGGTAGGAGAAAATATTAAAAAATACGTTAATAACTAAATATTATATTAGTAGCTAATTTTATCCCGGGTAATAGACGGCTTTTACGATTATATAAGGTATGGGGAAGATAAGGCGTTATATAATCTTTGCGAGGTTATATAGGAGGTATAATAATAGTAAGTAGCGGAAGATAATAGGTAAGCTATTACTATTAATTATAACGTATAGGTAATATGATAATAGGCGATTTAGTATAATTATATAATATAGGTTTAGATTAATAATATTATATAAGGATTTCGATTTTTTAAAAATAATTATGCGTTTTGTAAGATAGGTTATAAAGAAGGATACGTAGTATATAAATATAGCGTATTTGGGCAGAATTATATAGTTGATTGGGAGGTTATTAGTAAGTAGGCGGATGCGATATAAGTACTTAGCGATATTATATAATGTAAAAAGCTTTTTAAATATTACGCGTATTGGTATTATTACGCGTTATAGGGTTATTACAAGCGTTAGCGTACGAAGGTAGGTAACAAAGGCAGCTTTGTATAAATAAATTTAATACGTTATATGTATTTATTAGTTATTTTGTAAGTTATAATAGCTGGTATAGTATTTAATTGGCGGAAGGTTTTAAAGGTGCGGTAAGGATTGTATAAACGCAAGGTATATTAATTCCGGAAACGATATTATAAAAGGATTTTCTTTATATAAGGGTTTAGTTTAGCAATATGTAAACTATTAGCATTATAATTATATTTTTACTATTAAGTAAGCTATATAACCAGTAAATTACATAATTTATTTTGCTAAATAAGGGTTTGTTTACTTATTATATAAGTTATAATATTATTTATTTTAAATAAAATAAAAGGTAAAATAGCTATTATTATATTAGTAATATTAAAATTAAAATATTAATTTAGTATATAAATAAAGGTAAGGGTTATTAAATTATTACTTATTTTATTATTATTAATAGTAACTTACGGTATTATAGTAAAGTTAAAAATATTAATATAATATTATTATATTAGTAATAAGGTTATAAAATATATCGGATTAATATAGGTAGGGGTAAACCCGTTATATTAATTTAAACGTATAAGTATAAGAGAAAAGAGAAAAATAAGTTAATTAGATTATACATAATATATAAGTACAACTATTGGTATTAGAGTTATAATATATAATAAAAATTAAGTAAAGAGAGTATAAACGTAGAGTTAAGATATAATATAAATAATTATACAACAAAAGTACATATATTAAGTAGGTAGAAAAATATAGGAATAAACATAATTAAAATGATCTAAGTAGAAAAAGGTAGTACAAAAAAGTAATATAAATATAATATAAATAAGTTATTAGAAAGTAGTATAATTATAGTATAAATAAGGTATTAGAAAGTAGTATAAATATAGTATAAATAAGGTATTAGAAAGTAGTATAAATATAGTATAAATAAGGTATTAAAAAGCAGGATAATTATACTAACTATAATCCACACGGCAGTCTACTAGACTTGGTTTCCTTTACCCCACTTTTTCTAGGAAATAGGGGGTAAACTTGATTACTGTACAAGGGGTAGACGTAAGTTTGTTCCCAAAGGTAACGTGCATGATAAGCGAGTGAGCATTCTAAGCGAGTGAGCACTTTTCCACTAACAACACCACCCCTCGAATTGACTTCAGTTTTCTCCACTACCCAATATACCCTCTACTTCAAAAGAAGATATGATAGTTTTGGCCCTTAAAGCTCTTAAAAAAGATGCAATACTTAAGGTTAATACTGCTGCAAAAATCTACGGAGTTAACCGTATAATTTTAACGCGACGACGCGACGGTAAACCTATACAATACGATACACCAGCCAATTCGCGCAAATTTATAAATTTGGAGGAGAAAACGATTATTTAATATATAATTAAGTTATATACACGTATATTTTATCTCCGGCTTTATTACGTAGAAGATATGGCCAACCGATTACTACGCGAACGCAACGCGCCCCTTATTGGTATACGATAGGCTTATAACTTCGTTAAGCGCTAACCAGAACTTTAGATGCGTTTTATACATAAATACGACTACTAAAGGGCTAAATACGAAGATTTAAAAGTTATTCGCGAGTGGTTTACCCTTATATATAACGTTAAGGTTAAGTACGGTATCCTCAACGACAATTTATACAATTTTAACGAGACCGGCTTTATAATAGGTATTATTATCACTACTATAGTAGTTACTACCTCGGATAGCTGCAGTAGTAGGGTTAAACAGGCCTAGCCTGGCAATTAAGAGTGGGTAATAGTTATCCAAGGGGTGAACGCCTTAGGTTGGGCCATCCTACTATTTATCATCTTAACCGGGTAGTACCATTTCGCTAATTGGTATAAAGAGTGCGACTTCCCGGAGACTTGGCGTATTGTACTAATTAATAATAGCTGGATTACCAATAAGAAAGGTATAAATTGGATTCGGTACTTCAATTTCTATACAGTATTTCGTACAAAGGGTAAATACTGGCTATTAGTTCTTGACGGCCATAATAGCTACTACTCCGAAGAATTCGAGACCTACTACTAGGAGTATAATATCATTACACTCTGTATACCTCCCTACTCCTCGTACCTACTTTAGCTATTAAATATTAGTTATTTTACGCCTTTAAAGAAGGCGTATAGCTGCTAAATTAAGTAATTAATGCGGATAAATATTATATATATTAGTAAGTTGGAATTTCTCTATACGTTTAGGGAGGCGTTTTTTGCTTCCATTACAGAAAATAATATCCAAAGGGGGTTTACCGGAGCTAGCTTTATACCGTACAACTTAGAAAGGGTAATATCCAAGCTAAATATACATATTCGGACTTTAATACCCCCAACTTTAAGGCCAGGTATAGTACTACCTTGGCTCTCCTAAATACCCTATAACCCTCAAAAAGCTACCTTACAATTAAAGTTTATTAAAACTCGGATATTTAACTACTAAGGTAGCTTTCTAACCTCAATGTTAATTGCTGTAGACCGATTAGCGAAGGGTACAATGGTTGTAATATACAAGGTGGCTTTTTTACGCGCGGAGGTCTTAATACTACGTAAGGCTAATAAGGGATTTAGCAAGCGACGGAAAGCTAAAAAAATACGTATACGGCTTGGAGGGTTACTTATTGTACAAAATATACGGGATTTACTGGATGGTAAGGCTGTAGGTGAGCAGTTGGCTTAGGAAGAACGTTAAAATCGTGGTGGTGCAGGGGGGTCTCGTACGAAGATTTAGTATTGTAGCGTATACAGTAAGCCTGGTTATAATGTACGTACATGTAAGGAGGCTGTAGAATTATCTGATTCATTTATTTCCAATTTAGTTATTGCTATTTCCTAGTATTGTGGTTATATAATTAAGGATAAATGTAATAGAGTAGTGGAAAAGTGCTCACTCGCTTAGAATGCTCACTCGCTTATCATGCACGTTATATAGTTATAAAAATAGTACTATTTGAATTATAAGAAGAAAATTAAAACTTTTATCTCTTCAGATTTCCTATATAATATTTAATTATTAAGATATAAGGGTAAGAAGATATTAGGGGTAAAAGGCCTAAACCTGCTATATAATTAGTATAATATATATTTAGTTACTTAATTAAAATAAATAAAACCGATATATATTAAATTATTAGTTTTTAGCAATTAAAATATATATTTTCAATTTACTATAACGTATATGATAAGCGAACGGTACAGATAAGCGAACGGTACACTTTCTACCACCCTACCAAAACTATCCTTAATTAAATAACTACTATACTAGGAAATTACAATAACTGAATTAGAAATAGATAAATTAGATAATTCTGCAGCCTCCTTGCATGTACGTATATTATGGCCAGGCTTGCCGTATACGCTATAGTACCGAATCTTCGTACGAGACCCCCCTGTACCACTATTATTTTGTCGTATTTCCTAGACCAACTGCTTACTTATAGCTTTCTGATTTAGTAGATCCTGTGCCTCTTGTATAGTAAGTGACCCTCTAAGCCGTATATGTGTTTTTTTGGCTTTCCGTCGCTTACTAAGCTCCTTATTGGCCTTTCGTAATACTAAGACCTCCGTATGTAAAAGGGCTACCTCGTATATAATAGCTATTGTACCTTTAGCCAGTCGATTTATAGTAGTTAGTATTAAGGTTGGAAAATTACCCTAATGGTTGGAAATTCGAGTTTTGATAAATATTAATTGCGAGGTAGCCTTTCGAGGGTTATATAGCGTTTGGGAGACCTAAGGTAGTACTGTACCTGGGCTTAAGGCTGGGGGTGTTGGGGTCCGAATACGTATATTTAACTTGGATATTACCCTTTTTAAGTTGTACGGTATAAGGCCGGCTCCGGTAAAACCCCCCTAAATATTCTTTTTTGTGATTGAAGCAAAAAACGCCTCTTTAAACGTATAGAGAAATTCTAACTTGCTAATATGTGTAATGTTCATCCGTATTAACTGCTTAATTTAGCGGCTGTACGCCTTCTTTAACGGCCTAAAATAACCAATATCCAATGGCTAAAGTAGGTGCGAGGAGTGCGAAGGTATATAAAGTGTAATAATATTGTATTTTTAGTAGTAGGTTTTAAATTTTTCGGAGTGGTGGTTATCGTAGCTGTTAAGGATGAGTAGCTGATATTTGCCTTTCGTACGAGATACTATGTGGAAATCGAAGTACCGAATCCAATTTATGCCTTTCTTATTAGTAGTCTACCCGTTATTGGTTGTTGCAATGCGCCAGGAGGCCGGAAGGTTGCACTTTTAATACCAATTAGCGAGGTGGTATTGCCCAGCTAAGATAATAAATGGTGGGATAGCCCAGCCTAAGGTATTAACTCCTTAAATAACTGTAGCCTACTTTTGATTGCCAGGCTGGGCCTATTTGGCCCTATTACGGCTATTTGAGGTAGTAATTATTATAAAGGTAATAATAATGCCTATTATAAACCCAGTTTTATCGAAGTTGTACGAATTGTTGTTAAGAATACCGTATTTAACCTTAATATTGTATATAAGTATAAATTACTCGCGAATAACTGTTGGATCTTCGCATTTGGCCCTTTAGTAGTTGTATTTACGCGTAAATCGCGTTCGAAGTTCTGGTTGGCGTTTAATGAAGTTGTAAGCCTATTATACGCTAATAGGCGGCGTGTTGCGTTTGCGTAGTAATTGGTTGGCTATATCTTCTACGTACGAGAGCCAAGGATGGAATACGCGTGTATATAGCTTAATAATATATTAAATAATCGTTTTCTCTTCCAAATCTGTAAGCTTACGCGAGTTGGCTGAAATATCGCGTCGTATAGGCCGGCTATTGCGTCGGGCGGAGAGTGTTATTGGAGATACGTTGTAAATTGTAACTGCGTATCGAAGAGTAAGCTTTGGATTGTTTTTAAGAGCCTTAATTGCAAGAGTAAGCCTTGATTCTTTTGGAAGCGAATCCATTGTAAATTGGTAGTAGGATTGGTAAAAGAAGTGGGAAGGTCGTGTTGTGCTAAGAAAGTGTACCGTTCGCTTGTCTGTACCGTTCGCTTATCATGCACGTTATAATACGTAATATTGGAAAAAGGTTTAATTTAATTTAGTATAATCCCGTATAGATATAAGGGTATTTTAAGGTTTAGGGTCCTTTTAGCAAATAAGCTTTTTTATCCCTATAAACTTAATTAAAAAACCTTTATAAAAAGCCAGCTATAAAAATATAATTAAAAGAGCTTTTAGCTAAAATATATAATATAATTAATTATTCTTTTCTTATAATTTAATAGCACTTTATTACAGCCCCTTTAACTAAAATTATAAACGTTACACTGTATAATAAAAGGGACGATACCCATTATATTATATAAAAGATAATTAATAAATTATATATTAAAGTTTCGAAATTATATAAGATATAAACTTAAATATAACTAGAATAAATTTTTGTATATATTTAAGATATTTTTAAAATATATATATGAGAGATATAAAAGCTTCTTAAAAAAATCAGATATTATATAATATAATAAAAATCCCAAAGTATAATATAATCATTAGGATCTAAGGTATAATGCCGTAAATAGCTGCTGCTATAATATTAACTATTTTCTAAAAGTAGGGTATTATATAGTAAAGATCCCTAAATTATATAGATTTGTATTTTTATAAATATATTATATTTTATCTATAGGGTTAGGGTTAGGGTTAGGGTTAGGGTTAGGGTTAGGGTTAGGGTTAGGGTTAGGGTTAGG
>Ga0247765_1000492_pt1 | contig 30342 bp, 23 predicted proteins | sample UWRJL106311C6_FD_179949 | JGI IMG/M metagenome (GOLD analysis project Ga0247765, IMG submission 179949) | Plant litter microbial communities from Arlington Agricultural Research Station in Wisconsin, United States - UWRJ-L106-311C-6 | ecosystem: Environmental > Terrestrial > Plant litter >...
TTGTAATCGGCGTAATCGCCTGCAGGCCGCCGATAAGTTTCCGTCGATAAGCGATTTTCCACTTATTACAGACCGCCTGTTTCCGACCGCTACCGGCCGCTGGAAGCCGACCGCTACCGGCCACTGATTCCGCAACCGGATCCCCCACTACCCACTGTAAGGCGCCGTAAGGCCGCCTTACCCCGCCTGCCATCACCACGATCACCACCATCGCCGCCGTTACTACCATCACCACTGTCACTACTAGCCGATATCCTACTATGGCTGATAGCTTGTATGCGGCCGCTGAGGGCCGCGTTTAGGAGGCGCGGAGGGCCGGCCTGCAGGCGAAGAAGGACGAATAGCCGGCGAATACAACGAGAAGTTACGTATTAAAGCAACGCGAGTGGAGGACCTGGTGCGGTACGCCGCGCGCGGCGCCGGATGGAACCCTGTTTACGTGGCCGGACGGCGAATTTGTTACGCCTGATAAGTTGGCCGCTTGGCTGAAAGAAGACATCCTCTTACGGCGTGTTAAGGTGCCGAAGAAGCGGCGTGGCCGCGGCGACGGCTATACGGATCCCCTACTGCCGGTTGACGAGCAGGCTGCCCTCCGGGAAGCCGAAGCCCTTGCCGTAACGCTGGTAGTGCCGGTTACCGAAGCGGCTTAAATCCTGGCCGACGACTGTGAGAGCTATATACTACCGTCGACTATAGCTACGGTAACCGGTACTGGTGATGCTGAGGAAGGTACCCTCTTTACCAAGAGCACGGTAGATGCGTATATTGCCGCTGTGATGGAGCTTTGGAACCTGCAAGTGGCGTACGGTAGTAAGAATACGGAAAACCCACGTAGTGTGGCCGTGCGTGGCTTTCTGGATTAGCGCGGCTGTTAAAAAAATCGCTACAACCGCGCCAGCTTTAAAGATCGCGGTACCGAAGGGATTTAGGCCGGGTATTCGACCGCCGAGTGGCTTGCAATTTAAGAGCATTTACTTTACGGCGTAGCCGCTACGCCGCAGAATCTACGCGTACGTGTTGATCTTTTTTTCGGCCATTACTACCTTTTGCGCGGAGAGAACCGCTGGAAGATGGAGTTTGCCGACCTTTCTTTCCTTGATTATCCCTTTACCGAAGGCTCTACGTAGTGCGGTTGCCTCGTTTCGCTTCTATAAGACGGTAAAATGAATAAGACGGCTAAAAAGGAGTTTATGGGATCTTTACGCTACAAGAACCCCCTTCTTTGCACGCAGGGCGCCTTGGTATAATTATTCTTCTGGCGATGGTACGTTGCCGGCGAGCCGCCGCCTTTTTTTCGCCGCCGTTAGGATTGGTATAGAATTAAGGTCCTCGTTGGTTAAAAGTGCGAAGAAGAGCTTTCTTATAGCATATAACTTTAGGATACCTGGTGTGTTTTTGGCGCCGTTGGCTTATTTATAGTGAAAAAGACGTACTTACTACGGCGAGTTGGAGCACAAGATGTAGAAACACATGGCACTTCGCTCGTATAGATCTTACAGGCTGGCTGTTGGAATCAGAGCGTTTTGTGCTAGGCCTACTTTATGTACCTACCGCGCTAGTTTATGCGTATCGTCGCCGGCTTCTCTGAATCGCTAGGGGATTACTTTTTATCGCGCGTAGTATACGATCCTCCAACTATTTTGTAGAGCTAACTCTGGCCGTGGATCGAAGAGTGGGAGCCTTGTTTCGATGCGCGCGCGCGGCGCCGCCAGTGGGCATAAGGCGGCCTTGACGAAGACGATCTTGCTGGTGATGGCTTCCTTAAGCTTATGAAGCGCCTACGTATAGTGCTTTTATAGGATCTCGCCGTTTTACAGCCCCAATATCCATTTTTACCCTTTTTTTCTTACCCCCCTTTCTACGGTAAAGAGTGGGAGGAATTTGTACGTGTAGTGCGGGCTAATATTACGGATATAGCAGAACCACTAAGCCTCCTTTATAACGTGCCTTGCCAGAGCTCTGTGGGCTTATAGAAAACACTCGCTCAGCTATCCTGCACGCCGGCTAACAAATCGCCAATTAGATGGCCAACTAATTGGCTAACCAACTGGCTACTTAGGAAAGTAAAATCCTGGATACCCTCCTCTCTGGCAAGGTCCCTTTTACTATTACCGGTTACCTGGGAACCAATCTAAACCTAATATTAGAAGTACTGGTACCAGCGCCGGCCCTGGCGCCTATACCCCCAGGGCCTTTACCAGAGCCAGCGCCAATTAGCTAGCCTACGGCCCCCCTTATCCTTACGAGCCTGACGAAGCTATTTACGGTTAAAGATATCTGGTGGGAGTGGAAAGAAGGCGTTGCAGGCCAGCCGGTAATCTAGGAGCTGGAGGGCTAATGGGGAAGCCGCTGGCGCCCTAGTAGTAATATTAGGGTATAGTTCTGTTGCCGGAAGGTAATCTGGGATGTAGTTTCTTCGCGGATATCCAGGGGTAGAAGCGAAGCTGAGGCTATTGCGGAGGTAGAGCGTATACGTGCCGGCAGGAGCCTCAACCAACTTGTAGATAGCCTCAAGCAACGCAGGTAACGCCGTAACGATTGAGAAATCGAATTGCAGGGGTTTGAGAGCTAAAAAGGCTAAAAATCGCATTTTCAGGGGTTGCACAAGCCTCAATTGTTGATAAATCCCACTGTCGTTGAAGATCTGCAGCGCCACCAGCCGATTACAGGATTACATCAGCAAAATGGGCCCACGATAAGTGTATCTTATCAAGAGGCCGCCGCCGCTGTGCATATTCTGTCTTGGGTATATTTTGAGGCTCCAGAGCGAAGTGAGGCTCATTCATTCAAATGTCCAGCGTAGAATGAGTGTGCTTCAGTACATGTAGGGATACTCTAGGTAGGTAGGTAGCTATGTTGGGTTCAGCAAATGGATGTGTTATTGAGTGGAATACAGTTGCTGATTTGTGCTCCAACAAGATCATTCTAATCACGGTGAACCAGCGTGTGTCATCCCAGGCTATCAGCAGTAAGACAGGGGCGCCAATGCGGCCTCACACACCATCTTACTGGGTTCTTGTCCTTATCAGCTAGCTTGTCCGGACCAGGTCTGTATGCAGGTCATTCTTGTTTACCTATCTGTTTGGGCTTCACAATCGTCTCCTTGCCCATTCCGGCTTTAAGGGTAGTGGTCACCAATGAAATTGATCGCCGGGTGCACGCTGCCCACCCCTTTCCCATTCGGTGGAAATAGTGTATTAAAGAGTGGTGTATTCCCGCAGGTTTAGTTTGCTACCCCGACTATCTGGCTGCAGCCGATCTTTGACCCCCAGAATTGATGGGAATGTGTGGTCTTTGTATTGTCAATGTGGGCGGATTGCTTGGCATCCATCCCCTCTGTCATTTCTCGTGACATCGCCAACATAGACCCACCAAGCTTACCTACATGTAGGTTTCTATCCAAAAATCTAGAACTGCCTCCTGGCTTCATATTTTCCGGTTTCAATTTCCCGGACAGAGACACTCACAAACTGTGGCCCATGATTAACCCTCGTCTCGGGCTCACGGTCGGTTCGCATTCCGGGTTAAACCCCGTTCCCGTCCCGAAAGGATCCAGTCCGGCCGGTCAATGCAAACACCATGTGCAATAGGCCAGCCAATTACGAGTATGCGAATACGGGATGAGTTAATCCGAGATATTGTTCACTTATAACTTAGGTCATAGATGGTTTAAATGAACTCCTCGGGATCAATGTCTTGAAGAAACAACACAGGCAAACGCAATCACTCGATGCAACTGTCGCGCTTTCAACGGATTGTGTGCCTTGTGGCCACGCTTGTGCACTGGTCCCACGGCTGTTTTCTCGACCATGTGGACTCATCTCATATCGACCATAAGGCTACGATCTCGTTCAACATCGCCGCCCGAGATGAATCTATTCGGCTCCGTCAACCTCCGGCTGATCTCGCTATCGTTAATGCGCGTATCTTCAACGGTGCGGGGATTTCCCTATCCAGCACACTTACCGTTCGCAATGGGATAATCGTCGCCATATGTACCCCCACCTCCAGACAAAACTGCTCTCTGTCACACGGATTCAAGGGCGAGGTCTACGACGCCAAAAACATGACCCTCCTCCCAGGATTGATCGACTCCCACGCCCACCCCGCCAACGTCTCACATCTCCAAGCCCTCACCGCCGCCGGCATCACTACCACCATCCTCGCCCACTGCCCCTCCCCGGATCTATGTGCATCTCTCGAATCCCATTCCGGACTCACCTCCATTATCCGCGGTTCTTTTGTCGCTACCACCCCCAACAGCACCCACGCCGCTATCGTCGCCTCCGATGTGCCGAACCCGCCACTCATTTCCAACCTCACACAAATCCCGTCCTGGGTCGCCAACCAGGTTTCTCCTGGACAAGGCGGAGGCGGCGCGAAATTTATAAAAATTATCGGTAGCGCACCTGGTCCGGGCCTCCATCCCGCGGCACAAACCATCCTTGTCAAGGAAGCGCATAGACATCGGCGGCTAGTTGTCCAACATGCGGCGTCAACCGTGGCATTTGCAGAAGCGATTACCGCAAAGGCAGATCAAATCCACCATTCTACATTGGATGGGCCGCTTGATTCCTCTCTTGTCCGGGCGTTTGCCGAAGGGGGAACAGTGTTATGTCCTACACTGATGATGATGCGAGCGGTGGCGGAGCAATTGCCGTCACCCGGTCCTGGGTCTGGATCGGGTTCGAATTCGAGTTCTGGTTTAGGTTCGAATACGACAATAAATCCAGCATTCGCAGCAGCCGTGGAAACGACACGCCGTCTACGTGACGCTGGGGTGGCCATCTTGGTAGGCACGGATGCGAACGCGCAGAGTCAAGTCCCCGCGGGAGGACAGGTGCGATTTGGGGAGAGTATGCATGATGAGTTGGAAAATCTGGTGAAATTGGTGGGCATGACACCGGCGGAGGCGTTACGAGCTGCGACGAAAGTTCCAGCGATAAAGTTTGGGGAGCTTTTAAGGGATAGGGGAGCGGTGGAGGTTGGAAAACGGGCAGACTTAGTCCTGGTGGAAGGGGATCCGACGGTGGATATCACAGCGGTGCGAAAGGTGAGAAGGGTGTGGGCTGGTGGGGTGAAATTTGCGGGACTTTAATGTAATTCGCTCAACTTGACAAGGGAGGAACTGTTAACTTAAATGTCGTGTGTTTTCATGTGTCGTGTCGATACCCCAACATGTCCGGTGCCAAGTCCGGAACCTCCCCACGAGTTGACAACACGGAAACTCAGTAGTTCAAACCATTGGCTAGCCCACTCAACGGCGTGCTGCATACCTTAGTAATTACGTGAGCTAACTGTTCATAGCGGCTGAGCTGACTTTAATATCAACTTCATCCATGCATCACCCATACCACACCACCACGTGCCGACCACAAGCCGCACTCACCTCGGACCTCATCAAACCTCCGACATCATGACCACAACAAACACCACCAACATCCCCCGTAAAACCATCGGCACCCCCTCTCCCAGCCTCAGCTACGCCGCGCGTCTCGCCTTCCGCATCATCGCCACCAACCCGGCCGGACAAATCGCCATTTCCCACCCCTGGGAGAATTTCCGGTTCCGTCTTCCTGGAGGGTACACCGACCCGTCTACATCCCTACATCATCTCGCCGCCACTCGCCATGAACTTGAATGGGAGACAGGAGGACGTATTCGCCTGGTTGAGGAATCTCCACCCATCGCATGTGTAGATGAATACCGCGATGATGTACAAGTGCATCAGGTGACATGGTGTTATCGGGCAGAACTGGTAAATGTGGATGCGGACGACGGGGTCACCGATGAGATGCTAAATGCGAAGTTGAAGCTGGAATGGGTGGATTTAGAGGAGGCGAGAAGGCGGTTTGAAAAGGAAGAGGCGACGGCGGAGGTGGGGAGCATCATTAAGGAGAGGGATGGGTTTTTTCTCGAGGTGGCAAGCAGGATGTCTTGATGGGGGGACCTGGGAACTCTCTGGGCTGTAGAAGATGATACATCTCTTTTTGGAATTGGCGATTGGGATATGAGATATTCATCCTGATCTTGTCGTTGAGCTATTGAGCCATTTACCTAACAAAGTCGGAAAACAAAAATATCATTCAAGTTAGTTGACAAGTCGGAGGCCTAGCTTCGCCACTTCTACGCACTCAGAAGCCTAACGGAATCCTCCAGGCACCGACATTCAACGCCTATCCTGAAACGCAATGTGCTCCTGCATCACTGTCAAGTTTCAGCAGCGGCGGCCCAGCTTCCGACCCAGACTTCAAATGCTCTTCGTAATAAACCCCGCCTTGTCCAATTCATACCTAGCATTTTCATCATTGTTTCCATTAATCCCGGATTGAAAACTACCTAACAGTTACAATTAGATACAAACTTCAAAATGGCCAACATCACAACCGCCGCGCAGTCCACTGTCGCCGCCTACGCTGCTACGCTCGCCAAGGCAGCCGACCCAGCCATCCCCCTCGCCAAAGTGGTCTCTTCCTTGGCGGAATTCTATCTCCCTGGATTCACGGCATTTACGCTGGGAAACATCTTCAGCTTCACAGACGACGACATTGCCCGCAAGTCGATGCATTCTGAGTTGACGCGCTTTCAGTCCCTAGGGCTCGGCAATGATTTCCGTCTGGCGAATTCGAGAATCGAGCCGGTTTCCGACACATCGGCAATTTGTTGGCTAGATTGGACTTTGTCCCCCGCAGGCGAAGCGCCGTGGAAGTTTACGATTGTGTTTGGATTCAGAGTGGCCGAGGGTCGACCGAGCGGTTTAGTCGGGGGTTGGGAGTGGATTAACGCGGATCACGAGTTTACGCAGATTTTGGCCAGGGACCCAAAGGTTATGTCGGCGCAGCCCCAATGAGATTTGATGCCAATGTTATTATTATGATGAGGCGTCAAATGCGTCAATTAGTGCAGATATGCTGCTTTTAAACCGTCGAGTCCACGTTGGCGGGAGAAACAAACAACCTGAACCCATTCTCATCCTCCTCCCGTCACCGTGCCAATGTCCAGTCAGATATCATGGGGTTGGCTCTCTAGTTAGTTAGTTGTAAATAACCCTCACACCCTTCCCTGATCCCTGCGTCCACTTGATATCTTCATTATCACCGACTCCGACCAGTTCAATACCCTCTATCTTTCCGGACGTAGGACAAGGCGAGCCTGGTCCAATCAGGTAATTCCCATAGGTAGCAATCCACTTTGCCTTGCCTCCTCCTGCCGGGATTTCCAGTCGGCCAATATTCCTATCGCGATTGTTGCCCGACGAGGGACACTTATCCACATAGGCCCACTGCGTGTAGACATCGACCTGGCGTCCACCACTGGAGATGGCGGGTCCGTAAAATTCGAGCCAGCAGTACTGGCCAGAGGGGTATTTGAAAGTCAACATGGTGGTTAGGTCGTGGCCACCCGAAGAGGTCGACTTGTATACCCGCAGCTGGGACGGGTTGCACGAGTTGCTGGGCCCGCCCCAGTATGTGTCGTGAATGACGGCCGTCGTGGGCTGGCGCTCCGAGGCCATAAACGGCCGTTGCCAGGGGGAGGACCCCTCTGGGTCGAGCACGGGTGCAGCCAATGCTCCGGCGACAAAAAGGAGCGAGAGGATTTTGGGAAGCATTTTGCTTGAGTTGATGGGATCAATGGTAATAGGATGGAGTTGTTGCCCAGAGGGAAGATCTAGGATGGAATGTTAAGGAAAGCAAGTCGATTGGAAAGTGAGATAATACAGAGAAACCATGTCATGTTATCGGCAGCGAACCCCCCAAGCCCCCCTCCTTAAACCCCCAATCTCTCCTAGGAATTGACCTATCAAGTCCTACGGTAAACATGAATCATACGATGAGGGTTGCACTTCAGCTCTCCTGCAGTTGGGTCGCACAACAGCAGGTGGCGTTAACGGAAGGCTCCGCACCCGCGCAGAGGACGAATAACACGCGGCAAACAGCTCTGGTTATCCCGCAGACTTGCATTTCGTGAGGGGAACTTGTGAAAAATACGGTGGCAGGACAGGCGCTCCAAGAGACATGATTTGTCGCCTTTTCTCCTTGTATGCCGACGAGCACATAAACAGTTGCATCGTTGTCCGAGTCCTGCAGCAACCACAAACGAACAGAGAGAAATCAACTGCCAATCAGACCACCATACACACACACTCACTCTCTCTCTCTCTACCTCAGCACAAGCCCAGTTGGCGTCTCTAACTCGATTCAGTCGGCTGCATTTTGAAGTGCATGTCTGACCAGACCCTCAATCCGCCTGATGGTGACCGAGTTTGCCTTTTGGCCTGCCATGAGGTACAGCACGTTTCCGAGCACCCGACTGTGGATTTTTCCGTCTGTCAGATTCCCCGCTGCAAGAGCTGCCTGGAGACCCCTGGCTGCGTTGCTCTTGTAGCCCGACACGCCATCCGTATTTCCCATGTGCAGGGCGAGAACGGTTCCCAGGGCCCAAACTCCCTCGACTTGGTGTTGGTGCGACACCCAGCTGACAAAATCTGGACCCCAAACCGACCAGACCCGTCGTGTCTCAGCCGCGTCACTCGGCGTCTCGACTTGGTCACCTGCTGCGGTTGCCTTGGCCCAGTCCCACTCCCCATTGGCTTCCATCTGTTGGAGTTCTCGCAGGCTCTGCAGGGCGACCTGACACCCAACTGCATGAGCGGTGTAGCTATGTCCGTGAAGCAGCGCATCTGATTTATCGTCTGTCTGAAAAGCGCGAAAAATACTCTCCGAGGCGAGGGTAGCACAGAGGGGAACAAGTCCGCCCGTCAAGAGCTTAGCGTGGACAGAGATATCGGGATCCACACCGAGGAACGACGCCGCGCTGAAGCGACCGAGACGGTAGATTCCGGTGAAGACTTCGTCAAAGATGACAGGCAGTCCAGACCACTCGTTTTTGTCGCCAATGGAATTGTCGACGGTCCCGCCAAATAAGTCTGGTGAGCTTCGCACGACCTTGACCAGAGTCCGTTGGAAAAGGGGGTCCCTAAACATCATTAGCCACCACTGCACAACGTGAAGTGTAAGCACAGCATTGGATGGTAGAGGTAGGTACTCACACCAACAACATGCCTCCGGCCCCTAGAACCACCGGCTCGAGAAGCAGCGCTCCAAACCTCTGTCCCTCGTTCTTCAAACGCTGTAAGATCGCCTTGATCTCAACTTCATACCTTTCGGCATCGCCCCTCTTTTCTCTCATCTCCAAGTCAAAGATGTCACTCAAGGTCCGAAATCTCATCCCCTCTCCGTGAACACCACCCGGACCCTCGTCATCATCATCAACAACAAACCAGACCCCATCCTTACATTTGACGACGGGGAAATCCAACCAGGCTCCTCTCCCTTTGTACCACTCCACTTTTTCGTTAAAAACTCCTGGTTCCGCACAGTCCATTGCGCCCATGGTATCACCATGATACCCTCCCTTTAATCCCAAAACCCCTAACCCTACATCTTTCCATTCTTTCAGAGAATATCTGTATCTGATTCGAGTTGCGCGGAGTGCCATCTTAACAGCGACTTCTGTGCCAGTACTGCCATTATCCGAATAAAACAATCTTGATAATCTCGGATTTGCCATTCCCGAGAGAAGGGTTTCGGCAAGTTCAAGGGCGGGGGAATGGATCGCTTCCGCAAACATTACGTGTCCGTACCGACCCGCCGCATACGCTGCTGCTAACGAAAGTGAAGGGGTTCCGTGAGGGAGTCCCTGCGTCCACCATGAGGCGGAACCGTCAAACGTCGCGTGCAGTAGTTGTCCATCAGATGTAGTCTCCTCTGACGACTTTTCTAGCGACGACTCCTTTGGCTGATTTGACAAGGAGGGAGAAGAATAGAAAGAGGGAGAAAAAGTCTGAAAATATGAACCCCTCGCCGAGTCAATCACCGTGATCTGCGCCGGAGACAAAAGCGTATGCTGCGTAAACGGGTACCAGATTTTACTGTGCGCAGCAGCTTGCATGGTAGAGAGCTGTTGCAGTCGGGTCGTATGTGAGCTGGAGAGATGCGCTAGGATTTCCATCCAAGAAATGTGCTGGCAGATGGTTTGGTAATACTCTTTCATATTGTCCATGTCGACTTCGAGTTTGTCAGCACGGAGAGGAGGCGCTTCCACAGTGTGGACGGGGATGCTGTGCTGCGTGAAATATTGCGTCAAGTAGCTGTGATTCTGGTACGTGTCTTCCCGAAAGAGACAAACCATCTCGATATCATAGCCGCGGATTTTTAGCGACTCAAACGCGGATATAGTCTGAGAGATACCGCCGAGCTTGGAGTCGCCGATGAGAATAACCGGGAGACGGAGTGGTCGATAGAGATCAGCTTGTGTAGTCCCAGATGGACCGGGGGAGTGTACCCCGCCAGCGGTCTCGACAAAAAGCCATCCTGATCCAAGAGCTGCACGTTGCGATGCGTAGTTGGAAATCTCTGACAACAACAAGTTGTCCGACGGTGTATCCTAGAAAAATGTCAGTAGGTGACACGAGAATCGGAAGAGCAGCAAAATTTGGACCTTGCCAGAGATTTTGGCCGCAATGTGCGGGCTGACTGGGAGATGGAATTGGTAGAGAGTGGAAGAGGTCACTTCTGGCGCGAAGCGTTGTATGTGGCTGTTTGGTCAGGAAGGTGAGCATCATTGTACGATATTGACTCGGCCTCTTCAAGTTGAAGTCTAGCTCCAAAGGATGTTGGAAGGAGAACATCTGTCAACGTCAAGATTTGTCAGTGAACACTGTTTTTGCGCCAAAGAGAAAAAAAGGTGCTTACACCCATCATCAGCCTCCGTCAAGGGGCCGGTCGACACGGGTTTGAGATATGCCGCATGCTCGCCGTTTTCGCGGCTGCTGGCCAACTTGCAAAGAATCGTGCTAAACACCGTCTTGCCAACCTCGGTATTGGCTCCATAGATCTGATATGCCCGAAGTGAGCGGAATAACAGCGCGCCAACCAGTGGTGGCGACGACGACGACATTGTTGGAGAATCAAATTTTGTTGTGGTTGTGATACAAAAAACCTGACGCACATGCACTCGAGTTGTTTGCACGTGTTATACCAGACACGATTGGCGAAACCCGGCTATTCTTCCGGGTAAACTTCTGACATGTGTTTACCTCTAATCCCTCCTCCGATAACGGGTCGAGGGGGAAATAAACTTTGAGGCGACGTGAACCGAAGCGAGAGTTGCCGTGCCGAGCGGGTCAGAAATGCCCTCAGCGAGGACTGGAGCATCAGGGTAGTCTGGGAACATTGACTGTACCAAAGAGTCTGAAATTTGCAAAATTGGCATCAAAATGTCTCCTAAACCAGATAAACTCGATCATGTCCTCGCCCAACACCTCGAGCGTCGCCGAGCGCGTGGTCTCCTCCGAAAGCTCACGACCGTCCCCGCCGGAATGATAGACTTTTCATCCAACGCCTATCTCTCGTTATCTACCCACGCTCCGGTACGAACAGCGTTTCTGGCCGCACTGCAAGGTCTTGCTACAACTGGCTCACCGCTTCTGGGTTCTGGCGGATCCCGATTACTCGATGGCAATTCACCCCAAGCCGAGTCTCTCGAAGACAAAATCGCGGAATTCCACAATGCCCCTGCGGGACTTTTGTTCAACTCGGCCATGGATGCGAACCTAGGTCTGTTTGGCTGTGTTCCGCAACCGGGAGATGCTATTGTCTATGACGAGCTCATCCACGCCAGTGTCCATGATGGGATGCGGTTGAGTCGAGCGGGGAGGAAGATACCGTTTGCTCACAATTGTGTTTGGACTTGTAAAGAGTCATCGAAACCTCAGGACCAAGAGATGTTGGACAGTCTGGAAGGAGTGCTCCAAGGGCTACAAAGTGGGGATGGTGGACAGCAGTTCACTTCTGGGAAGAGAAACGTCTTTATCGCTGTGGAAGGAGTCTACAGTATGGACGGAGATGTGGTGCCGCTCGCCGAGGCTGTTAAGTGTGTGGAAGAAAACCTGCCCCAGCGGAACGGGTACATCATTGTTGACGAGGCCCATTCCGTTGGGGTCTTTGGCCAAAAAGGTCAGGGGTTGACTTGCCAACTTGGCCTTGAGGAGAGGGTCTGGGCCCGTGTGATGGGGTTTGGAAAGGCAATGAGTTGCTCGGGGGGTATGTGCCATTACTTCATTCCCACAGCAACCTCAGTGACAGCTGAGATTGACTAATTCATCAATGTCAGGCGTCGTTATGTGCTCGAAAACCACTCGGTCGTACCTCATCAACTACGCCCGCAGTCTGATCTACACAACAGCCATGACGATCCCCTCTCTTACCGCAATCCAGGTAACCTACAACTTTATCATGAGCGGGCAGGGGGAGCCACTGCTGCGCCATTTGCGGCAAATCACTCTTCAAACTCACAAGTTGCTTGTCGACCTTTGCTTGCGACTATCACCGCCGAAACACGTGCTCTATATCAACACTGCCGAGCCTAAGTCACCCATCATCCCGGTATTCACATCACATCCCAGGAGTTTGGCCCAACAATGCCAACGACAAGGGTTCATGGTGCGTCCGATTGTGGCCCCAACCGTGCCCAAGGGAAGTGAGAGGATCCGCGTGTGTCTGCATGCGGGGAACACGCTGGAGCAGGTCAAGGGGTTGGTGGAGGCGGTGGAGACCTGGATGATTGCTCAAAGTCTAGAGCCGGTTCACCCCGTGAGGCACAGCCCTTTGCAAAAATCTAAGCTATAGTATAAACCTGCTAGAGAAAACAAACATACACAACACCATCCCTGAAGTTAGTCTGACTTACTCTATCTCCGTGGGAGGATGAACATCCGACTTCCCAAAACTCTTCATCCCCTCGAGGCCCCACCGGTTAAACATCTCCCCATCTTCATCCCACCCATTACATTCCGTCGTAAGCATTTTCTCTCCTGTGAAAATCGCATTGGCCCCCGCGAGGAAACACAGCGCCTGTTGTTCCTCTGCCATGGTTTTCCGTCCTGCCGCAATGCGGATTATCGTCCGCGGCATAACGAGGCGCGCCGTCGCAATGGTGCGGAGCATGCTTGGGAATTCTATCGGCTTGCGTTCACCCAGCGGAGTCCCCTTTATAGGCACGAGAGCGTTTACGGGAAAACTCTCTGGGTGAGAAGGCAAGGTGGCGGCGGTATGGAGTAAGCCGATACGATCGGCGGGGGTCTCGCCTAGACCGAGGATTCCCCCAGAGCAGACGTTGATTCCCGCGTCACGGATATGGCCCAGCGTGGCGAGACGTTCGTCGTAAGTCCGCGTGGAGATGATACTCGGGTAGAACTCGCGAGACGTGTCGAGATTGTGGTTATAAGCAGTGAGACCGGCCTCGGCGAGTTCCCGGGCCTGCGAGGCATCGACCATGCCGAGGGTCACGCAGGCTTCCATACCGAGAGCACGAACTCCGGAAATCATCTCCTTGATATTGCGTAGCGAGTTCTTGCGTCCGCGCATGTCGCGCCAGGCGGCGCCCATGCAGAAACGTGTACTGCCGTTGGCTTTGGCGATGCGCGCGGCAGCGAGGACAGATTCGACGGATTCGACGCGTTTGGCTTCGAGGCCGGTGCCTTTTTGGTAGCGGGTCGATTGCGCACAGTAGGAGCAGTCTTCGCTGCACCCGCCGGTTTTGATGTTCATGAGGGTGCAGAGTTGCACTTCGCTGGGCTTGTGGAAGCGTCGGTGGAGGGTTGCCTGCGGGAGGAATAGATGTTAGACATTGTTTGCAAAGTTTAGAGAGGCTGCCAGCGACGTTTCGGGCAACTCACTGCTTGATATGTCAGGTCCAGCAACGGATGGTGATAAATGGCAGCCACCTCCTCCTTGGTCCAGTTCAACCGGGGAGATGTCGCCGCGACAGCATCCTGCAAGACGCGTCTTGCCCATTCGGGGTCGGTAGGAGCATTGTCTTGCGCGTGGTTAACGGGGACGGATTCGGAACTTGGTGTTTCGGGTTGGATGCTTGTGGCAGCAGCGGCCGATGACAGTTGTCTGCGAATGTTGGAGGTCCAAGGTCTTGCCAAAGCTGTGCTGAAGATCGGAGCAGGACCCCGCACCCGAGCTGCGCCGGGCAGACGCAGAACCAGGAGAGCAGCCATGGCTGTCCGGTCCAGCCAGGGGCTGTTTAAAGAAGTAAATGCGGAGACAAAGAAGTGATATTCCCAGCAATGAGGTAGGTATGCGATGCAGCGAGTTGAAATCATGGACGTTCCTTACGAAAAAGGTCGAAACCTTTTTTCACCTCGCATCAAGTGGGCAGCGGGTCAAAAATGTGGTCTGCATTGCGACTTTACCCGCTGCGGAAGCGACCCGCTTGCTGGACATGTGAAGACAAGTAAACTTTGGCCAACCACGTGTGGCGTTAATTGTGACGACTGGAGTGCGAAGGGATATCCAGTAATTCTTATCTGCATTATTATCAAGATGACTCCTGCCTTCTCGTGCGTAACCGAGTCAAATGCATGGTTCGAGGTCAAGATTTTGGGTGAGACGTGCAACGGGTTGGGTTGCGTTTTGTATGCGGTATTTAACGACCACTAGACATAGGATGGTGTTTGGTATGCGAAGAAGCACATTTAGGATCACGAGGAATTGGTCTGTCGGTTCAGTGCGTCAGCATTGTGTTGGAGACAGAAAAATCGTCCGGAATTATTTGGAATGGAATTTGTTCAGTGTTTTCAACTCCAAATCTATTACGGGAATCTCGAGCGGTCAAGGCCAAGGTCAATAATGACCGATAGGCAAGAAGAAAAAAAGTCAAAAAAACATACAACACCAAGGATTCGCTGGTCGTCACCGACCCAACTACTAGTTTGGCCCTCACTGGTTTATCTAAGGGAGAGCGGACGGGATCCCGAGCTCCCCAGTGGGTATGGTCGTATGTGTTGATTGTAGCCGTTGAGGCTGTTGATAAGTCGGGTGAGCTTTCTCTGGACTTTCGTTTAGTCACCGGTTCTTCTGCATCTCCAGGTTGACCTTCCTCATCCATACACCGCTAACTCTCATCCCTGAATCCCCTCGTCCTGAACTCCATCAAGTTTGGCGCATAGGCTTGAGCGCCCTGTGGGTTTGTGGCACTGTTTCATGCTCCGGCATGGTTTGACAAACGCGATTGGTCGGATTACCGCAAACTGGTTCTTTAAACTTCCTGTGCTACGTTAGAAGACACTAGACATTGTCCAGGATTCAACAATGGGACTCGGCGACTCAGAGTGTCGTCCCGTGTACGGCTGTGCCTCGTGAACCTGCCACTGTCCCACATGGCAGACTGGATGGTAGATGAGAGTATTGATCCTTCGGTCACTCGAGGCGGGTCAAATTGCATTGCTACTGCCGTCATGTCTTGTTCCCGGGGAGAGGAGGGGAAGAACTAAGAAATATAAATGCCATGGTGTCACAAGAATTACAGAGATGCTCAGTTTTGTCAACCCTCGAGACCAGAGTAACCATGCATCTCCTAAAGCAGCTCTTTCTGCTCCTCGCCCTTGTTTGTGGCATCCAGGCCTTGGCCATGCCGGCTGAGCTCCCTGCAGAGCAGCTCCTGGATCTTAACACCACTAGCCTGGAACTCGCTAAGCGACAAGACGTTTGCTGGGCCGGTGATCTCTTCACCTTTGCGCGGCAAGGATGCAACACGGGGTCTGGCTATCAGTCTTATGGTCTGTGGCTCGGAACTGGCTGCAACGCCGTCACCAACGCTCAGTCTGTGTCCTGGACGGTGCGGGCTAGCGGCTAGTAAGTGTATTTGCCGATAGCTGTTCGGTGTTTTTGACGCTCATCCCTTGTGTCTACCTAGTTCATGCAGGATCAAGACTTGGAGTGGCAGCAACTGTCAGGGGTCTAGTGGTTTCATTCTCGGTAATCGATGCAATACCGTACCGTTCGGCTCGTTTGAGTGGGTTTGCCAGTGTGAAGTGAGAGTTTGTGGACCGGAGAAGAAGTGATGTCACCCGTTCACGCTCGGACGCAGAATACCTAAGCTTCATTATTCTAGAATCTCTGTGTTACCCAAGAAGTTAGTTCTCTGTGCCTGGTCAGATGTGTACCGCGGAAAACATCAAAATCTGTGAAGAGATTTGAACACCCTGGAGAATCAGGCAGTTGCCCGGACAGGCATCGAGATAACTACTTCAAATCCAAAGCATACTCTCCCTTGCCCCTCAACAACTCTTCTACCTGGTCCGTAATATCAAAGAATGGAAAATCCGTAATATTCCCCCCCTTCGTCCCCGGCACAATCTCATCCGGAAAAATCTGCCCAAACATAAACTGCCGCTCGCCAATCTGCACCGTCGACGACATTAGCCTATCTGGGAACCTTGGAAAATCCGACTTTATGGTTCCCAGCTGCTCAGCTGTTTGCCAACCATCAAGCGAGCGTAGAACTGTGACGCCGACGTAGTTTTCGCCCATGAGCATCACCGTGCCGCCGTATCTTTCCGGAAGACGGAGAGAATCCGGGATACCCAGTTTAATACCCGTGGGAGATCGAGGGATTAGAACTGGCCTGCCTTCTTCGCCGGTCATGTCGAAGCGGTAAATCTCACTGTTGCCTTCGTTCACGCCCTCCGGGACACCGTTGGCATCAGCAACGAGTAGTGTCTCCCCGACGGAGTCAACGCCAGCATAGCCATGCTTGGTATTATCCGTGGTCTGAGGCGGGTACCACGCGGTGATCCTCTTCCCCGATTTGTCGATACGAAGTATGCTGCCTGGGTATGTGCCAATGATATATGAGTTACCGCGCGCATCGACGGTAACGTCTTGAAACCCTGCGTACTTGGCTTGTGTGAAGCGGGTGAGATCGGCGCGCCAGATCTCACGACGAGTGCGCGTGTTGTATTTGACGAGCCAGTAGGGACCAGACACGTTGCGACCGGCAGTGAGGAACACAGTCTGGTCATTCATGACGATCGTTAGGATACCTGTATGTTGGTCAAAATGGAAGCCACTGCCATGGGTGTCCCATATTTCGCTGATGCCAGGGAACTCTTTGGTTTCGAGGAGCTTGTGGGTGTATGGGTCGTATTTGACGATGCTAGCGTTGAATAGCGAGCTGGGCAAATCAGCAACTTCCAAAAAGGATGGATGAAAAAGAAGGGTCTAGCTATTTCTGCTCACCTGATCCAGAGAACGCAGTGATTGGAATCGAATGTGGCAGTGTCGGGGTGAAGTTGGAACTGGTGAATGTCGAACGAGCCCGCTTGGAACGGTGGGCAATGGTAGGTTGCATCCGGATCAAACTTGATACCGAAAACCAAGGTGACGAGAAGACTGACGGCCAGGGATATTCGTGCCATTCTGGAAAGTATTGGTGCACAGCTGAGATCCTTGAACTCTTGTTACGATTCACAGGTATCACGTTGGGAATGAAAAGTTCCCAGCTCGAATTATATTATGGTATTGGCGCCACTCATTCCGACACAATAGTCCGGAAGGGTCAGCAACTATCCGTCAATGCCGACCCGATATCGCCAGTCGGGTTCAAGCTGAAGCAATAAAGTCGGGCGCTAGGGGAAAGCTTATCGTGTCGGGTTGTGCAACGCATCAGATCCGTGATTCCCGTAACTTGCATGTTTAACCCGTAAAGTGACTGGATACGTGGAAAGAGATGCGCTCGAGTCAAAGGCTCGGGCTATTCCTCGAGATGCATGCGAATTCCGGCATGACAAGGGCTCATTCTCCGACTGCAACTCGCCAGGGTCTAGTCTTTTTGTCGAAAGAGTTCCATGGCGAGCTTCTAATCTCTGCATTTGGCTCATTTTAGTCCCACTCTTTTTTCTTTCTTTTCATTTCTTGGCTGTGATCTTCTTGAAAGTCGTGGCGGTGACTGGATCCGAGGATCAATGTTTTCTGGGTCTCGTCAACTCCTAATGGATGGAAAGAACAATGACATGGGAATACATGACGACATGTTCCCACCCCGGTCTTGTTGGACTCGGCATCACAGCGAGCTGAGGGCTTGATGCTTGAATTATCTACTCATCCAATCGTGCACCAGTCTTTTAATCTCTATTGGAGGTCGCGACCCCCAAACCGGACGACCCACTTTCCGGACATTGCGATCTGCAGACCCAAAAGACAACCACCACATTTCTTTTCATCACCACACCCAGGTTTTTGGCCCAAATCCCACCAAATTTGCAATGGATCTAATACGTGAGCAGAATATTCAGTCTGCGATTGATGCGGTTCAAAATGGCGCAACGTTGCGCTATGCCGCCCAATAGTTCAACGTGCCGCGGTTAACATTAAGCGACCGCCTCCGCGGGGCAATTAATAGGCCAGCGGGTCAAATAGAAGCTAGAAAACTATTACTAGTTTAGGAGAGGTTTTTAGTCAATTGGGCTCTTAACGAGGAAGCTACAGGGCGCGCTTTAACTAAGGCCTAGATTATAAGGATGGTTTAAGAAGTATTGAGGTAAAGCGGTGATTTTACCCCCCTTGGCTATTATTGGGTTGACCGCTTTTTTAAGCGTTATAAACGTATAAAGATTAAGAAAAGTGTATTACTGGAAAGATCAAGAACGCGCGGTTCTACTAAGGCTACGTACGAAGATTTTTATAATTATTTGGATTTTTAGTTACGGTTTAAACGTATCCTCCCCCGGAATATTACTAATATAGACGAATATGGTATATAAAAGGTTGAAATAACTGCAGGGATTGTTATAGGCGATTCTCTTACTAATTATTCCCTTATTACGTCTCTAGACCGTACTTCTTGGGTTTTTATAGTTAAAGCTATTACCGTTAAGGGACGCAGATTAACACCTGCGATTATTTTTACAGGGGCTTCGTTATACAGCTAATGGTATTTACGCTAGGTTAAAAATTAAAAAGATATTTATAACTAGTAATACGATTACTTTATTACGGGTTGGAGTAACTTAAAAATAGCCATTAGGTGGCTTAAAGAGATCTATTTGCCGGAAATAAAGCTAAAATACCTAATAGAATAACGCTTGTTGATTCTTAACGAGGTAAGTAGTTACGATACGGAAGAATTTATATAGATTTGCTATAATAATTATATTTAATTACTTTTTTTACCCGCCTATACATTTTACAAGACCCAGCTTCTTAATCGTAGCGTTTTTAGCCCTCTTAAGAATTATTTCCGGTAAAATACCAAGGCCTTAGCTTACTGTTGTAGCTTAGTACTAGTTAATAAATAAAGGTTTTTTCTTTGCTACAAAAATACCTTACGTTAGGGCTGTAGCGTTCCTAATATACGTAGTGGCTTTAGAAAAACCGGGATATAATTATTTAACCTATTTGTAATATTGGATGACCGCGAGGTATTTATCGGAGATGCCCCCCCCCCCCAGACCAACCACCCCTATACTAGAAATAGCTTTTACAGCTAAATTATAATTTGTAAAGACCCCAAAGAAGGCTTAGGATATTCGTTAGGTTGTAAATAGCCTTAAAGGGAGGGTATTACCTAGTTACCGTACAATTAAACACCTACTAAATAAGGTTGGGAAAGCCTTGGATCTGGCCAACGTAGAGAAGGTAGGTTTGGAAGCCGAAATCAACCATTTGAAAGAGGATTTTCGGGTAGCCAGGCCTTATACACAAAAGAGGGTCAGAGAGGCGCCCAACGATAAGTTTGCTAGGATAGAAAATATCGCACAGGCCGAGGAGGCCAGTCGGGAACCCCCCACCCGCCAAAGGAGGGTGACCCAACAAGAAGCCATACCAGCGGTTGAACAGGCTTAAGAAGAAATTATTCATGGGTTAGATCGGCTTCGGGGGGCTTAGGAGATGCTGTAGACCTTTTTTTTATATACAAATTACTAGGAAATGCGAGGAATGCTGCATTTGTTGTGCCCCTTGGTGGTGTGCGGGGAATGTCCGGAAAGTGGGTCGTCCGGTTTGGGGGTCGCGACCTCTGGGCGATTGTGGAGAATCCATGCATGTTCCTGGGGGTGATGATTGGGATGTTAGTTATTTGCTCAGGTTAACCAGTGATGTCATGACCTAACCCGCGGTGGTTGTCATGATGTCGGCATGGCGTCACGACTCAATTCTGTGCGGGGCTCCACACATCACCTCTAGTATTTAAGTCCCAAGAGTCAAAAGTATTGAAACATGACATTTCAATTGATGCATCACTCTCATATCAACGCAACTTACTGAAATTATCACAACTGAGTTTTAAAATCGTGACCATGCCCGAGCTTCGCCCCAACCCAAAGCAGCGCGACATCCCCAAGGACGCGGCCCAGGAAGGTGCCAACGATGCCCCGGAGGAGATCAGCAACCAAGCTCGGGGACATAAGGCAAACATTAGCAACCCGAGTTAGTTTCTACGAAACCCACCCACCGAAAGAAAGCTAATTTGTGGCTCGATAGACACCAGCGAGCAGTCCAAGGAGAACTCGAAACAGGCGCTTGAGGATTTGGGAGGAGAGGGTGCCTTTTACAGCAAGGATTCAAAGTAAAGGAGCGGGTTGATGCAGTGCCGCTTGTGTCTCTGTTGTCAAGTTGGAGCTGGAAAGTAGTTCAAATCGATTGACCCCGCTCGGGTTGCAGTTGTCCCTTCCAATTGTATTGCTGAATCCACAGCACCAATCAAAGAAATTGCACGTGCTCTCCACGTTTTGGTGTGCCGCATTTCTGCCTGATCGCAACTTCCTCCAACTGAATTGTCTCATCCCAAGAGCATTTTTTGACGCGACCCCACAGAAACCGCCTTTCATTTACTCAAGCGCAGTCACTGCTGTGTATTAGTCGTCTCCTAGTGTCTATCTTGTGCCTAAATCTGGGACCATGAGACTCCTCAATGTCGAGACCCGGAGGCTCGAGAGCTTGCTCGCCACAACTTGGAAGTGGCCTCGATACACCATTCTGTCTCACACCTGGGGAGAGGGTGAGATCACTTTTGAGGACATCAAAAACGAGACCCAGAGTTACATTGGCATGACGGGTTACGCGAAGCTTGATGGGTGCTGCGTCAAGTCGGAGCGAGAAGGTTTTAACTACACTTGGATCGACACCTGCTGCATCGATAAGTCCAGCTCAGCGGAACTTTCCGAGGCTATCAATTCCATGTTTCAATGGTATGAAAAAGCTCAAGTCTGCTATGCATACCTCGCCGACGTTGACGGATTCGGGAGTGATGATCCAGAGCAGGCGTCCTCATCCTTCCGGAAAAGCCGGTGGTTTACGCGGGGGTGGACGCTCCAGGAACTGCTGGCGCCTCGCGAAGTGGTATTCCTAAACAAGGACTGGAAGGAGATTGGAACGAGGAAATCGCTGAGTACTATTATTCAGGAGATCACGGGGATTACCGCCGATGCCTTGGAGAACCCGCTGTGTGGCTCCGAGTCATGTCCTCATCCCTGCAAAGGACATAGTGTGGCACAGAAATTGTCATGGGCCGCTAAGAGGAATACGACGAGGCAAGAGGATCGAGCCTATAGTTTAATGGGTCTTTTCGACGTCAATATGCCTCTTTTATACGGCGAAGGCGGCGAGAAGGCTTTTGAGCGGCTGCAGCGGGAGATCATGAAGCAGTCCAGCGACGACTCGATTTTCGCCTGGTCCTCGATTGCACCCCTCCGCCCAGGCGTGTTCATCGTATACGCGCGTGTTCATAGCGGTTTTATTGCTCGGCACCTTGAGCTGTTTGCAGCGCGGCCCGTGTTTCGTGTTTATACTGCGGCGAGTGCGAGCGTTCTGGCAACAACAACAACAACATTGGGCGTGCAATGGCTTCCAGCAACCCTTTTACACAACTTGACAAATTACGAGCATACGAAACACCACCTATCATTGACAGCTCCCATTCTATCCCTTAAGGACCTGCGCGGAGGTTCAAAAGTGAGATTATTCAGCCGCGCGGCCCAGAAAACCAAGGGGCGCGATATCGGATTCACTTACGAGGATGAATCTGTCCATGAAATATTACAGGGGTCGAAAGTCATGGCGGTTCTAAGCTGCTGTTTCGAGGTTGGCCGGGTGGGGATTATCCTTGACCAGAATGAAGATGGAACTTATTCCAGACCTCCCAGCGGCAATTCGATCTTCGCAGTCCAATTTTCCGAGATTCCAGTAGTACGCCATATCAAGATTCGACACCGCGAAGGGCTAGGCGTTGAATGTCAAGTTCCACGGAAACCCAAGATTGGTCAACTCGATGTCACCCTGGCACAAGGTGGCGGCTATTCCGCAATCGACAGATACTTCATAAGGCTAAATTGGGGTGGCAAGATAACGAGGCGTTGGTCCTCGGTTCGAAAGCGGGACTGGCTTAAATTTCCTAATCCCACTCATGCAGCTCATGCTGCTTTGCTTTATGCACATGGGGACGAGCAGCAGAGTCCGAGGTTTGCCATTGGGTTCAAATGGGACGAGGACCGGGACCCACCTCTGGGGTTTATAGGAACTATTATCGACAGCGACGGGGTCCAAGAGGATATATGTAGCTGGGCTGATAGGCTGAGCTGGGACTCGGATTGGTGGGTACCAGGGTCAAAATCGTTTCGCCTCAGTGGAGGGAAACATGTGGTGGTGAATATGAGACAAGCACCCGATACTCCCGGCCGAGGGCAGTGTTGGAATGTGCTGGTGTCCGTATGTGACCAACCCATTTCCCAATCTTAGATGAAGCCTCTTTGCTCCGGGGTTTTTTTTTTCTTTTTCTTTTTCTTTTTTTTTCCCGCTTGATAGATATCCTTCCATCGTTTAACACAACTCTACCAGAGGGCAGAAACAACGACTGTCATGCCAAGCAGTGGACAAAAAGGGGTTGGTTAAAGAGGAAATGAAAAAGGTTTAGGCCCAAGCTCTCATCCAATCCACAATGCATTCCCATTGCTTTTATCGGGTTTGGCTTCCCGCGAAACATGCTAGTTAACCCTAGGAGAAGCCAGCCAGTGATCCATCACCGACTACATATTCTACGTCGTTGTAGGCACAGCAAAACGTACAAAAGGAAGGAAGGTGTATAAAAACTACCTGTCTAACCGCAATCTAACGTATTAACCCATCAACCCAGCCATCAAGATGATTAAGATCCCAATCGTCATCGACCCAAGTCCACTGACCGTAGCGGAGGACATTGACTTCCTTCCGTGCAGGTCTCCGCTCACGAAGCCTATATCAAATATATACATGATACATAAAGCGAATGCTACCACTATTGGCATCGTCTCCGTGGACGGAGGAGACCTGCGTGAAGAAAATCGATGTCTCCACGATAGTTGGCAACTCCAGGCCGATAATTATTAGCCATCAGTCAACATCTATCCTTACCTGCTCTCAAATCCTTCGTGACAACTCTGTTTAATGACAAAAGCAAGGGCCAATTGCTAGTGCAACGATGGTATCTACCTATTATATGGATTCAACTCCACCAAACACAGGGGAACAGCGCAACTAACCAGGTAACCAGGCCCGATTATTTACCCAAGTAAAGGCAAAGTCTATGTATACCGCTTATTCGGTTTTGGAAACGGCAAATCCGCCGCCCTCATATCCTCGCTCTCCCCATCCCACCTCGCATGTCCCCCTCCCCCTTGTGGCTCAACCACCATCTCTAACCCATCTTCAAATCTCTTCTCCCTCACCGACGCCGCCAGCTGCCATGTTGAAATATTTTTCACTCCCGCACTATTTGTCCGCAACAACCGCGGCGAAGACGACTGCAGCGCCAACACCACCAATTCCCCTAGCGCCGACCACGCTTCACTCGACCAACCGCCTACCAAGACCAACACCACATGCCCCACCGCCAAGACCGCATGGAGCAACAACACCACGAACGCTAGCAGGGTCAAATAATCGCCACTTTGAAACCCATAGCCGCTCGCCCAAATCTTATGCTCCATATTCACTCTAAGAAACTCCCCGTCCCTATCGGCTTGTTCATAACTCCTCCGTCGTGCCCACGTATAATTCTCCGCCTTCCACCACCCGCCGTCGGGAACACAGGGGGTTACGGCACAGTTCGTAGATTTGGTCGTGATGCCCAAGATGATGGAAATCACCATTGCAAGACAATTGCTATCCTCGCGACAATATGACGCGAGAAATTCCAGTGCTGAAACCGGTCGCGAAATCCAGTCGGTTTGGGGATAAACTAGGATAGGTTTATAATCGAGAGATTGCACCCACGACGGATCAAACCGGATGATTTCGGAATGGGAAAGAGAAGAGGTGCTGTTGATGAGCGTTTCCACAGGGCCGTTGAAAGATATGGAAAACTGGGGCAGTTCATAAGGCGATCGACACCATATATCCGTGGGAATCCACCGCGCTACGGAATAACATAGCTCGACGCGGCGGTAATCAGGGTTGAGTAACCGCGTGGTGGCGTTGAAGTAAGGGTAGACGGTGATAGCGCCGAGAGAGGCTTTGTATTGCGCGGGGAAATAGCGCTGCATGTCGAAGAAACGAAAGATGGAGCCGTTGGCGGGACGGGATGGATCCCAGACGAGGTCGGCGAGGAAGGCGTCAATGGTGATGTTGATGGGCGGGTAGATCCCCCGCGCAAAGGGGAGGGTGGTTCCCTCGGAAAATTCGCGGCCGCGTTCGCCGTACTCGTATGAGTTGTTGGAGATGACCAGAGGGTCGGCTTCGAAGTCTTTGCGGAAGTAGACTCCTTGAAAACATTGGCTTGATACTAATGGCTGCTTTAGCGGGACGGGGTTGCCAGCGGGGTCGCTGAGGGTGTACTTGACAATGTTGTCTTTGTTGTCCCACCCTGACTCGTTGGTGTAGAGGTAGCGCATGGCGCCTTCGTGGTTGAGTAAGACGTCTGGGATACTGTCCGTCATGGACGCGGTTCCGACGCTGTTAACGGTTTGGTTCTCTCTGGTGACGCTGCGAGCAAAATTGTTGCTGCACTGCCAGACCTGAAACCGTGAGATGTTCATGGGGATACACGGCTCGTCGACGCTGATGTAGTTTTTGTAAATCCCGCTCGACACCCATTCTTGCCTTGCCCTGAGGGAGACGCTGAGACCCTCTAGAATCCCCGTGTCCCACCCCTGGTTGAAATAATTCAAGCATCCAAATGACGAGGGAACCGCCTCCTTGAGTGTTGCCGGACAATCCCAGGTAACATTCAGCTCCGGGCCAATCACCTTGGGGTTCAACCCCGTTGCTTCCGTCGCCGCATACCGATACGGCTCGACATGAACATCGAGTAAATCCTGCCCAAACGGGATATCCGCCCACCTTCTCGTCGTTCTCGCTTCTAGAAACTCTTTCATCCCGGGGACCGATCTCGGTAGATCCCAAAGCTGTACTTGCGGCAAGATGACAATTGCCGAAAATGGCCCAATCGCCACGGCCAACAACGCACAGCTCACTAGCAGCAACAACGTGCCCATGTGCTCCCATCCATTTGCGACACTCCGTATCGCGGAACCCCAGAATTCCCCGCTGATGAAATATAGCGGCGAACTCAGCTGCCATGGCGAAGTCAAAAACCCAAGGGGAACACCCTTTCCCCGTCCATGGAGGAAATGATAGCGAATACGATGTAAAAGCACCGTTCCCAACGATAGCACGATGAGCGCCTCGTGGACTTTTGCCGCAAATTGTAATGCCCCGAGCGTTTCCTGACTAGGGCCCGGCGGGGGCCATACTAGTGTTGTGTAGTGGATTGCGAAGAGAAACGCGCTTACGGAGAGAGCGGGAATGTGGAAACGCGTCACGAACCACAGGGCGGAGAGGCGGCCGTTTCGGGCGACAGCAGTAGTTTTAGTGTCATTTTCCCTGGGGTTAGGTTTTGACGTTGATGCTGTTGTCGTCGTCGTTGGGGTTCGTGGCGGAAGAGGGGTTCGTGGTGGTGGCGGTGGAAAAGGGCTCTGTGGTGGAAGAGGACTGGGTGGGAGGAAAAAGGTGGTGCTGGTGGCGGTGAGGGGTGGGGTTTTGATCTCGCCGGTAAAGATATGAGGTCTTGATTCAAATGAGGCACTCGAGTCGTTTTTTTCATTGTTGGTGTTGTTGCGACGTTTTGTCCCCCTAAAGGGGAGTCGGTTCAACTTGGGATACATTGAATTCGTCGTGTGTATTGTCGTGCTCTCATCATCTCCGAAACTGGACATACGATCCGAGACAACAAAAGGACTTACTAGGGGCGGACATTTCAGTTACATATGACCTGGCTAGCAGCTACTAGAGATCGGCGTCAAGGTTTTTTTTTCTCCCCTCCATGTCAGATTTCTTAACCGTCTGATCCGGGCATTACCATGTTTCCTAGCGTGTGGCAAAGCGTAGCAGTACCGATATGCCTTACAACTCATTGACCACGTCCCGGTAGGAAAACCGTATGGTGCACGGTTGGGTTGGGCTGGATCCCTGTTTCACGCATTGAGGGGGATTGCGGCGTAAACTTTGATTTTTCATCTTACTGGCCCGTTCTTACTTTTTGGTAAGTGGGTGAAACGTCAAGACTTGCCAAGCGAACCGGTATCTGCAAGATCGCGGCCATGCATGCTCAAGTGCGTCTAGAAGTTGAAGTTTTTGGGTGAGTCTTTTGGCTCGAAAGACGGTATATCGGTTATTTTTCTCCGGACCGTGTGGAGTCTACTTTGCTGTTCGGATATCCCGACTGTGATGGTTACCCCGGTGCCTCTCTTTTACGTGCCGCAGCCCTAAATCATGATCCGCAACCGCGACCCCATCGCATGATTTGAACACTTCCCCCAGGTATCTGTGCCTCTGCAAGCGCCTTACAATTTGGTTGTTGGCCTGTGCCATACGTCGCATCGGCGTTGAGAATTCGCCGTCAATAGTGATAAGTCTCGTCATTCCCCCTATTCGGGACTCTGTACTACGCTGTGCTTACTAGCCACTCGTGCAACCAATCTTGGACTAGGGTTGCAACTCCAAGAGATTGTGATGGTCAGAGAAACCAGAGTTTTGGCAATGCAGTGTAACACTCATAAATCTTGGCCGGTCTCTCCGGTACGTCTTGGAGTCAGTACCCAAGGTACATTTCCCGACTCTAAAGTACTAGAATTGTCATTTTGGGGCTCTTTGGTCCTAGTTAGTCACTATTAGGAAAAGTCAAGTTCCAAGAACGCCATACTATCGTGAATCCTCAACACCTGTCGTAATAACCCCCGCCCATCTACAATTCTAGGTAATCCCAATTACATCAGACACCTGCACTCTATATTGCACCCACATTCCGCTCACAGGCACACCCAGATCCCAAAAGTGCCGAGACTGTTACTAATCCCAGCTGGAGGTAAATTTGGTCGCCTGGTGCCGTATTCTCCCGGCTAATGATATTGATTGTGCATGATCCATTACTGCATCGTGTACTCGAAACGGACAGCCTCCGATAGGTGCGGGGAATCCATCTCCGCAAAGAATGGTCCCTGAGAACCTGCGGGATCCTTGCAGCTTGGCTGACTGGACAGGTACGAGCACGTGGTAACGCTAGCAAACCTGGAAGGTCTCATCAGATGATGATTGACATTTAAGAAGATTTGGTGAGCACCTTAATTCCAAACGGGACGGTGGACTTTTGTCTGTTGCACATGAGGAAAAAGTCAGCGGCAAGCATGACAAGACGACATGGACTCGCGTTTTTCGTTGCGCTCGCCGCCGGAGTGACGGGTGCGCTAGGATCCGTGATTAATCGACGTCAATTATCGTCGCCCGAACAGCTCCGCGAACAATACGATTTCATCATCGTCGGCGGGGGAACCACTGGTCTCACTGTGGCTGATCGTCTCAGCGAAGCGCTGGTCGACAAGACAGTCCTCGTCATCGAGTACGGCGAACGCGAATATGCTCCAGGCATTTTTGATCCTCCCCAGATCGTTTGGGGAGGTTCCAGCACCAGAGCCGGCACATGGCAATTTTCCTCGCTCCCCAACGCTGAATTTCTGAACAAATCGGCTTCCGTTCTGGCAGGTCGCACGGTTGGAGGCAGCAGCGCCATCAATGGCATGTTCTTTGACCGGGTGTCCCGCTTCGACTTGGATGCATGGGCTCAGGTCGGCAGTCCGGAATTCGACTCCAGTCCGCACAAGTGGGATTACAATGGGCTGTTTTCTTACTTTAAGAAGGGACTCACCTTCACTCCGCCCCCTGCTTCGTCGGTTGAGAAATACGGATACACCTGGAATATGTCGGCCTGGGGTGGCACGACGCCCATCCACGCAAGTTTTCCGCCATTTCTTTGGGCTGATAATCTTGTCATTAGAGAAGCCTGGAAAGAGATGGGAATCAGGGTGAACCCGGAATGTGCCACTGGGGAAAAGACGGGACTCTGCTGGATACCTCTCTCGGAACACCCAGTTACAGCAAGACGGTCGCATGCAGGACTCGGCCACTACGCCGATGTGGTGGGCAATAACTCGGCGAAACCGAGAACTAACTACGATCTTTTGGCCAAGCACCAGGTCGTCAGGCTTATCTATCCCAATGGTACCCAGTCCGGGCCGCCAATGGTGGAGGTTCAAGCTGTGAACGAGATGAATCCAGGCAGTGGTCGGATGTTCCGAATCACGCCAAAAGCAGAAGTCATCGTCTCGGCCGGAGTCTTTAATACGCCAATGATTCTGCACCGAAGTGGTATTGGACCGACAGCGGTTCTGAAGAAGTATGGGATTCCGGTCGTTCATGACCTTCCGGGAGTGGGGTCCAACCTTCAAGATCATTCGGGGTCGAGCATCTCCTGGAACTGTAAGTCTCTCCAGCGTTCCTGACTTTTTCAGAACTAAGAAAACGACCAATTCTTTTCAGACTCCAAACCAACTGGCTTCTACCCCCTGCCCTCGGACATGCTCAACGAGACGTTTGCCGCCCAAGCCGCCGCGGATTTCGACAAAATCCCCGCCCAAGGCCCTTACACACTGGGCATGTCCAACAGCGCCATCTTCATCTCCCTCCCCAACCTAACCCTCACCCACCAAGACATGACGTCCAAAATCCGCGCCATGGCCAACTCCTCTTCCTTAGCTTCCTACTTGCCCCTGGAAGATCGCTCCTCCGCTTCCCTCCTCCTCGGGTACCGCGCCCAACTCGTCGCCATCGCCGACTTACTTGACAACCCCTCGGCTCCGAGTCTCGAAACCGCATTTGCGACAGGAACCGCCCCTAACGCTATAAATCTCCACCCTCTCAGCCGTGGGACTGTACGACTCGATCCCGCCAACCATTTAGCGCAGCCGATTCTCGACTACCGCGCTGCTTCCAACCCTGTGGATTTCGATATGTACATGGCCCACGTACGCTATTTGCGTAGGATGATTTCCTCTCCTGCTCTCCAGGAATACGGTGCAGTGGAAACGGCCCCTACCGAAGCGGTAGCCGTAAACGACACTGCGCTTCTCGCATACGTGAAAGAGAAATTCACCTTTTCGTTCATGCACCCGTGCTGTACGGCGTCAATGTTACCTTTAAACAAAGGAGGGGTGGTGGGACCGGATTTGAAAGTTCATGGAACGGAAGGGTTGAGAGTGGTGGATATGAGTGTTTTACCGCTCCTGCCGAGCTCGCATTTAAGCCAGCTGGCGTATGCGATAGGGGAGAAGGTAATTTTTTCTTCCCTCTTTATCTTTTTCAAATCCCTTTCTTTCTCCTTCCTCTCACTCCTTCTTTCTCGTTTCCAAGTCAAAGGCAACATGGATGCTAACGATGGGTTGATAGGCTGCAGATATAATTGTGGGGGATTGGAAGGGCAAGTGAGCTGGGGGAAATTCAAGGGGCGGGGGTTGTAAAAACTTATGAACGAGGCAAGGAGGCTTCTCAAGCACACTTTGACCGAAACTTGTGCCTGGTCATGAACAACCGCTCTGATTGGATTACTAGTGCTATCATGACTTCCATTGTCTCAATACCTAGGTATCCACCTCGTGTCTGGTTGGAGTTTTGTCCAGCCAATTAGACAAAAGTACAAACCCCCTCCCCCTCCCACAACGGGGCAGATTAAATGCACGAGGAACGCAGCCGAGTTAAGTAATTTTTTTTTATGTTTTTACGGCTCCATTGATGTCAAAGTTGCAAAATGGACGGGTCAGCTCTGTCGTTTGACTTTTCCCTTTTGGATCCCTACCTCGACACACATGTCCTAGACGCAAATGTCCTGCATTCTTTTGCAGAATCCCAATTCCCAAATTTCGATAAAGTGTGTCAGCAGGACTTTTCTCTTGTTGCGCCCGAAAATGTGGACAATGCCCACAATATCAACAACGCCGACAACACCGACAATGCTATGCCAAGTCATGGCCAACCTCTGCGCAATCGCAGGTCCAAGGCGACCACCTTGCGCGACAAAGATTGGGAGCCATACAAACAGCGTATTATCGATCTGCACATCACCCAAAACATCCCCCTGTCCGAGGTTGTAGAGCTCATGAAGACCCAGGGGTTGAATGCAACGTGAGAGGCCCCC
>Ga0247765_1000493_pt1 | contig 30326 bp, 29 predicted proteins | sample UWRJL106311C6_FD_179949 | JGI IMG/M metagenome (GOLD analysis project Ga0247765, IMG submission 179949) | Plant litter microbial communities from Arlington Agricultural Research Station in Wisconsin, United States - UWRJ-L106-311C-6 | ecosystem: Environmental > Terrestrial > Plant litter >...
GTTTTACTTGGGTGGGTTTATTTTGTTTCTTTGCTTTCCGGCGTCGAGGTAGGGATGATCTTATACCCCCTTTCTTCTGAAAGCTTCAGTAGCGATAGCAATGATTGATATTGGTCTTGGAGTCACTGGATATTGAGTGGACCGGGCTGGGTCGAGTGGCCTTTGTATGAACTGGCCAAATGGCGGCGTTGGAGCTATACAGTTGGGTGCAGTTCACCGCGCAGGAAAAGGGAGAAACAAGTGCTTCCTTTTCAGAAAGAAGGACAGCTCATTACCGACGCCCAGTGTATTTATTCCCCCCAAGGCGGATGAGAAGACTCAATGGTGCGACGGTGCAACTGCTCTTCAATGACCTCAATGACCTTGGGGACTAGGGGCTTCAATATGGTCTTTCTCTGTCATGCCTTGTGCGGGATGATCTTGATTTATTAGAAAGGAACGATCTCAGGATCTGTATCTTCCAGCCCTAAAAGATCAAGATCATCCCCTGCAAGTCATGGCAGTGTAAGTCTATAACAATCCCAAGCGCCTGATTCCCAACGTCATTGAAGTCATGGAGGAGCAGTTACACCCTACGCCGTGTCATTGCGCCTAATCGTTGGTTGCGGGGCGGGACAATTACCGAGGATGGGTGGTTGTACATGACATGGGATTTAAAAAGCATGTCTGTCAGTCCCAAGAGAGGGGATCGCAAATCACAGACAGACATTGGACACTTTGGTCAACTTAGACGCTAGTACCGCTAGATACCTAGGTATCTACACTAGACGCAAGTCAAATCAAGACAAGACTGGACAGGCAAGACAATGCCCCAAGCCAAGAACGAGTCAAGTTGAGACAACGCCGGTCGGTTTAATACATACCTAGGTATTTCAGTGTGCCTGCAAGAGCAAGACAAGTTCAAGTTCACCCCACATCTCATTTTGGACTTCATGTCGAAATAAGGTTAGCCAAACTAAACCTCGTCAAGTCTCGTGCTTTGCATTTGCATTTGCATGTTGCGGTCCGCGTCCGGGATCCAGGATCTAGGGTAGGTATGGTTCAAATGGGTTGGTGTGCGCGCGTGGCGTCGATCGCAGGATGCTTGGCTTCACCAATGACAAGGCGGCAAGCAACGACAAACGACAGATCTCTCTCCCAAAACAGGCAATTGGTACGGAGCTACAGTGGACCGGGCTCGACAAGTCGATCATGATTGACCGGCCGATCGACCGACCCCCGGAAGATTGTCCGAGACCAAACACACACACACTCTCCGTGACACCTACACTACCCTACCCTCCCACCAGGCCATGCCATGCCCCATTTTGAATATGCAGGGTCCTGGGAAACACGCATTCGGATGTAGATGTTCGTCATTTTACACTTCGCATGAGACATTACATGGAGCCGGGGGTTAGTTATTGGTATTTGCCGCGTGGCAGACTGGGTCTGGTGGTGCGCGCGCGCCACCGAGCAGTGCACTAGGTAGTTATGGGTTACCCATTTAGTTAAGCCGGACGTATACCTAGATACCTAGATTTGATGGATGAATGGGCCACGATGAGCAAGGACAGACCCAGAGTTACGGATCGAGGCCATCAGGGTGCGCGGTGCGGTGCATGGTCCGCGGTGGTTTTTTTTAGCTAGGTGGATGACAAAAAAGGCCCGATAAGTTGTGCCCAAATTCCTATGCTTGGTATCTTTGACATTACTGAGGAGGTAGTCTAGGTTATGTCTTTGATCCATCTCTGGTAACATTTGCTGTCACCGCGCTGCTGGCTCCTGGAGAAACTTGAGAAATACCCGGGCCAAGGCCTCGCCGTCGTGCTCGTTGGCACGGCGCTCCATGCCGCTCTCGTAGAGGCCGTCAGGGAAGAGTCCAATGGCATGTCGTGACTCGAGAATTTCCCCCATGATTTCGCTAGTGAATTCGGGATGTCCCTGTACGGTGATGACTTTCCCAGGCATCAAGAAACCCTGGTTGGGACAGATGTCGGTCGAAGCAAGCAGAGTTGCGCCGTCGGGGACACCATAGGCTTGGTCACGGTGCATTTGTTGGATGTTCTGGGGGACCATATCAGTGTGACTGTAACGGGAACACACGCACAGAAGCTGCGAAAAAAAAGTTACGCACAAGTACATCTCGGTTTAGGCCGAAAGCCTCTTTCCCCGCCTCCGTCAGCCGCGTCTCGATAACGCTCACTTCCCATCCAGCCTCGCTCCGGCGTACCGGAACGCCCATGGCGCGGGATACAATCTGGTGGCCGAAGCAAATGCCTACTACCCGCACGCGCGGATGGGCAATGGCCTTTTTCGTAAATTCAACGAGAGCCACAATCCACTCGTCATCTTCAAAAGCGGAGTGCTTAGATCCGGTAATGAGGATGGCGTCAATGTCATCGAGAGCGGGATACGACGCTAGGTCGTTGACAACGTCGTGGCGCGAAAAGGCGGCGACCGAGTCGAGGTCTTGCGGCGCCACGGCGCGCCTAAACAAGTCCTTAAACACGCCATGGTAGCCCTTGTACCGTGCGTCAACGCCTGGTAACGGCGTGTCGGCTTCGAGAACTGCTACTCGGAGGGGCGTGGTGGAAGAACCCATGATGGTCATTGAGCTTGCTCTGCCCTTTGCTCTTTACATGAAAAAGGCTGCTGCTGATGCTGATGCTGATGCTCTTATCCATCCCGGGCATCGGAGCTGATGGATTAGGGGTTGGCAGCGGGGCTTATCGGTGGAGGGGAAAAGCCCCGCCATCCCCGCTCTCGGAGGCGGGGAGACCCCAACGGTTAGGTCCTCGCCGTTGATGATCGGGACAGTGTTGCGATCTGCTCGGAAGTCGTTACCCTCAAGGGGAAAAAAAGTCTTAAGAGGTTGTTCTATGAGAAGTGACACACACCATAGTTGCTTTATCTAAATAACACTGGTGTAACTGGCTCCGTTCTGCTGGGAGTGAGACATGTGTGGAGAAACATCGTATGTTTGAGCCTGCAACCTTGGGTTACACATCAACCGGCAGCTGGACCATTAACGGGATCTTGCAGTCTGCAGCACAATTTATTTTCACCAAGCAAGGCGTTACAGCTTTGCAACGGCGGCAGCCGCAAGACAGATAAATGAAGCCCCACACACGCCATGCACGATTTCGGACCAGGCCGAAGCCGAAGTCAATGACGGGAAAGAACGCCAAGCTCCGCAATCCCCGCCGGCTCAAAAAAGACAGAACCGGTTTTCTGTTTCAGGGGCGAAATTCACGACTCTCACTGGAACACACAGCGTAGACCACGCAGCTATATAACTACGTATCGGCATGGCTTCCACTCCACGCGTTTCATTGAAGACCTTCCTGGCGACGGCAAGAAAAGCGCTCACTGCACCGCCAGCGCAAAGACAAAACCCACTCACATTTGTGATTGGAAATGAATCTGCGGGTATGGAAGTTGTGAAAACTCACCACCACCGCCCCGAACCCGTCCCTGACTAACATTGCGACTAGATCTGGACTCGCTCTGCTCGGCTGTACTCCTAGCATACTTCCGCACGCACACCCCGCCACACACTCTCCACATTCCCCTCTCCAACCTCCCCCGCGCGGACCTCGCCCTCCGTCCGGAGCTCGGCGCCGTTCTCCACCCTGCCGGTCTCACCCCGGACGACCTCCTCACCCTCACCGATCTCCCCTGGGACAATCTCCACCCGGACCAAACCCGCTGGCTCCTCGTCGACCACAACGCACCCACCGGGCACATCGCCAAACAATTCACCACCACCAGTACAACCAACTTGCTCCTCGGCTGTATCGACCACCATGACGACGAGGGCATCACCCCCCTTTCCACCTCCCCGGACGCACCCCGCGTGTTCGCCAAATCCGGCAGCTGCGCCAGCCTTGTAATCTCCGAATGCAAATCCGCCTGGTCAGCCCTCCTCCATAAGGATTCGCAGCAGCAGCATGAACCCCCCTCCTCCCCCAGTGACATTAACATCGACACAGCACTAGCGCATCTCGCGTTAGGACCTATCCTCATCGACACCACCAACCTGACATCCCAAGAAAAGACCACAAAATGGGACATTGACGCCGTCAACTTTGCCGAATCCAAAATCTCCTCCTCCTCCAACGACGCGGCGGCAAGATACAGCCGCACTGCATTTTACGAATCCATTACCCGTCTCAAAGAGGATATCTCACGCTTGTCATACCGCGATATCCTAAGGAAGGATTACAAGCGGTGGGATGATGGCGGATTTGCCCTGGGTACGTCAGCAGTGGTTCAGGGGTTCGGATACCTCACGACAGGGCCGGAAAGGAGTCGAAACGAATTACTGAGTGAGGTGAAGGCGTGGGCGGGTGAACAAGGGTTAGATATCGTGGCGGTGGTGACGGCGTGTAGTGTTGACGGGGAGTTCACGAGGGAGTTGTTGGTGTGGGCGTTTGGGGAGGATGCGATCAAGGTGGCGAGGCAGTTTGCGGCGAGGAACAAGGAGGCGTTAGGGTTGGAAGTTTGGGGAGAGGGAGATCTGGATGGAGGCGAAGATGGAAAGGATTGGAGGGCATGTTGGAAGCAGAAGAGGGTGGAGCATAGTCGGAAACGGATCGCACCAATGCTGAGAGAGGCGATGTGGGATTCGTCAAAGTTATGAGCATATCTTGTCTAGCTACCTAATTTACAAATGGTTGTCCTGAGGGACACTATGTGGATACATATTGGCACATAAGTTGACAATATTTGATACAAGTTTACGTCAGCGTGTGTGTGAGCGCAGTCTCCTACCCATATACCTGATAGAGAATTGCTCCGTTGCTTGCTGTGTTGACCGAGAGACCTCTAACAGCTATCCCTTACGCTCTCGGACAGGCGTAGAAGGTAGCCATGTTGACTTAATCCACAACTTCTGCAGGTTCATTCTTTTCTTGGCTTCGCCTGAGTTTCCCCAGCCACAGTGTTTCCAGGTCCAGCTCCGCTCTCCGGGATGAGGTCATAAACTGAATAACCACCGTTGTGCCCATTTGTGACACGCCAAACCCAGTTGGGCGGCCCTTCTCGTCCAATATCACGGTTTCAGTATCAGATCCCCCTATTGTTCCGAGGTTGACACAGATCCAGCCCGTCGAGATTCCGTCGTCCCCACCCCGCGTAACACCTGCGTTCCCCAATAACTTCGCCTTGCGCGCCTGTCGTCGCAGCCGCGTCTTCAGCTCGTTCCGGCCGAGCAAGCCGTCTGCCTTCGCCGAGATGCCGTACCCACGAAGCCACCGCACAAGTCGGTCGGCTGAGACATGCAAATGCCGCTCGCTTCGTGCTGTTCCAAACAACATTATTAGGTCTGGCCCGAGAGCCGGTGGAGGGTCAAGTTCGCGAAGGTCGAGCAGTGTGAGATCGTCGAGACCAAGATCTTCCGACACATGCTTGACCAGCGGCTCCATCAACTTCGGTGACCCGTCTGGGATGTCGGGCAAAGGCGGTGGCTCGTGGAGTAGGGTCGGATGTCTGGGTGCGTCGACTTGGAGGTACCACGGCACTTCGGCATTGTTGGGTTCTGAAGCCTCATCATGCTTCCCTTCGTCATGCTTATCCTCAGCGGGAGTGCGATCTAATTGCTCCTCGAGAGCATAGCCTTTGAGGGCTGGACTCGTCGGTCGGAAGGTTGAAAATGGGGCGGGAACTTGGGCTGCACGAGACTGCTTCCAAATCGGCGTGGGCCCAGCCCTTGTTGGGCCCGAATTGCGCACGAAGAGACGAAGAGCTGACAGTCGACAGGAGGGACAGCCAATGGCTCTCAATGCCGGAATTGCATTCATGGTTGGTGTCGCGGCGACTAGGAAGCGAGTCGGTGTCAGAGCCTTCAAGACCGTCTTTGAAGAAAGCTGTCGGCCCCGAGCCCTCGTTTTCGATACAATGCATGTCGCCAAGGCTTGGAATGCGGGAAAGGGGAGGCCCACCCTTCTGAAGGTGGGCTGAGTCCCGTAATTGTCCCGAACGTTAAGACAGCGACTGTGGCTTCCCCGCGTCAATTCGGAATTCTAACGCGCACGCTGAAGTTGCAGCATACTGACAAAATACCTGTACTTTAAATGGCAGATACCCAGAACTGTATCTCTCCCAGCGGTCTCCTGGACCTACCGTTCCAGCAAACAAGGAGACGGAGCTACCGTTTGAGACCAGTACCGCTGGATCTTGGGGTGGAGTTTGATTCGCGTTGGCCAATGGCGCGTCAGGAGAAACTTTTTGCTCCAATGCTTAGAACATCCTTGCAAGAAATTTTGGGGAGTAAACCCGTCAGGTCTCCTCGCTCGCGGCACCGCGACACTGTCATTGGGGTTGCCCTTCTATTTGTCTCATACGTACGAGCTATTCAGATACCGGATATTTATCTGTTTTTTTTTTTCTTTCCCACAAGAGTTCGCCCAATGTTCTGATTACCCCAGGCTCGCCGGGCCCGACACTCCTTCCCGTTCGGCCCTCCAGATTTCACGTGAGACCCCAAGATGTTATCTCGAGCATCCATTGCACGACGAACCCTGCCGCAAGCTGCGTCGTCTGCTTCATTTACGGCGCTCACACGACGTTATAATCCCAGACGCCACGCACCCGCAACCGCAGCATGGCGGTCACTCGCTTCTCTCTCCGGCGATGTGCGACGAGAACGAAGATTCTCGACCGCCGTGGCGGCGCTCGAGAACCACGATTCAGTAGCCACAAGTCACGACAAGCCAATCTACGACATACCATTTGAAGGACTTTCAGGTTCATATGAACCCACCTCCCATCAAGAACTGGACCAGTACCTCGACCTCGATGTATCGTTCGATCCATCCGATCCCGTCATCTTAGGGAATTTAAAATCGTCCAGGCAAACCGGTCCAACCAATCGCGTCGCCCAGAACCAGAGCGTTGACGACTTGGTAGCCATTTTTGATGCTTGCATATACATCGGAGATGTGAATCGAGCCGCCAGCATTCTCAAGCGCCTGGGGAGTCGCGAGATCGATCCGGAGAGGTTGATGGTGCTGCATGACGACCTCCTCAGCGAGAAACTCCTGCAGCTCATGGACAATCCAACGGAAGAACGCGCAGATGCCATGCATAGTTGGTTCGAGCTCGAAACTTATTCCCAGGGTCGCTTGATCACTACAGAAATGATTGCCTACATGCTGAAAGCCTCGCTTCTTACTACCCAAGGCCAGAGCCTATCCAAGTTGGTCGACAGATATATGAACCTACTTCCCCAGGAGACGGCGCTAGAGTCGCTTTACATGGTTGGGATTTTGACAGCAAAGGACCTTTCGACCATTGTCGAGCTTTGTCCCGTTTATAACCTTCCCGAGGGCGCTCCCGATCTTGCCCACGATGTTCTCGACAATCGCGACGCCGAGTTGGAGGTTCTCGGGACGCCGCTCAAGGGCCTAGGTCTCAAATCTGTCCATCGCACGCTCAGTCTCTTCTCCTCCGTGCCGATCGGCAAAGACATCGCGAGCCTCCCCGTACCGGAACAACAAGAACTACAAGCCCAGCTCGAACGGGATACTATCGAGGCGGCCCTAGACCGATGGCGTGAAGAAAACGAAAATCTCAGAGCCATGGGCTTGAACCCTTCCTTCTCCAGTCGTTCCCTCTCCGCCACATTCCACGAGTGGCATAAAGGCCTCAAAGAATATCTCACAGAGGAAATTGCCCTGGTTGAAGCTGCCGAACTGTCCCCAAAGAAGTCCAAAGTCGAACTTGACCGATGCCAGTATGGGCCTTTTCTCAAGCAATGCGAACCGAGACGTCTTGCAGCGGTAACCATCATCTCCGTCTTGACCAACCTTACGACATACGGCCTTGAGAGAGGCGTGACCTTCGCCAACTTGGTCTCCAATCTCGTCAAGCTCATCGAGGCAGATGTTCACGCGCAGGCCAAGGAGAAAGCAGGGAAGAAGCACAAGTCACTTGGTCGGGCACGACCAATGAGACTAAATCACCGAGGTACAGCAGAAGGCTGGCCTGTGGAGGTAAGGGCGAAGCTCGGCGCGGTCGTTATCCTTGGCATTCTCAAGAAATGCAAAATTTACGTCTCCCGGAAAGTATCTCCGGATACCAAGGGCGCAGACCACAGGGGCATGGTTCACCAACAACAAGCAGCGTTCGTTCACAATATCAAGTATGCAAAAGGCATCAAGCAAGGCTTTGTCTTACCCAACCCAGAACTGGCGCGACGCATGACGCGGGAGCCCTGTGCCGGATCGCTCGCCAAGCACTTGCCCATGGTCGCCGAGCCTTCACCCTGGACCAAGTTTGATGAGGGGGGGTTCCTCGCATCTCCCGTTTCCCTGGTCCGACTCAAGGACGGCGATCAAGAGCAGAGGTACTACGCTGAGGCGGCCATTGCTCGTGGGGACATGGCCCCAGTGCTGCGAGGGCTCGACATTCTTGGCAAGACCGCTTGGAGGATCAACCGGCCAATCTTCGATGTCATGCTAGAGGTCTGGAATAGTGGACAAGGCTTTACCAACATTCCCAGCCTCAATCCCGATCTTCCCATTCCCGAGGAGCCCGAACCAAGCGAGGATAGCTCGGCGCGGAAGGCTTGGATCAAGGCAGTTAGGGCGGTGGAGGATCAGAGGTCAGGTTTACACTCTGTCCGGTGTTTTATGAATTTTCAGCTTGAAATTGCGCGGGCGTTTGTGGACCAGACGTTCTACTTCCCCCACAACATCGACTTTAGAGGCCGGGCATACCCCATGCCGACCTACCTCAACCACATGGGTGCCGACCACGTCCGCGGATTGCTGTGTTTTGCCAAGGGAAAACCGCTAGGGGAGAGCGGGTTGAGGTGGCTCAAAGTTCACCTGGCAAACGTTTACGGGTTTGCCAAGGCGAGCCTCGCAGAACGTGAAGAGTTCAGCACAGAACACTGGGCCGATATCCTAGATTCGGCAGAGAATCCCCTCGGTGGTCAGAGATGGTGGGCAGGGGGTGAAGACCCTTGGCAGACACTGGCAGCATGCAAAGAGCTCAAAGCAGCCCTCGAAAGCCCCGATCCGACACAGTTTGTTTCCCATCTTGCGGTGCACCAAGACGGCACCTGCAATGGCCTACAGCATTATGCGGCCCTGGGCGGCGATACGTGGGGAGCACAGCAGGTCAACCTGTTGCCAGGAGATCGCCCGGCCGACGTTTACGCAGCCGTCGCGGACCTTGTGAGCAAGGCGATAGACAAAGATGCCAAATCCGGAAACGAGATGGCCAAATATCTCCAAGGCAAGGTCACACGAAAAGTGGTGAAGCAGACAGTAATGACCAATGTCTACGGCGTCACCTTTGTGGGCGCGAAGAAGCAAATCACGAAGCAGCTGGACAGCCTGTATCCGAACATGGAAGCCGAGACCGGGACAAATGCCCTCTGGTTTGGTAGCTACATTGCGAAGCTCGTCTTCCTGTCGCTGACAAGCATGTTTGGCGGCGCACAACATCTCCAACAGTGGCTCCTTGACGCGGGAGGCCGTATCTGCCGGGCCGTCTTGGCTGAGCAAATTGACGAGTTGTCGCATGACCCAAGGTGGGGCAATGTTATCGATCGGGCCGTCGAGATTGCCGTAAACGACGGGGTCGACCCATCGCTGGGCCCTGAGGGTTGGGCCAAAACAAGGGACCAGAAAATACCCGATGAGGATCCGCGCCATCTCTTTCAGTCAACGATCGTATGGACGACACCACTGAGCATGCCCGTAGTTCAGCCGTATCGAAAGGTGAAGACGAAGCCGATTGAGACCTGCGTGCAATCACTCGTTTTACTGGATGCAAAGACAACGGATTCGGTCCACCGGTCCAAGCAACTGCAGGCTTTCCCGCCAAATTTCATCCATTCACTCGACGCCAGTCACATGCTACTTTCAGCCATGGATTGCCACAGGCGTGGGTTGGAATTTGCAGCGGTTCACGATTCCTTCTGGACTCACGCCACCGATGTCGATACCATGAACCAGGTCCTGCGAGACTCTTTTATCAGGATCCACAGCGAGGATGTTATTGGTCGCCTCGCGGCCGAATTCGAAGCCAGGTACAGAGGGTCTATATTTCTCGCGGAGGCTGGTGGCGATACACTCTTGGGCCGAACTATTCAGGCTTATCGAAAAAGAGTCAAGTTTTTGGGTTCGCTGAACCTGGAACTCCAGGTCGAGCGCATCCGGCAGCGTCTCCTTCAATCCCAAGACCCCGCGGAAAGAGCACGGGGCCAAAAGATGGTGACTCCAGCCTCCCTCTACGAACAGATGGAAGACAGCCACCAGGATCTTACCAGCTTCTCCAACGCGGGCAGAATCAAGGTGGCCACCTTGTTGGATGCGAACCCAGAGGCCGGCGATATCGACGAACCATCGGCTGAAGTAGACGAGGCTGTTGTAGCGGAGGCAACAGATGAGGGTCCGCTACCGACTGGACTGGAAAAACGACAACAGTCACACCCCACCCGGGTCAAGGGTGTCTATTTCTGGCTTCCATTCCACGTCCCACCATTGCCGAAGAAGGGCAATCTGGACGTTCAGCAACTGAGGGACAGCAAGTACTTTTTTTCATGAGGCCTTTTCCTCCGCTCCTCGTCCCTCTTCATTGTATAAAAAATTTGTGTGTACTTTTATGCATTCATTTCGGCGTTGAAAAAAGGCTTTCGGTTGGACATAGCATTAGATCTTGCAGAGCGTTGTACCAAAGGCCGGGGGACGGAGACAGGGACAGGATGTTTTTGTGTTCTTCAAATTGGCTATGGGAACATGGACTACGGAGGACAACAATGCAATAACGCCTTGTGAAGATTAACACAGTAGAACAAATGCCAGATAAGACGGCACAGTAGAATAAATGCTAGATAAGGCGACATCAGTGCCACTCTTGCTGCAAGGGTGTTTTTTTCTTCCCCTTGGACAGACAGGTGAAGGACCTTCGGCCCGGTGATACCCCCGAATTTTCCGAGTCGGCCCTGGCCCCGGCACCTCGGGGAAGGGCGCTGGGTACTACCGAGAAAGGTATCAGTTGAGGGATGGGAAGGGCGAAGTGAAAGCTCTTTTTGGCTACCGCCGTCACCTGTCTGTCCTATCTCTCGCCACTTCTCTAAGTCACTGGACGACGAAGTAAATTACCTAGGTGGGCTGCTTGAATGACATGACTTGTGATGATGTCTTTCTATCTTTTTCTCTCCACAAACTTTGCCCACTCGCGTTGCAACATTTGGGAAAGGCTCGCTACCTTTATTTTGACGGTTTTTTTTTTTCCTGGAGGGTCGTCGTCATTAAAAGACTGGACAAAAATAGAACCCCTTGCCATCATCCATGACATGACGGTCGGGGTGTCGTGTCGCCGTTGCAGTCGGGTTTCTTTTTATTTCCATCCTGTCTATCTAGTGTATCTAGTGTCCACTGTCAAGTGTTGATAATCCGGGGTCGTTGTCATTACCGTTGTTACCGTTGGCACCGTTGGATGCCTGGTGGAGGTAGGTAGCTACCTAGGTACTTACCTAGCTAGCGCAAGCTTTTTCATCTATCGCTAGGTACCTATGCTAGGTAACCTCTCTCTCCTTTTCCAAGACATGAAGGTTTTTGGTGTACGAGGGGACCCAAGACCCCAAGGATGTTCAAGAGAAACGAATACAAGAGGGAAGAGGGCAGGGTAAGGTATGTATGGTAAGGTAGCAAAACGAGATCCAAGAATAGGCACATATTTTGTGTATTTGGTACAAAAAAATTCGGCAGAACCATCGCCGTGAGTATCTATGTCGTTCCGAGTGCGGATATTTCCCGATGCGGCCTTTGCAAGGTGTTACGCTACACGAGAACCGGGCTCCGGGATCTGGCTTGGTTTGGCTTGGCTTGGCTTGGTCCTGGTCTGGCTCCGGGATCTGGTCTGGCTTGGCCTGGTCTGGCTGCAAAGTGGTTTGTTTGGTCGAGCCGCATCGGGAGGAGGGAGGGTGAGTTGAACCAGGGAGGCGAAGGTGGTCGCAACGGTCCAATATATGGTAGATTACCCGGCAGGCTGGGCACTATAATCTAGCCTTGAGCACCCACCGCACCCCGGTTTCCGTTGCGCCCGTTGTGTCCGGTGCCGTGACTTTTTTTCTTTCACTATCTTGGCTTTTTTTTTTTTTTTCTCTCGCCTATTTTCTTGGGTTTGGTGGTTTTATGGTTCTCTTATTTTTCTTTGAACACCTCACTCACTGGTTGTGATGTGATGTGATGTGTCCTTGGGTATCCAGGGTGGTGGAGCCACTTACACAACTTTCCAACCCCCCCTTGTGAAGGTGACCACCATCCACCACCCATGCCCCTATTCCAAAGGGCGTGAATGGATGGAGTCGACACCATTGATAGAACTGGGTCTACCACTTTGCAACCTCGAATTTTCTTTCCTTTATAGCAACGGAATCTCGGGGAAGTGGGGGAAAAGGCGCATCGCATCCGGGAAACGTTTTCTTGGCCTTCAAACTAAAGACGGGTTACGAATACCCCTTCCCACTTTGGAAAGGGGGAAATGGAACAGAGAAAACTGCAACTGCGAAAAAAAGAGGTTCTTCTCGGCGGCGAGCTAGCTACCTTGCCTTACCTTTAGCAACACTAGCCTAGTCTATGCCATGTCATGTCATGAGCAGCAGTAGCAGCAATAGCAGCAGACTGACAGATGGGTAGATGTCTAGACAGGGAAAATATTAAAAGTTGATGGATGGTATGATCGATGATAAATCACTTTCCCGACAACAACCGAGTATAAAGACCCCTTGTGTTCTCCCCGGATTTTATTTCTTGCTATCCCTCTCATCTCCAGGCCGCCAGGATCAAGATAAAGACAGCCGTCAACCCACCACTTCCAAGTTTGTCAGTCAGTCAACAAGGCACACACCACAACCTTAACCGCAACCATGCAGCTCCTCAAGTCCACCGGGTTTTTCCTCTTCATGGGGAGCTTCCAGCTCGCGTAATTCTATCCCATCCCATTCACTACAAACCAGTAATGCAAAAACTGAACTGACATATATCGTCTTCCAGCGCCGCCGCTCCGGCCAACGACCCCGTCCTGACCCTCAACCCCGGCAACCCGTCCGTGCCTACCGGAATCCCCATTCTGACCAAGCCCGGTGGTGTTCCCCCGCCAGTATGCACGGGCAAGTGCGTGACGGCGACGGAGACCGTGACGTCTAGTACGTTTTTTCTTTCTTTCTCGTTTCCTCTTTCTCCTTTCCCTCTCTACCTAACCTATCAACATGTGCACTACATGTTACCTTAGTTACCTACCTAGGTACATCAGAGAACTATGACTGACAGTGATGGATGAACAACAACAGAGGGCTGCAAGCTCCCCACCGACCTGGCTTGCCCCATGTATATCAAGATCACCACCATCTCCGTGCCGTGCAACAAGTGAGTTTCTTCCTCTTAGTCTAGAAATGGAAAGAAGAAGAATATGCTAAATCCAGTAAAACCACAGCGGCGAGTGCTGCACCAAGACCCCCACGCGGACCGTGACCAACTGCCCGACCGGCTGCGTCATCCCGACTGAGACCCACATTGTCACCACCGCATGCCCTGTTGCCACCGTTGTGCCAATCCCATCCGAGATTCTGACCGTCCCACCCGTCACTTGGTCGACCTGGAACGGCGCCAATTGATCCAGTCGGACGTTCGGGGGATGAATGGATGAGAAAAAAGGAGAGGGAAGATACCACCCAAAAACATAACCATGTAAATAGATTTGGATTCCTCCAGAGGCAAATTATAGGGTTCCGGAGTAGTCCGGAGCTTTCGCATGGACATACAACCACTGCACCTACTCGGACTGAACAACGCAGATTGATTGACTGCTGAGCTCTATAATCTAATGCTAAAAACAGCACCGTCGTTCTAACATCTTACCGGACCTGGGCCCCCTTCAGTGTCGGTACCTTGCAGACACCGCCGCTTGCTGTAACGAGTTTCCCTAGCCCAGACTTACCATCCAACTCCTTCACCACACCGGCATCAAACGCTACTTCGAGGTCGTCTGTCGTTGTGAAGCCAGGCTGGAAAGTCTCCCAGATCTTCTTCTTAGGATTCAGAACCTTCTCAGGCTCGGCTTGCCAGCCCTCAAAGTAGACGCGTTCACCAGCCTTGGCATCAGCTGGCGGGTTTACCAGCTCGACTGGGCCTTTGTGGTCATCGGCCTCTCCCTCCTTCAACCTTGGCGAAGCCGCAAGAACCATGGCTGATGACTTGATACCGCGCATCTTGACCGGCTTGAGGTTGCATACCACCACCACCTTGCGTCCTTGCATCTCCTCGAGTGGGACGAGGCCATTGAGGCCAGAGCAGACTGTTCGGCAGACCTGGCCCTCGTACTCAGCAGTGTCGTCAGTGCCCGGCTTGTCGCCCATTGCAATGGTAGAAACGTAGAGCGAGTCGGCTTCGGGGTGCTTGATGGCCTTTAGGATGTGGCCGACACGCAGGTCGATAAGACCGGGAGAAACTACCGTGGGAGCTGGCGGGGGAGCGGGCTGTTTGGGTGCCTTCTCTTTCTTTTCCTTCTTTTGCTTCTGCTTGCCTTCGGGGGCAGCGCCAGCCGCTGTCTCAACGACCTTGTCCTTCACCTCGGCAGCCTTGTCGGCAACAGCTGCTGCAGCCTCCTTCGTTCGGTCTACAAGTGTCTTCTCTGAGCCTGCGGTAGCCGCGGCCGCTGCAGCAGCCTTCTCCTTCTTGAGACGCTCCTTCTCAGCTTTGGGATCTACAGGTGGCTTGACGTAGAGCACCTCGTCGACATCGACCTTGACTTTTTCGGCATCGGCAACATTGAGGCCGAAAAGGGGGCTGTTTTGAACGAAATCAACGAGGCGGACAATATTCGGGCGGCCCTTCTCGCCAGTACGCTCTTCGGGCGTCCAGGCCTTGACGAGTGGAGCAACGGCTTCGTACACAGCGATGTCAGCCTTGCTGGGTTTCGTGCCTAGAACCGTGCTTCGGGCAGAGAGATCGGCGTTGAGAGTATCGAGGAGAGACTGCTTGTCGGTTTCAGACTTGAGGGAGTCGGCACGGGCGATCCACTGTTGGATCTCGGTCTCCTCTGCGGGGGTGTACTTTTGGGTTTCGAGAGCAGCCATGATGCGTGGGTTGGACAGCGAGATACACCGGGATGAGAGTTGGCGGAGAGGAGATACGCTTCGAAAAGCGGGACGGGCAGCACGTAGGGAGAACAGTTTGATTGAGTCTGCAGCGCCGCAGTAAAACTGAGGAGCTTCTTGAGGTCGGGACGTTTGGAGGGGTCAATTTTGCACCACAAACTTAATTGCGGGGCAGCTTTGAGTCAACTCAATCCAAGGAGGGGCTGCTTTTTGCGGCCTGGAATATAAGGCAGCAGCGAAAGTATGCCCCACTTCACGCCTCGTGACATCGTGCTTGTGCGCGGCAATGGCTCGCGTCGCGCGATGCGGGTGGCGGATCCTAGTCGCGTCCATCGCGCGTATCTTTAATTGACAAAATCCACTTTTTCCGTCAGGGCCTTCCCAGGTATGCGCAGTCCTTCCATCGATTCGATCAGTCGTTGCAAACTCGGGACGAACTCCTCTGACGATAGACGGCTCAATTGCATCGTTCTTGTTGTTAACATTCCCTTTTTCGTAATTTGAACAGCTTGTGTCGTTTTATCCCTGTGGCAATTCCAACCCAGGCACGTCTTTGTTGCTGGGTGCGCTGGCACCGTCACGACAATCTCCGCAATGGCGCGCTCATCTTCGTCTGATATCGATGCATCGTCCACTTCCTCGCGTTTACCCACCAGCGCCCCTTCCTCGCCTCCACCTACTTCCCCGAAGCAAGATGTTGACGCCCCGAAAATGAGCTACACCAAGTTACGCCAGGAGCAGATCCTCGCCGAAGAGGAGGAGAAAGCTCACCGCGCGAACACATTGGCCGAGGAGAAGCGCAAGAGGAAATGGAAGAAAACTGTGCTCACTAAGGAGGAGCGCGAAGCCAAGGCAAAGGACTTGGACCGGCTTCTTGCACAGAGTGCGGCTTTTAGCAATATTCTCACCAGCAAGACCCAAGTCCTTGGTCGTGTGGGGACAGGCTTGGATGGCAAGATACTGGGCGAACATGACCTTACTATGGCGAAGCAGCCTAAATGCGTCGTCGGGGGCACCATGAGGGATTACCAGCTTGAGGGTTTGACTTGGATGTATGAGATTTGCGTCCAAGGGATGAGTGGCATTCTGGCGGATGAGATGGGGTTGGGTAGGTTGTGCCATGTTTTGGGATGACATTTTCTGACAAAATTCAGGGAAAACGGTCCAGACAATCTCCTTAATTGCTCTGCTCCGAGAACAGGAGAACTACCTCGGACCCCATCTCATTGTTGCCCCCCTCAGCACATTGTCCAATTGGATGGATGAGTTCCACCACTGGGTTCCATCTATTCCGGTTGTGATGTATCACGGCACACCGGACCAACGAAACAGCATTTTTCAGAACAAGATTATGCGCCATATGCATGGCGGTAGACCGACAGATAAGTTCCCGGTTGTGTGTACCAGCTATGAGATGGTCCTGAAGGACCGGGCGGCATTGTCCAAAATTAATTGGGAGTTTATTATCATCGTAAGTCAGCTGTCCCGCTGCTACCCTCGGTCCCTGCTTATCAGGCTTAGGACGAGGGACATCGGATGAAGAACTTTGACTCCAAGCTGTTCCGGGAGCTCAAGAGCTTCACATCGGCGACACGTCTGCTCATTACTGGCACTCCATTGCAAAACAACCTAAAGGAACTTTGGTCACTTCTCAATTTCCTTTTGCCCAAGATCTTCAGGGATTGGGAAGCCTTTGAGAGTTGGTTTGACTTCAGTGACCTTGAAGATGAAGAAGGAACCGAGGAGTTTATTGCCGATAAGACGAAGCAAGAACTTGTCAAGAAGATGCATGTTGTCTTGCAGCCTCTCCTCCTTCGTCGAGTAAAGTCTGATGTCGCCAAATACCTGCCGAAGAAACGTGAGTATGTGCTATTTGCACCCATGACAAAAGAGCAGACGGATCTATACAACGTGATCAACGACAAGAACATTGACACTCGCGCGTACTTGGAAAGCAAGGTTGTCGAACGATTGACTGGTGCGACCAACAGCGCTGCGACATCACGAGGATGTACGCCTCAGTCATCCAGATCTGCTAGCATCAAAAAAGAGTCCGAGGTCAGTGAGGTCGATGTCCCACCGAAGACGAAAGAATCCGCGGCACCGGTCAAGAACGCCTTCGCTCTAATGATGGGTAAGCCTCGACCACGAGGAAGGCCCCCCAAGGCGGCGACGGTAGCCAAACAACAGGCTGTGGAAGAACCCGTCCCGGTAAAGCCGGCCAAGAAGGAAACGAAGAGAAAAGCTCCGCCAGTCCAAGAGTCACCTGCTCCCAAGAGCGCCAAATCGAGCAGGCAGTCGACCCCAGCTAGCGCCCGGGGCCGGCCGCGGAAGACGAGAGCAGGCTACAAGGAGGCAGACTCTGACGATGACATGCTCGACGATTATGAGTTTGAAGCCAAGCTTGCCAAAGAATTGGCACCGAGGGGCGACTCTGAGCCAGAAAGTGAAGCCAGCACGGAAGACTTTGAGAGAACACAGACTTTAGAGCTAGCGAGTACGTGTTTCCGTTTCTAACCTGTCCAATACCACTAACATTGTTTTAGAACGAGAAATTTCTGCCAAGAAGTTGGGAAACCCGCTCCTCCAGTTGCGTCTCGTATGCAACAGTCCTCACAATTTCTACAACCCATGGTCGACGGAAGGCACAGGACCAGTGGACGAAAGTATTGTTACCACGTCTGGAAAAATGCTGTTGCTCGATCGTCTACTACCAGCGCTGTTCAAACGTGGGCACAAGGTCCTTATTTTCTCCCAGTTCAAGACGCAACTCGACATCCTCGAGGATTACTGTACTGAACTTCGCGGCTGGAAGATTTGCCGCATCGACGGTGGCGTCGCGCAGGATGACCGACGTGAACAGATTGCCGCCTTCAACGCGGATCCCAAGATCAAGGTGTTCTTGCTTTCAACCCGCGCAGGCGGTCAAGGCATCAACCTCGCCAGCGCGGACACAGTGATCCTCTTTGACAGTGACTGGAACCCGCAGCAGGATCTGCAGGCGCAGGACCGAGCACACCGCATCGGCCAGACTCGCCCCGTGGTGGTCTACCGTTTGGCGACCAAGGGAACCGTAGAGGAGGAGCTGCTAATGAGCGCGGATGCCAAGCGCCGGCTGGAGAAGCTGGTTATCAAGAAAGGCGGGTTCCGCACCATGGCACAGAAGATGGATAACCGCGAAGACCTGGATAGGGAGATGCTCAAGGCGCTGCTGCTCAAGGATGGGCAGGTTTACAAGTTTTCGGGCGACAAGGAGATCCTCAGCAACAAAGATCTCGACGTATTGTGTGATCGGAGCGACGAGGCTTACGAGCGAGCTGCCATTGGAGATGGCAATGCTGATGGGTACAAAGTCATTGAGACGGGGGCGAATGGTATCACAACAGCGGGCGGGAAGTAATTATAGAACAAAGATTGGGGGGTGGCGTTTGTCATTGTCTGGATGAGAGGCGATTTGAAGCGTTGATGTTTTGCTTTGTTCTGTACCTTGGGGTGCACTAAATCTGGGTTGGCTTTTGTGGGAATACGACAGGTGTTTCGGAGGTATACTGTGCTGTAACTGCTTTTGCCTGGTTCAGAAGAGCAAATATGGGTTGGTTTCCTCTTACAATGAAAGGTTGTCACGAGATGATCACTAGAGAGTCAATTCCGGGGCAGTCGGGATCTCATATCTAATTGACGCTGGGGTATACAAACCGCTAAATAAAGAAACAAAGTACAAAATACCAGCCTACCTTACCTGGGTTGACTTACCGGAAACCTGCCTTAGTAAGTAGGTACTTACCCGAGATCTACTTGTCTTTAATTATACCTTTAGTGTTCTGTAAACGACATTCGAGTAGCTCCCATCGAGGTTCAACTCCAGGACGTTAATATCTGCGGAGACATATTCGAATTCCGGGCCTGCAACGTCAAACAGCACATCGCTTGTCTGCAACAGCGCCTCGCCTGCGGTGCGGAAAGACGCCCTAACCACAGCCGGGATCAGTTCGATAATGGCCTGAATACCGTAGATGCTGAACACCCAGATCAAAAAGAGCATGACCACGATCCAGAAATGGAGGTAAATGTCCCGAAGCGCCCGCCACCACGAGGCGGCGAGCCCGGACATGATCAGGAAAGGAATCATCCGCAGCGAGTACAAGAACAAGAAGGCGTTTCGCCAGAGATCGTGCATGCACTCTAAACAGACCCGTGCTAGCCTGGCCAGGTCTATGTTGGAAGTCCAGTAGATTACCACCCCGAGGATGTCTTTGAGCATCGTGTAGAGCTTCGTAAAAGCCCAGGCGAGAGCGACAACCCTAGTAAAGTAAGGGACGAGGGCGCCATACTCGGTAGGGTCAGACTTGACGAACTCGTTGCGGAGGAACTTGATCAGGGGCTCTTTGAGGAGGAGCCCGGCAAGGATACCAACCACCAACATGCTGCCTAGCCCGTATTCCACGGCTCGAATTGATATTCTGACTTCATGTTGACGTCGGCTCATAGTTTCGTAGTTTTGTAGTTTCGAGAGAGAAAGTATGGATAGCAGAAGCTTCTGGCTTTCAGATACCTACGGGGACAGCAGACCAGAGGAGGAGGGGTATTATATGCGAAAAAAAGGACATGATGACGGTGCCGATGTGACAGTGCTCATTGATGGTTTGAGCCGTCAAAGAAACGTAGAGTCTGGGAGGGTGAGGGCAGTGTGAACAATGTCCTTTTGTCGAGTTATTATTAGAACGACGAATGCCATTGTTTAGTTCCAAGACAGAACGGGACGGGTATTAGTCGTAACAAGGCAAAGATGCATGTCGGCGTCATTTACTATTATTGAGAGGGTTGAGGAGAGTGGACATGAAAGTTCTCGTGAGATTTGATGCATGCTCGCGCGGAATAATTGCAGTTTCTTGGACGCGAGCAGGGGAAGCCAAATTCCAGAAAAATCCCAACTGAACGGCTTGACTTCAAGGCCGCGCATTGAGTTCGAATGTTTGGTTCTTGTCGGAAGTCTATGAGAGTGCGGCCAAAGTCGCACGGAGACCTTGTCTCTCACATGACAGCGACTTTCGGAGACATCTGCTGTTATCGATAAGGGCGGCGCAGGTGGGGTCGGCCGCTCGGGCTAGCGGGGTACATGGACAAGGTACATGAGCAAGCCTTGACAGGATCCAACTCCACAGAATTTTCATTCAAGTTTTCCATTGCAAGATGGGTCTCTCGCTTGTCTCCAGCACCGCAGTCGTGCTGCCAAACGGTCAATTGGCCCTCTAACCCACTCAGTTCTCATCGCGACTCGAACACGTCCTCCCCTGCCGCGTCGACGCCTCGCGATCCCATCTTCCACGTACGCGCCGTAACCTCTCTTTCCCCCCCAGCTGCTCTCCCCGCACTGATGTTACCCGCTAACAGCTGCAAGTGACGGAAGCAAGAAGCCTGCAAAAGAATTTCTTTCGGCCTGTCGCCTGACGACGGCCCCGACTTTTCTCGACAATGTCGGCCGAAATGGCGAACGAGATCAAGCTGATCAGTGGTCGTAGCCACCCCGAGCTCAGCGACAAGATCGCAAAGCGGTACGTTGTCATCGCATGGATGATTGGTTTTCTAAGGCCTGCTGTACACCGATTGTCCCCGTTTCGCGCCATCTGTAACTGACGTGGTTCCGCTAAGTCTCGGCATTGAGGTCGCGCGCACAATATCCCTCAACTATTCGAACCAAGAAACCTCGTTCACAGTTGGAGAGTCGGTCCGCGACGAAGATGTCTTCATTATTCAATCCACCGCCACAGGCGATGTCAACGAGGGACTGATGGAGCTGTTGATCATTATATCCGCTTGCAGAACAGCCAGGTGCGGAGCGCTCCAGATGCCTGTGGTTCCTTTGCTTGGACTCAATTGCTGACGAGACGGGTCGATAGTGCCCGCAGGATTACCGCAGTGATGTAGGCGCGCTCGGCGTACCCCGACCAGAACGACGGTGCTGACCCAACAGACCCAACTTCCCCTATGCCCGCCAGGACAAGAAGGACAAAGTAAGAGAGACAGGCAATATTCACTGGAGGGCAGCCCTCGCTGACCAAATGTCGAGTCTCGAGCACCTATCAGTGCCAGACTTGTCGCCAACATGCTCCAGACGGCCGGCGCCAACCGTATGTTCAGCACACTGCCGTGGCGGCAATTTCAGAAACTGACTTTTGAGTAGACATTGTGACGGTCGATCTTCACGCCTCTCAGGTAAGAAAGCGTGTCGTTATTTCTTGATTTGCGCTAATCTTGCTTTCTTTGGTGAAGATCCAAGGTATGATGTCATCCCCTGGCACTGCAGCCTTGCCTTGTCTCCGCTTCGCCTCGCTAACAGTTGCATCCTCGAAAAGGCTTCTTCAGTGTCCCAGGTATGCTGCATGTTCAATACATGGAGATTGGGGCAAACAACTAATTAGAGAAAGTGGACAACCTATACGCAGAACCATCTTTCCTTCGCTACATCAGGGAAAACTTCAAACCTGAAGACTGTGTCATTGTCTCGCCCGACGCCGGTGGTGCCAAGAGGTGTCTGCACCCGTCCGCGCGCTCCTCTTGACCTTGCTGACCATTTCAGGGCTACGTCTATTGCCGATCATCTAAACACGGCCTTCGCCCTCATTCACAAGGAGCGCCCGCGTCCCAACGTCGTCGGCCGCATGGTGCGTCTGCCGATCCTCTCTCCCAAACGCCTTATCTGCTCACCCTCTGTGTAGGTGCTGGTTGGCAATGTTGTGGATAAAGTTGCCATTCTCGTTGGTAAGTCTTGGCGAGCGCTACTATGGAGGTCGGTGGCGCTAATGCATCACAAGATGATATGGCGGACACGTGTGGGACACTCGTGAAAGCGGCAGCGGTTCTTAAGGAGAACGGGGCAAAATCTGTCCTGGCTCTCGTTACACACGGCATTCTGTCTGGATCTGCAATTGAGACCCTCAATGGCAGTGTGCTCTCGGCTCTGGTCGTGACCAACACTGTTCCCCTAGAGGACAAAGTTGAGCGATGCCCCAAGCTCCGAGTCATTGATATCAGCCCCACAATTGCAGAGGTTCGTTTGACCGCCCCGAATCCCGACGTCATGGTCTCTGGCTAACCATCACATAGGCTATCCGCCGAACCCATAATGGTAACGATTTGTTTCCCTTTCCGGAGGGTTCATGTTACTGACAATACCTCGCAGGTGAATCCGTCTCCTATCTGTTCACGCACGCACCGGTTTGAAGAATGGGCTGTGATGAGATATATTACTACTCGTAGCGGGAGGTGTTTAGAGGGGTGGTCAATGGCAGGCGCTTCACCTGGAGTTGGTTACTACTCGTCGATGTCCATGGTACTGATAAAGCTCACATATCTGGGAATGCCATGAAAGCGAATGCCTAACATGGGTGTATCTGGACGGGCCAGGACGTGTGGTTTGGTTTGTTATTTTATGGATTCATTCCAGAACATCATCACCGTACATTGTATTTGGCCGTGCGGGTGCCTGGCTGTGCTAAACCAGCGGCCGAGGCTCCGGTCTGGCGGTGGATGCCGCGGGAGAGTCATGTTACATATGGAGGTCAACTGCCAGTCCTTGAGTTGGATATCACAGCTCAAATGAAGATAGGGAGATAAGAGGCTGCGTTGTGTGAAATCAGGCGCTAGGTTAGCACTACCAACACAGCGAAAAGATGTCTTAGATCTCATGACGAAATACCTTGCTGACTGCTCTGATTTGAGACGCACAATTATAGCCACAAAGAAACTTGAATCCTCGCTGCTCCTTAGCAAGCCGTAAACTACGCCCATTCGCAAGCCGTATCAACCATTGGAATTCTAGCCACCTCATAGATTCACAGAATCGAATCTCAGTTGAGCTTACACAAATTTAATGAGCAGAATAACACTCATGATCTCGTGAAAACTCACGGAACACAACAACTAAAGCACAGACCTCAGAACGGCTCCCTCAAAACATACAGAAGCCCCTGCCCTAGTTTTTCCCCTTGTCCTTGTCCCTTCCACTGCTGCTCACATTCGCAATCCGCATTACTTGGTAATACCACGTCCCGACGCGTTCCTCGCTCAACCATCCCGCTGCATCCCCTTCCGTTTATGCTCCCTTGGCAGCGCCGGCCCGGAATGTCTTGCCGAGTGAGCGTGCGGTGGCACGAAGGACAGCGGGAGAGCTCAATGTGGTATTCACACATTTTTTTTGATTGTGATGAATTGTGTGTTTGTGTATCAGGGGATGGGATTTGATGAGGGATTGTTTGTTGTTTGTCTGTCAGGCTTGGTGGGTTGATGTGTGTTGATGGTTTAGCGATTGGCGATTAACGCAGGAGAGCCTGTACGTGGAGAAGGAGGACAAGGTGTGTTTGGGGAGTAAAAGTTTTGGGTTTGGTTTTCCGTCTGATGGTGTTGTGGACTTTGTGAAGCAAGTGTAAACGGGGACTCCCTCGCAGTGAACTGAGTTGCAATGAGAGTTGAACTTGCTGATGATGATGATGATGATGACAACAAAAATGGCAATGACCCCGGAGTGAGAACCTGACTTTATATATCTATCTATCCCATCACGCCCCAAAGCCACCCTTCTACCCATCCATCCATCCATCCGCCCTACTAACCGGGTTAAACTAGTGGACGTCGAAAAAGGCAGCAACGCTGCCTCACCTCACTTCACGGATGGCATGATACATCCAGTCCCGAGCCCCGGCTAGGCTGCCAACGGAGGGTCACGGACTGCTGTTTGGTGTCGCTACCGGGGTTGGCGACATGCTGTGACAGGTCGGGTGGCCTGCTATGTTTGCATTGTCTCTGCAAACCTGGGCACCTTTTGCTCGGGGCGGGACTGGAGGCGACACAAAGAAGGGAGATGGGAGGCAAAATGTGCGCCTCATTTCATCTGAGCGGAAGAGTGGTTTGGTTGTATTCGCACCAGTTTGTTGTCAGGTGGCGACTTTGTTTCTACTTGGTTGATGTGATTTGTTGTTGCTCGCCCTGCTTTCGATAGCTGTGTCACTTGGTGGGAAAGATCGGCACGGGATGCAGACTCAACCTTGCAACACGCTATCGGATGAGAATCTCTAGGTGCGCCGCATTATGTACAACACTTTCGTTGAGGGATGAAGTAAGGTGACATTAAGGTGTGACGGGGGATGAGTATGAAAAGGACAAAAGAACCAATGCTGCAAAGTATTACACACTTGTACCACCTCCACTCTGCCCCCGACAGAAGCTTTGATCCGGCATACCGATCCACAGGGTATTCAAAACTTCTCGACCTTTCTATCAACTGCCTCAACATCAATACCTTTTCCCCGATCTCCCTTCACGCTCTTCCACTCCACGAAAGCACAACTCATCACGCCCAAACAAGCCAACACGGCAGGTATAATCCAGAGTTTTCCTAGAGCTGCTGAGTATGCCTCCAATATCTCACCAATGGCATCCGGGTATATCTTGCCAAGTGATTCTGTAACCCCACTTGCTCCCGCTGTAGTAACCACGCGGGGATCAACGTTGGGAGCGCGTTCTGTCAGCTCAGTTACCAAGTTGCCGAGAAAGATATTGTTGGCCACCGAGATCCAAATCGTGCCGCTCATGGTCTGAGCGAATATGACCATGGATGTTCCTAGAGATATATCGGGTCCAGAGAACACCGTTTGGGGAATCATGAGGGGCGCCTGGGCGCCGATGCCGATGCCGAACCCGATCAAGATGAGGGTGCCCATCCAAAAGCCCGTGCTAGTGTTGGCATCGTAGCGCGTAATCAAGCCCGCAGCGATGGATGTGGCAATGGTCCCGACGATCATGAGTGGGACGTAGTAACCGATTTTGGACGTCTGGCCAACAATTAGCAACAGAGGATTGATTTGATTCCAAGCGACAAATCTTCTCACTCACAATGAACCCAGACGCAACAACAGCAATCGACATTGAAATTGTCAATGCTAGAAGATTGACTCCAGACTGGTACGCCGAAACCCCCTTCGTGCTCTGGAACCAGATAGGCACGAACTGCACCAGCACAAGACAGACACCCATGACGCAAAACATGTACCACATGGCTGAAGCCATTGACCGATTTCGGGCCATGCGCAGTGGCACCGTCGCGTCCTCTCCTGCGAAGTACTGTATCGCTCCCCAAGCAATGATTGAAACACCAAAGATGGCCAGCGTCAGGATAATGCGCCAGGAGTTCCATGCATACTCTGTCCCACCCCACTGTAGCGCAAGCAGAAGACTGACAATTGAGGGAATGAGTAGCACGCTCCCAGCCAGGTCAAACCGTTTGGCGATTTCCAGTGGGCTGCCCCCCTTGGGTTGTCTCATCACTGTCGATGGAAGGTTGACATAGAGCACAACGGTAACCAAGGTCACAGCACCCAGTGGTAGGTTGATCCAGAAACACCAACGCCATGTGGCATAATCCGTGAGGGCACCACCCAACGTTGGGGCAAGGATCTGCGCAATACCGATGGCTCCGCCGACGGCACCCGTGGCCCGAGGTCTATTATGCAACGGCACGCTGTGGGCGAGAATGACAAAAACACCGGTTGTTGTGCCGGCAGCGCCAGTACCAGCTATGGCGCGACCCACAATGAGTGTGGGCGAGTTCGGAGCAGCAGCACAGATGACAGATCCGACCTCAAAGAGACCAAGGGCGGCCAGAAACAACCATTTGGCATTGAGCTCTGCGTAGAGCTTGCCGAAGAATAGTTGGAAACAGCATGAGGTGAGCATGTAGGCAGAGCCATACCAACCAATGTCGGGGAGGGAGTTGAATTCGGTGGTGATCTTGGGAATTGCTGTCGAGACGATGGTGCGGTCCTGTGTTTGCCAGGGCTGTTAGCTGTTGTCCTGGCAATCAAGGACATGTCAAATCCTGGCTAGGGCGTACCAGGCCAAAGCAAAGCGCCTCGAGAAATAAACCCAGGATAATCAAATAGAGACGAACTCCCTTGGGATACCTGTCTTCATTCTCTAGGGGTTCTTTGCCGTCATTTGCTGTTGTATCTGATTCCTCTCGAGAGGATGCCATTGCGGCCTAAAGATGAAGAGTCAAACCGAACCAGGTGTTCGAGAAAGTTTGAAAGAGCGTGAAGAGCTGGGACTGATCGGGAGCAAGGGGCTGTCGAAAATTCGACTTGAAGACATCTTGAATTGTCGGTCGGCCGCAAATGCTGCCGAGCCGATTGAGAGGATGCCGATTCCGATGTAACCCCATTTAGGGATGTCACTGAGGGTTTTCTAGTGACGTCGGTTTGTAGTCAACCCTGGTGAAGAGCGCGTCTTAAAGAAATGGAGAGAAAAAGAGGAAATGGTTCAAGGCGAATTCGTAACAAAGTGCGGCTTCGAATACGGGCATTGGCGTCCTCGATGTCATATGTCGCCTTCGAGATGCTTGGTCTCGGCTCACGGACGCGTCCCTTGAGACCGACATTCGGGTAGAGTGGCGCTTCAAGGCTTCAACGTGCAAAACTGTCTGTGGCCTAATTTTCGCCTCCGTCGTTTACTCTTGTTGACGGGGAGCGCCTTCCTCAACCTTTGTTCTGCTGTCGCACGGGCATTCTGAATTGTGGGAAGGAGCGGCCGTCGGAGCTGTCGGGGACCAGTTGAGGCCGAGTCCGATCACCCCACTGACTGCCCACTTTGAATTTTGTCTTTACCAACGCCCGACCCCGACCCCGACGACAGAGAATACCGCATCCTGATCCCGCCTTCCGATCTGACGCGCTTGGAATTGAACTTGGCCCTGGCGTGTTTCTTCCACCACTTCCCATTTGCCCCCACGAGCATCCCGAAAATCGGGCCAAAATGGCCGACCCAAACTCCCCAAGAAGCATCCACAGAGAACGCTCTCGGGCTTGCGCCTACTGCAACAAATCCAAGACTAAATGTTTGTGGTCAGGTGAGCCGGGTGTTGACAGTTGTCAGCGGTAGGTGAGCATTTCCGTTTTTAAGGCTCACCACTTACCACTGTCTGGCTGTCTTTAGATGTTCAAGACTGAAACGGGCTTGCGAAATGCCCGAGCAAGTGGCAAGAAGGAGGCGAGGAGCATCTTCGTGAGTATGACACACGGTCAGCGTCGGCCTTGGCTCCTGTTAATGAATGGTGTGACAGGCGTGTCATCCAGCTGGAGAAGAAGTTGGACGGAATTATGTCGCTGCTGAATGCCAGTCAGCCGTTGCAGCCGAGACGCACACCCCCGACAATTAGTTCTAGCCCCCATTCCAATGCCGTGGCATCACCAGATCCACTCCCACCCCAGCCGATACTTTGGAACAATCCCAAGAGTATCGATGCTGGCTCTGTTGAAGAGTTCTTCGATGTGGGACCCAGTCTACGTGTACCCATAGAAGAGGCGAATCGCTACCTTGATCTGTACCGATCACAGTATTCACCCAAGTTCCCTTTTGTGCCGATCGCCAATTGCCTGTCAGCAATAGAATTGTACAAGAGGCAACCGTTCTTGTTCCAGGTCATCATGCAGATTGTCGCCCCACAAAGCCCGTCAGTGCAACGGGAGGTGGACCGCTGGGTCCGGGAGTATATCGCTCGGAGTGTTATTGTGGATCAAGAAAGAAGACTGGATCTTATCCAAGGCCTCTTGCTGTTCGTTGCTTGGTCGGTACTCTCCTGGGTCTGCATCAGATGCTTCGTGGTACTAACACGATCGGCCCACTCAGGGGAGACTTCCACTTCTACATCGATCCACGGGGGACAAACCTATTTCAGCTTGCCGCTGGTCTTGTGATAGAGGCCGGCCTCAACAGACCAGTCAAGACACCTAGCCATGTTCCGAACGGGTTTTTGGATGCCGCAAGATCCGAGATCGGTTCCCAGAAGCGGTCATCGCACACATTAGAAGAGATGCGAGTATTCTTAGGAGTGTTCTATGTCAACTGTTTGTGAGTCAGCCTCTGCTAGTCCTGATTAGTGTCAAGGCACTTGCTCAACGGTAGCCCATGTAGAGGAGCATCTCTATTCCTGTACCTCCCCATGTTCGACTACACCGACTATATGACATCGTGTCGAATTGTCATCGAAAGAGAGGCGGAGTTCGAGTCGGACCAACTGCTCTCTGCCCTCGTCCGGCTGCAGCAAGTCTTGTGCAAAATGCATTCCAAATTGCCAAAGGCCCCATTTGATGGGAGCGAGCCGGTTGGATTCTCAGGCATGTATCTCATGGCGATGACGACTTTCCGGACTGAACTGGAGGATCTAGTGTCGAAGTTTCCATCTGAGATACGAAAAAATTGTTTGTTTGAATCCGTATTGAAAACTAGACTGGCGATGCTGACCGAGCCAACAGACTTGTTGGATGTTTGTTACCGAGGAATGCTGACCAAGGTATACGAACCAGCCATATACACGACGCCGTCCGTGTTGGCCGGGTCTGGTGAAAGTGCGTGGCGATCCGAGGCCTTATGGTGCTGCCTTGAGGCTTCCAAAAATTGCTTGGTGGCGTATTGTGACATCCCAGTCGACGAGCTGCCATACTTGCCATGTATGGCGTTTTCGTTCTTCTCCTACACCGTGGTGACGACAACGCGGTTGCTATTCATTAGCGACTCGGACTGGGACCAGGCAGTCGCCCGAAGAACCATGGACTTTGTAGCGGTCACGCGGCGGCTGAGCGACCGCTTCGATGAGGCGGACCAGGTAGCGGCCCGAGCAGAAATAAGGTGTAAGAAGAACAAATGCGTCGAAGACGGCCGGTCCGTCATGGGGCTGTCCAGAGACAAGCTTCGATGGATCAACTCGTGGTACTTGTCAAAGCAGGGCGTTGCAGAACAGGAGCCGCAGGCGGCAGAAGCGGAGCTCGGCCCCGTTGAGGGCGGTGATCCTCGGGGCAGCTTCCCGTTGGTCGAGCTCGACAACGAATGGTGGGGAGCCATGCTATTAGGGGACTACGAATTTGGCGGCTAGGTGCAATCAGAAGAAGCGCCCCAGGCGCGAGCTGACGGGGTAGGGTTGCTTTCGCCCCTGAAATTGGAGAGAAATCCAAAATCAGGGATCCAGAATCCGACATAGCAAGCATGGAGCTAGGCAGCGCCGAGATGGGGAAAGTTGTCAAATCGGCGACGTTCCAGGCGCGTGGCGGCTCAATATGCTCTGCTTCAGTAGACTCACACCCGGGATGGATCCAGTCGCACTCGACATGACTGACCCCCTCGGATTTCTCGGTCCTGCCTGCGCCTCGCCATCGACCAAACCAGCCCTAATCCTTTTCGGGTATGCACTAGAATCAAAACGGGTTACTGGCCAATCAGGGCGGTCCATTAACAGATGATTTCGGAGACAGCCACTTTTCCCTTGCCCCAGACTTGTCATCTTCTCTCACCCACACCCAAACCCTACGTACCTACCACCTACCCAGCAACTCCCCAGGCAACAATTAGCTAGAGAGAATCGCGCACCTACTGCGGATCATACACGGCAGATTCTCGTACTCTCTAGACATCCCAAGATACACGACGCCTTTTTTTTCTGTGTCAATTGTATATAAGCCATGAAGACCGAACCTCGAGATTCGTGGTCTAGACCCAGCAGCACCGCGCCAGACACTCACCACTCACCAAAGATCAAGCAATCAGACTCACCACCTCCCATCAAGACCAGCGACTCTCCGCCTCCGTGCTCCTCTTCCATCATGTCGGACAAAAACAACTCGAGCAGCTCCTCGTCGGACAAGACAGACTGGAACTCGTTGCTCAAGCACTCATCGGCCCTTGGCATCCTCAAGCCCGGCATCGTCTTCAACTCATCCTACGGCTCGGGATCCTCCTCCACCTCAGGATCTTCAAGTTCTCGATTCACGAGTTCGTATTCCGGCTCGCAGGGAGGCAGCTCCTCCATCTGGTCGTCAGGAAACGTAAGCATCACCCGCGTCGTTCATCATCCGCCTGCGCGCGCCCGCCACCGGGGCCTTTTTCTCTCCACGGGCCGCGCGAATCCCCGCTATCTTTTACTGACCGTGTGTTTTTTTTTGTAGCCGTCCGGCTCCGGTTCTGGTTCCGGCTCCGGAGGTGGCGCTTCCTAAGCACCACCTGTAACCACCCCGGGGATTCCGGTTCCGCATCTGGTTTTCGTGTAGAGCGAGCGACGGTTTCGAAGCATTTGAGCATCGGGGCGTTGGGAACTTCTTTTTTTCTCTTTAAAGTGGCACACGACGGCGTTGGATAAAGGAGGGGCATGGCATTAGAACGGAACATGACATGACATGGGGGTTAGATGGTT
>Ga0247765_1000495_pt1 | contig 30312 bp, 30 predicted proteins | sample UWRJL106311C6_FD_179949 | JGI IMG/M metagenome (GOLD analysis project Ga0247765, IMG submission 179949) | Plant litter microbial communities from Arlington Agricultural Research Station in Wisconsin, United States - UWRJ-L106-311C-6 | ecosystem: Environmental > Terrestrial > Plant litter >...
CCCCCCCTTTTGGTTTTTTTTTTTTTTTTTTTGGTTTTCCCTCGACGCATTCTTCTTACAAGTGAGTTGGAGAACTTGAGCCCGTTCTGATTACTTCGCACACCACCAACATAGCCGGCCCCACCGCCGCAAGTAACCCTGAAGCCAATCCTCCGAAGGGAGAAAAGGATGGTCAGTTCCAACATGAACCGCGTGCTTCTCCCGTCCTCACCCGCTTCAGACTCACTGACCGAGAATGGCTACCTTATTAGGCCTAGAGACGTCTGATTTGATCAGCCTCATATTGGGCATCGTGACACTGGGAACTACGTTTCTGTTCTCGACGGCACCAGCACTGGAGTCATACAAGAACATCAAGGAAATGAAGGACCTGCAGAAACTGCAAGCTAAGGCGAAAGAGTATGCAGGGCAAAATTCCCAGCAGGGAAATGTACAAGGTGCTGCGACGGTGGATAATCCGTCAGGAAAGGCGGATGGGTTGTGAGAACAGCCCGAGGAGAAATTCTCAGGGTTACGCAGATACAGGAATGTATTGTCGGATCAAACAAAAAGACGGTTTTGGTGGGGAAACAACTTTGATTAAAGCCACCTAATCAATCAATCCCCCTTCCATTTCTTTTTCGAATGTTCAACCCGTCGATATCCACCCCGTTGAGCAGTCGGACCTAAAAAACAAGCAAACCCACCCATACATTAGCTTCCTGTAATACACATGGATAATGCGGGGGCGAATACTGAAATTGAAGTCTGGCAGAAAGAAGCCCAGGGGGGGAAAAAAGAAGAAGAAGCTCACATTCATCCCAACCACATCCCCAATCCAGTTCCCCAAAAAGTCAATGCAGACACTACTCCCACAGATGCCACAAAAGCGATGCTCTCTGTCTTGTTTCCCAAACTTGTACGTGCTCATGCCTTCCCATCCGGAAATCCAAGTGATTTTTTCTCTTTCAGGGTAGATTGTGAGATACCCGTTCCGAAAACAAATGGAGCAGTTACAAGATGAGACGGGGATGGGGACTTGACAGGCTGGATGACGCATGTGGGGAGGCGGAGGAGGAGGAAGCTGAGGCGTCAATGGCGGATGATGGTGAACCACACCGCGTTGCGGTGGCACGAGCCGGTCAAGGTTGTTTCTGGAAGGGCGGAGAGGGCAGCTTGAAGGGTTTTGGGGGAGGGAGGTGTTGTTGGGTTTTAATTGTTGTTGTCGTTGTTTAAATTGGAGTTGGAGCTAGAAGTAGAAGTAGACATTTTTGGGGGGAATTTTCTTGGAAAAGAACTAGAAGCAAAGGAGAGGTGAAAGTTTGATACAGGTCCAAAAGCATTCGGTTGAAGGGCACTGGAGGAGATTTTGATGGACTGGATGGATGGACGGACGGTAGCGCAGATCAATGGTGGGCAAAGATATCCAATGTATCAACCTACACCCCACTGTAAGGTAGGTAGGTAATATACATATATATACATGGCAGGCACGAGATTAGATCACCACCGGCCCCAACGGCTATACACACACACAAACACACACACACACACACACACACACACATACATACATACACACCAACAGCATTCCCCATTCTTTTTTTAAAGAAGGCGGATAAAAAAAGAAACCAACAGAGATGGAAATCAAATGAAATTAGCTTTTGCATGAGCATAGCACACAGTACACAGTACAAAGTGCATACACGCAAACTTCGATACCTATGCAACGAATCGATCCCACTTTTTGGACGACTGGACAGCAAATGGAATCAAATCAAATCAAAACAAATCCCCTTGAAAAACCCCCCCCCCCCCAAAAAAAAAAAATCATCAATGTCCCATTTGCATAACAACATGAAACATGACAGACAACCCAGGGGGTTAGAATAAAATGAGGTTGCAACTATATCACGTCAATACCATGATCATGACATGACAACTATCTGGTGTTCCGGTGACTCGGCTTGAAAACATCCATTTCCCACCAAAAAGAAAAAGGGACAAAAATGAGCGTCTGACTCGCTGCACTGTGCCTCACACCAGAAAGCCACTATCCTAAGCAGCCCATATAGCCATTTAAAAAGAGTAAAAGCATGCCTTCTGCTAAGCTCAAAATGCCTCCATCTGAGGTGTAGAGTTGCGGTTCACCGAGCGCAGCCAATCACACAGCGCGAAAAAAAACGCCTGTCAGGTGTGGCAGAGAGAGAGAGAGAGAGAGAGAGAGCAATGTCGGCATTGTAAGTAGAAGACTCCGCTACGCTCGCTGTACCCTGCTTCTAAATTCTTGTACACTCACACACGAGACCTTAGACTGCAGGCGGTGGGTTTGCGATTTCCTAGTTAACCAGCTGCTCCCACAACTCGATAGTCCTCATCAACCCGAGTCCCTCTTTCGCCACTCCAGTCTGGGTATCCCAGTCATTGAACATGTACCTTCTTGGGCTCCGGATAAGGCTGTAGTCTTCGGCAAGGTACCACTGATATAGCGAAGGTTGGCAGGCCCGATTGAGAAAAAACAACCGCTGTCTGGCCCAGTAGACAACGAGCTTGATGCAATAGAACTCGTTGAAGACTTTATCCATGTAGTTGAACTTGGCAGCGGCTGCGGCGATGCCGCGAGTAAAGCTCCACGGCTCGTCATAGTTGATCATTGTCCAGTCCCAGTCCCTCCCCTGGTAATCAACGCAGCAAATACGCAATCCCACTCCTCTGTCCAACACCTTGAAGGCCACAGAGTCTCCTTGATTCTCAGGGCTTCCGTTGGCGGCCCGTCCAACCCAAATTGTCCCTAGATCCGGATGGGGAATACGATCCAGTGGGGGAGGACCGGGTTCCTTGTCAGAATTCCAATCATCCCGAAAGACGGCCTTCCAGAGGTTAGCGCGTGTGAGAGTCCGCCAGTTCTGGCCAAAGTGGAAGCTCAGGTATGAGCAGGCCATCTTGTCGATCAGATCATCGCACATATTTTTCTGTTCGGTGGAGAGGTCTTCAGGGTTTCTGATGGTATGGTGAGACGGTGGCGCTGCAGGTGGTGCTTGCTCGGATATTTGTTCTGCCATGGTTTTGCTGCTTCGACGTGTGAAATTGGTTGAATGCGGCGATTGATGATAAGGCGGTGATGATTCGATATCCAAGTGCGAACAATGATGGCGCGGGACGAGCCACGACTGGAGGAGGCCCGACGACTAGGATATTTATTGCATGCCATCTATCCAAACATGATTAATGGAGAAGGTGCGAGTAGGCGGGCAAAGGCAGGCAGCTCCCAATGGGGACCACCCCGCCAGATTAAAATTCGAGGCAGGCAATTTTAGCGTTCTCGCATTCCTGGTGTTGAAACATGGCCAGCCGCGCCTTTTCCTGCTCGCAGTTGCCGGCGGCGATACAGAACTACTATGAAGGCAGCCCCGCCAACAGCGCACGCTGAGATACCACACCCCACGCCAATGCCAATTTTTGCTCCCTTACTGAGCCCTCCAGAGTAACCAGGATTCACCTCTGGGGTGCTGCTGGCCCCAGGGGTAGGCGTCGTATTCTCAGTTGGCCGATTAGTCCTCGACGACGACGTTTGGGGAACTGTGTCAGTTGTTGTCGAAAATCCGCACGGTTGCCCCAAAGGACAGCACGCAACGTAAGCACTCACCCCGATGGTTGACGTGCTGCATGTGCGGCCGGATTCGCAGGTCAAGCGCAAGTCTTCCGACTGTCAGCTTTCAATCAATGATATTTCTACCAAGCCAAGTGTATTGACGTACTGGTGCTGGACAAAACCCCGCAGGTTTCCCTCCCGAGCTGCCTTTTCAATACCGTTACCGCCGGAGCAGAAAGCCCCGCGCTCCATACGGGAAGCGCAAACAACACAAACGCCGCAAGCATCATCATAAGTGGTTGGCGGAACATGACGGGAACGACCTTCAAGAACCATTGGGAGGGAAATTGGTCGGTTTTGTTCTTGGGCTGATCTAGACCAGGTCTAGACTCTAGGATGTTGGTGTGTAGCCAGAAATGGCGACGCCACAAAGTTTCAGCTCCTGCAATACTTCGTAGTGGTCACACATATCGACCAACCATTACGGTCTTGGCATCTTGATGTGTCCGGGCTCCGCGTTGAGAGCCTTCCGTCCATCCCACCCCGAGCTCTCCCTCATCAACCATCATCACCAATCTGGGCGGCATGGTGCACCATGGAGACGAGGTCGGTTGATTGCTCAGAATTGGAGGCCTTCCAGGCCTTTCGCGATTATGTCGCCCTGCTGCGCCAACGGACGGCATTCAATGAGACGCTCCTCGGAGAATGTCAAGTTCCGATTTGTCGCGCATTGTTTGGCTTCGGCCTCCCAGATCTATCCGGCATCGGTGTGAGTTCAATCTTCAATAGTGCTCGGAAGTTCATTTCCGATTACACGCTGACTCCCACAGGTTGCTATCGGATATACCCTCTCTATCACCATCGGCTCAATCCTCTGCTTTATTCTTCTCCTCTTATCCCCAACACTTCGCATGCGTCCACGAACCACATCGGCCACCCTAAACATGGCTCTGGCTGGCCTGGCCAGCTTCTTTGAGTGTGCGGCCTACTTCGCTTTCGCCATTCAGATTGCCACTACCACGGTGCTCGCCCCCATCGACCTCGAGACTAAGAAGTCTTCTTTTGGTGCCTACGAGGCCCTTCTCGCAGCCGTCGTCTCTACCATGACTCTCCTTCCGTTGACCAGCGCGCTTCATGTCATTCCCTTGGTGCCGATTATTGATCGTGACAACAAGATTCAGAAGCGCCAGTCTTACCGACTCTGGCTCTTTTCGGTCACCGTTGTCGCCGCTCTGTACCCCTTCTTTTCATCTTGCGTGCGTTACTGGGCACCTTCGGTTGTAGGCGAGGGCGCGGGCGAGGATGGCGTGACCTACGTTACGGATGCTGAATGGGCTGCTATAACACACGTTTGCTTCGGTCAGATTGTGCAATTCCCCTCCAGAAGCAATGTCGAGGGTATTGCCTTGGGTGTCATCCACCTTACTTCGGGGTTCTTTATATTCTTTTACGCCGCGTCCATCATACTTCCATCCATTCTGCGCATCGTCGACGCTATCATCACTAGAGGCCAGGGTGGTGGTATTCTCCGTCAAGGCATTCGATCGCTCTGTCAAAAGGTTTCGCACATTTACCAGCAACACTCCGTCATGTATCTCATGGTTGCGGTGCCTCTGTGCCTGGGAGCCGGGCTTATGTGGGCGTTTTGGATGCTCCGAAAACTGCAACAGCAGTTGGCCTCCACTGCTGGTGGTTCTTATGAGGGTAATGAATGGGGGTTTGGACAAGTCATGGCCATTACAGTCTTTGTGCCAGTTGGGGCGGAAATGCTCTTTGTTGCTTATCACTACCAGTGGAGAGGACGGGGAAGCGGGTTGCCAATTGATGTTCAACTTGGAGATGTTTCTGTGTCTGTGGAGGAGGAAGCGGTTCCTGCCAATAAGAGGGCGATGACTTCGCATTTGTGAGCTCACTCACCGAGTTTATATATAAGTCGCAGAACTTTTCTGAGTCTGTTTTTGAATTTGGAGAATGGTCCCCCACTGTCAAGTCAAGAAGCACTCGGGGTATTATGAGTAGTAGTATCCTGGACTACCTTTGGCCAGAATTGAAGCAAATAATGATATTCATGGACTATGCTTAGACATACATTTATATCCCAGCATAAGGGCATGCATGGCCTTTGTTTCTACACCAATTATTTGGGGCCTAGATAGATAGCAATGAAGGAATGTTGTAGGGAATATTCGAGACTTGTGTGCCTGGCTCTGATCGGGTTTTTACCTGCCTAGGTAGGTAGGTAGGTAGGTAGGTAGGTAGGTAGGTAGGTAGGTATGTAGTAGCTCTGAGCGTCCATGTCCATGTCCATGAGCAGCTATCTATGTGAGACGTGATTGTCAAAGAAACTTTACAGCTTTTGTTGGAGCCATAATACGTTATTACTAGTTAACTTTTAGTAGCTTAGCTTTGCGCAATTTTATCTACCATGTACTCTATAGTTATACGTAGCTGGTAGGTAGGCTGTAAAAGTTAGGTAAAAAAAAAAAGCGGTGTATTAAATTATTAATTCACAGTTGGTAAAATTAATTTAGGTAAGGTACCTAGTTAAACTATGTAAGGTAGGTACGCAGTCACTAGGTTGGAAATCTGACAACTAATAATTGATTAAAAAATAAAATAAAAAATAAAAAATTAGGCGGAAAACTTTGATCAACCCTAATGATTCTCATCAAGGCTGGGGGGAAAGGCCATCTTGCTATTTTCGCACCAATGGCTTTCTGTCCCTAGGTACCTTAGATAGCGTTGATGGCTCAACTTGGAACATTGGGTATGAATGAACACTGGCTTGGCGGGGGGGTAGTTAGCGTCGCGGGCTCGTGGGGAAGGAGAGAGAGAGAGAGAGAGAGAGAGAGAGAGAGAGAGAGAGAGAGAGAGAGAGAGAGAGAATCTTCGACAGCTAGGACTGCTCATTCATTCCAGTCATATGCGGGAAAGACCAGACTAGGAGTCTTTCTTCCCCCCCTTACCTACCTACGTAATCAGAAATCTTTCCTTTCTAACCCTACCCCCACCACCCCCGTGGTGGTGGTGGCTGTGATGATAATACCGCATCAAAGAATCACCATTTGCTCCTGCTCCCTTCACACGACATGCCCCAACGAACGTGCAGTATCCTCCTTCATGTTTCCTTATCACAAAGAGCAACAGGGGAAGTCCGAATAAAAACACCACCGAATCCCCCGGTTGTAAAGAGGGCACCCCAACTCCAACAAACCCATTTCGGGTCAAGAAAAGCCGACGTTGCGAGCAGTACATTGGCGGTTTATACTCTTCCTGCTCAAAAAGACCTTCGTGCCCCTTCTGAACGGAAATCCGTCGCTGCCGAAACTGCCTCATGAACACCTCAAACTTATCCCGATCACTCGGGTGTACGTCGTGATACTTGACTAAATCATAAAACGACCCCCCTGGATGATGACGCAGCGGGTGGTGTAGTAGGGGGAACCCGCCACTGGGGTTGGAGGAGGAGGAGCTTCCTCCTTGCCGCTCCGATGCGTTATTCGCAAGCAACTCAAAGTCAGCTAGCTGACAGCAGAACTTGATGTTGTTCTCATTTGCCATGCTATCATCTTCACGGTAAAAGTCTGCTTTCTCAAAGTCGTAGCATGACTCAACCTCGTCGAGAAAAAACCCGTCGACTTGGAGTGTGCAACGAAGTGGGAAGAATGGACGGCAGGCAGATAGAGGGAGGTGCCGCCCTTTTATAGATGTGAGCAGAATTTGAGTTTTGACAGCGTAAGACATGGCAGCTGCCTATCAAGCAAGCCTAGGGGCGCCACCACATCGTCGATAGAGCTTAGCTTTGCAGTGAACGCCACTAGCGTCAGCTAGAGCAAGCGGCCGATGAGCGACAACGGGACACCGGCGGGATGTCATGTCTCGGGCATCGCGCACTCGCTGCTGGGCAAGGTTGGGAAACTTGGGATGAAATCCCTTCCCAGTTGGTGCCCCCCCAACACTACAACATATAATCGTCCAAATCGCAGGTACCTTCTACCGAAACAGGGACTGCAAAACGGAAACATTACGTAGCGGCGGGTCGTACGGCACACCTAGTGGTAATTACCTCTTACACAATGGTCGATAACATCTGACAATCTCCCACCGCAGAGCTTGGTGCGTGCCATCATTCTCGACTGCATCGTCAAAAATTCGCAGCGGAGGCGCTCTGCGAGAAGGGAACACGATGCGGGCCAGCAGATTCGGCAGAGTTTTCTTCACCTCCGAAGGCAACCCTGGAGCGATAGCAGTCTAGATAGAACCGTGCAGACTGACTCTGCAGAGCTGTGCTTGGCTGGAGTTGGTGATTTTCCGGATCTTTTCTGGGCTCCAAGTGGCCTGCCTGGATAAGGTCAGTTATTCTAAGACATCCTTGACAAGCAACCATGACTGTAAGGAACTGTACCAGCCTCCGTCCGTCTTCGGTGCGTGAGGCTGTCGCTGACCGCTGACATTACCTAAGCTGCGCTGATCGTCAGTGAGCTCGGCCGATGCTTGCTCGGCCTTCCCAGCCATTGACGTTGCACTCCAGTCCCAGGATTCGCCGACTGGGCTGCATCTACCAATTTTCCAGGTGATGCGCGAAATCAAAAACCAGCAGCATCTGCTCCGTATGCTTCGTATGTTGCACTGCATTCAGGTCGCCTTTCACAGGTGGCTTTGCTCCGGCTCCAACTCTTCGGGCGAGCTGAAAATGTCGATTTTGGATGTCTGTCTGCACGCACGGCAGGCGCCACGAAAGCGGGACTAGAAGCGATTCGACTGACCCAACGCCATTGGCTACAGGACGATCCACACTGAACTTGGGAGTCTGAGAGCGGGGTGTCATCCCGATGCATGCACGCGCCCCCTCCGTTCCCACCCTCCGTCCCCGGATTTGGCCGTAGGACACGCAGGCCAAGCCATGGCTGGTGTTTGGTCTCGTGGATTTTGCGGTGTGCACGCGCCGGGCTGGGGGGGGCTTGGCTACCGATTTTTTACTTGTCGAGGCGGTCAAGACATGTTTGAGAGGGCTTTGGTGCTTGCTTGGGGTCACTTGGCACTCCTCATGTTGCCTGCAGTGCCCTGGAAGCCTGGCGCATTTCGTCATGTGGGGGAGCTGTCGCAAAAAGTCATCCCAAGTCATCTGCCCTTGCAGACAAATCCTGTTGCTACATAACCATCCTAGTTTCGCCAGCAACTGCGTAGTTACTTCTCCCTTTCAATCGCTCCGACTCAACAATCGCAAAATGTCGTCGTCACGTCTTCGATATTCTACTTCGGACCTTGAAAGCCGGACACGGAGCGAACATGGCTTCCTCGACGCAGAAGCATCGCTTGCGAGTGCGAGCGTGTCCAAACTATCCAAGGCATCGAAGTTGCGCGACATGCTGTCGTACCTAGGCTCCAAGAACCCGCTACCGACCCCCGTGGCCCGAGATGATGTCGTGTGGCTGTTTGACAATGTGGCGTTCCGCGGGCCCAACGGCGCGTGGCAGGCCGAGTTTGTTTCAGCCATTTTCTCAGGGAAGGTGTCAGCTAGGTTCGTCGATGTCGTTGGAGACATCGCCGACGCCGTGGGCTTGGCCAGGGGCGACCGGGAGGAAGCGACGATTGAGCGGCGCATTGTGCCCTTCGTGATGGACATCCAGCCTGGAAAGCAGGTCAAACTTGTCTTTGACGAAAACACCAAGCTGAAACTGGGCCCGGGCGGACGAAATGGCATCAGCAGCGACCTCCGGAAACTGCCGGGCCCGCCCAAGGGCGCCACTGTGGTCGAATCTAGGGCCGACGTGCCCGACGGCGCCATGGGAATATTGGAAATGAAAACAGTATTTGCTGAGCCAGAGGGGTGGGCGATCATCTCTGGTGAGCATTTTGACATTGCTATCGTTCCGCAACTAATGTCCTCCAGACGTTGATGATACTATCAAAGTCACACAAACCAGCGACCCCACAGGAATCCTGCGATCGACTTTTGTGGTAGGTTTCCATCTCCGGGACTTTTCCTCGTATACTAATCGTGCTCGTCAGTCCGAACCAACGCCGGTTCCTGGGATGCCCGAACTTTACGCCTACATTCAGACGCTGATCACCAAATCAGCACCGTGGTTTTACCTTTCGGCTTCGCCTTACAATCTGTATTCGTTCCTCCGGGATTTCCGCGAGCGACACTACCCGCACGGCCAGCTGATCCTGCGCGACTCGAGCTGGATGACCATCCCGGGCCTGCTGTCTAACCTCACGCTCGGAACCGAGGAGTATAAGATCGACCGGATAAACAAAGTGCACAAGTGGTTGCCAAAGAGGAACATGATCTTGGTTGGCGACTCGACGCAGAGCGACCCCGAAGCATATGGTAGGCTCCTTTGATTTCCTCCTGAATTTCGTGGCCCCTGTCTAACAAGGAATAGGCGAGATATACCGACAACACCCGAAATGGGTCAAGTTAATTCTGATTCGCAAGGTGACCGACATTGCGTCAGTGGGCACCGAAGACAAGAACGCGCCATCACGGTTTGAGAAGGCGTTTGAGGATGTACCGGGGTGAGTTTCTACTAGTTTTAAAAGTTTGACATGGACCCAACACCTAGACGCTAACTCGTTCGCAGAGGACTGTGGTATGTGTTTGAGGATCCATCCGAGTGTCAAGAGATTCTCCACAAGGTTGTGGCTTCCTAGGCGGAGGCGCCCGAGTGGAGATGGCCGTTGGCACGCTGCTTATTTGGCGTTGGCGGGGTGGTTGCTTATTGTTCGTTAACGGACACCAGTGGGACTTGGACGTGGATTTTATGGCATTCAAATGCGAAGTCGCGATCATGTAATAATAATAATATACCAGCATCTTGTCCTGATTTTCAATCCAAACGTGTTTTTCAGACTGACGTCAGACGCGGCAACAGTGCACTAGTGGGTCCCCATGAATCCCCCTCTTTTTCCCCCTCACCTCACCGTCCCACACCTCAACTCTGGGCATCTCTTCGAAGGAGCATTTTGGCAATACCAACCTACCAAATCGCATAGCAAAATCAAAACACAGCCTGATATGATGTCGTCCGAAAACCCCAGCAAGAAGCAAAAGTCCTCCAAGGACGTGCCTTACAACCTCATCTACTGGCCCGGCATTCCCGGTCGCGGTGAATTCATCCGCCTCATCCTCGAAGAAGCCGGCGCTGACTACACCGACACGGCCCACACCGAGGGGGGTATCGACAAAGTCCTTTCCTACGTCCAGGGCGCCCTCCCCGCCCGTGATGACGACAAGACCAACACACCGCTGTGTGCTCCGCCCATCCTCCAGCACGGCGACCTGACCATCAACCAGACCCCCAACATTGTCCTGTACCTCGGCACCCGCCTCAGTCTACTTCCCGACGCCGAAACCGACCCAGATGGTCTATACCGTGTCAATGGACTGGTTCTCGCCGCGTTAGATGGGTTTTGTAATGAGCCTCACGACTGTCACCATCCGTATGTTTTTCCCAGTGACCTGACCTCGACCGACTAACTACCTAAGCTTTCTGCGACGCGCTAAAAAGAAAAAAAAACAGGATCGCAACAGGCCTCTACTATGATGACCAGAAACCCGAAGCTCTCCGTCGCGCCACCGACTACGTGCGCAACCGTCTGCCCAAGTTCCTCGGGTATTTTGAGCGCGTGCTGGCCAGTCCGGCGAGCGGTGACGGGCCCTGGCTTTATGGCGGGAAACTGACGGTCGCAGATCTGGTGCTGTTTCAATGTCTGGACGGGGTGAAGTACATGTTCCCCAAAGCGACGGGGCGGTTGGAGAGTGAGGGGAAATTTACAAAAGTTTGGGAGCTCTGGAAGGCAGTGGGGGAGAGGGAGAGGATCAAGGCGTATTTAGGAAGCGGAAGAAGGCAAAAGTATGGAGATGGGATTTATCGATATTATGAGGAGTTGGATGTTGATGTTGATGTTGATACTGAGAAGAAGTGATGAGATTAATTTGATGGATGGGAGGAGTTTTGTTTTGCCGCTTGGAGATTCCGGAGAGTTCGGTCGGTTCGGTGTGTGTCGGGATGTCCCGCTGCCAACGGGGGGAGTTCGGGATATCGGGATGTCGTCACATGCAACCAAAAGTCATTCAAATCACCAGATCACCCGATGTTTCTTCTTCATTTTATTTCAAATGTTTGGTAGAAACTCGAAAAGTATTTTTATGCTGTCGGAGTTACGAAGTTTTGCGCCCTCTGCGGCCGCCGAGGTGCATTGTGCATTCCAGTCACACACATTGTCATTGTTGCCACAACAGTCAACCAGTGTCGCCCCCTCCCTGACCCCTGACCCCTGATCATTTACTTCGGAGAGCGGGTCATGGATCTGCAGACGAGCGGGACAAAACATCCCGCAGTTTCCATATTACCAGAACAGAACAGAACAATGGAAGTGATGACGATGACGCCAGAATTCCTCACCTCTCTGTGCACTCACTGTTTTGTCATGATTAGGTAGGTACCTAGGTAAGTAGGTATCTTGGTAGGTAGGTAAGGTAGCCCATACTCTTAAATAAAACCCAAATTTCTTTTTCGTTCTGGAGTTTTCTTTGATCTATTAATTCTGACCACAAGTACCTTACCTTCACTTTTACTCCGACTTTGCCCCCCCCCCTGGGTCCCCCCTCTCGGCCTCCGATCAAATGTCGTCGTCGAATTGAAGCCCTGTTTTGTATCCTATCCTTTTACCTCAAAAGATACAAGATACAAACAAGGCACAAAAAAAAACCGCCTCATATGTTCTCCCCCTCACCAATCATCAGCAGCAGCAGGAGAAGAATTTTTGGCGTAGCATTTCGTGCCCATCCTAGTTTAAATAGTTCTTCTATCCGGTTCCGATACATCTCTACCACAGCCATCCACACACATTCCCTTCTCTTCGACGATAACGATCAGATCCTTCGTCCCCACCCCCAACCACAACCACAACCACCCCGCAAGCCTGCCCCGAGGAAACCCTCCAAGATGGCAGCGTCCACACCCAAGCCCGACCTCCCCGCTCCAAATTCTGAACGTCCTAAACATGCCATGGTCTACTTTCCCGGCATGGCATCGACGCTGCCAGCTGAGTCGAGCGTATTTCGAAGGGTGCTCTGGACCGGATTGTACTCGCAGGTGGTGTTGATGAATGTCCCTGTGGGAGGGGATATTGGCGAGGAGGTACTGCAACCAGCCCCACCCACTTCACATTGACTTTTCCAAGCCCATCCCTCCATCACCATCCCGGCTGCCAAATCTTAGACTCCGTCTTCCCATCTCCCATCCCCCATCCCACATCCACATCCTTCGCGAACGACAAACTAATATCCTCCCTCCCAAGATCCACACAGTCGACCAAATCCTCAACTTCACCTCCGGCACGGGCCTTGCACAAGTCGGTGGCGTCGACCAACCCATCTCTGCCGGTGACATGGTGATTGTTCCCGCTGGTACCAAGCACCAGTTCCTCAACACGGGCAAGGAGCCCCTAGTTCTGTACACGGTGTATTCTCCCGCCGAGCACAAATCGACGACGGTCCACAGCAGCAAGACCGAAGGCGAGCGGTCCGAGGAGGAAGGGCGGGATGAGCCGCCGGAGTGGAGTCAGCGGAGCAAGGCGCAGAATGAGGCTGACGGATGGGTGAAAAGCGGGTGAGATGTGCTCCAGAAGTTGTACCATGTATGCTTTTTTATTTACGTTTGAGTGGATTACAATCATCAGATGCTGCTAGTCTTGAATGTAACGCCCACTTGGCCATATTTTGTTCAAGTATTCGCCCTCAGTCTTTGCACTTCGCAAACGCACCGAGGCCTCTAACGTCACGTTCTCCACAAACCACAGGCCCTTCACTCTGGTAGCATCTAGCTTCCAGCGCAGCGCCATACTGCATTTCACGTCGCATGTCACGGGGCCCCATTCATAAAAGTAAACCAATCAATAAGAGCAAAACTTCGTCGTGCAAACCTGCCATTTGGCCCGCAGCCACTCGGCGCAGGGCTGAGGGGAAACTGGGCAAAACCCTCAGCCAGGACAGGAGGTGAGAGGCTCAGATCAGAATGCCCCCTGTGCCGGTACTAATCATACAAGTCGTGACCAAGCGGCCAACGAACCAAAGCCAAACCAAACAAAAACACAAAACAAAAACAAAAACCATAAACCAACACAATCATGAGACCTCCTGTCATCATGAGTATCAAACCAACAACACACCACCATAGTGGCCAACACGAGGACCCTGAACATCCACCGCTCTTGTTTCTGTCGATTCTCTCGAAGTCGATTCTTGGTTTGTTGTCGTAGTCCCAACTTTATCCTCCCAATCTCTCCAGAAAGGTCGAACTGTCGTCAAGATCCCAACTTAATCCTCCCACAAAACCGAAGACTGATGACCGAAACCGAACAGAGAAGAAGCCGAAGAGTCAAAGGGTCGAAAAAAAAACCGTATACCGTAAACCGATGAGATAAAACCGAACGAAGTGTACCGAAAGAATGCTCAGACTGATTCAGAGCCTTCAACCTCCATCTCCATATATGGGATCCAGTGACGAAGGAAGACCAGTGAAGCCCATCTGGCTGAAGACGCTATGGGACAGCTCAAAGATCCGTCCAACAATGTCGTCGTCGAGACCGGGGAAATGGGCCGGGTTGACAATGCTTGAATCGCCTCCTTCGAAGAACAGGACCAGGACATAGGCCGTGCCTTCCGACTGAGTCAAAGACGGTCCAAACGACTCAAAAGCGAGCTGACCGGCGATCGTTTCCTCTGCGTGACGTTCCCATGCCTGGGTTTCCGTGCTTGGCATGCCGAAAAATTCGGGGAAATCCAGGATGATATCCCTGAGCCTGGGGATCATGGTGCGACAGACGTTGCGGAGACGGGACTGACTGACCGGCCATTCGGAAGGATGAAGCGGCAGCGCACACCTCTTCTGCGGGGCCTTCGGCTTGTACTTGGACTGGACCTTGGGCGGCTGCACTGGAGGCTGAGCGGGCGACGGAACTTCTGGCCTAGGATCCTGGACCGGAGGGCGCCTGAACTTTGGCGTGAGGATTTTCCTTTCCGTGGCAACCTCAGGAGACGGGGATCTGAGCGGACCACCAGAAAGACTGAGCATCTTGCTGAGGGCCAACGGATCGATTGACTTGGCCGTCTCGACCGGAGCAGGGGCAGTTGGCGGCGGGGCAGAAGATTCTTCCTTGGCCTTGGACTTTCCCTTGGACATGGGCCTGGGCGGATCCACCGGAGGAAGGACAGCTGGCGACGGGCTAACCTGGGCCTTGGACTTTCCCTTGGACACGGGCCTGGGCGGATCCACCGGAGCAAGGACAGCTGGCGGCGGGCTAACCTGGGCCTTGGGCTTGGACGACTGGTACTTCAAGCGGAGCGACGCTGTCGCAGGCACGAGTTTGGACGACGAAGCTACAGACTGGGAAGACTGGACCGGAGGCTTGGGCGGCTGAGCCTTGGACGACGATGCTGCAGACTGGGAAGACTGCACCGGAGGCTCAGGCAGCTGAACCTTGGACGCGGGCGACGGAACCGAGGGCTGGGATACCGGAGCGACAGACTTGGGTGCCTGGACCTTGGGGGTTGGCGACGGAACCGAAGGCTGGGGTACCGGAGTGACAGGCTTGGACGGCTGGACCATGGGCGCGGGCGACGAAACCGAAGGCTGGAGTACCGGAGTAACAGACTTGGGCGCGGGCGAAGGAACCGAAGGCTGGGGTGCCGGAGCGACAGACTTGGGCGACTGGCCGAAGGGCAAGGGCATAACCGATGGAAGAAGACCGGGGGCTGCAGGCGAGGAGTCGAGGTCCTGCGGGCCGAGTTCGAGACGTTCCAGGATTGTCGATAGCTCCAGGTCCAAATCGCCAGTCGGCGCCGGAAGTGCAAGGAAAGGAGCATCATCCATTTCCAGATCCTCGGGGTCGATATCAGCCATCTCCACATCTTCAGTGTCGAGTACCTCTGCAGAAGCATCGATCATATCAACGTCGTTGATAACACTCTCATCTTCTGTCATGGTGAGTTCGGGGACCTCGGAGATGACCAGCGGCAGCCAAGACTGCGAAACCGGGGCGGGAAGAGGCAAAACCTCAGAGGGTAGCGAGTAGACAAGACCATAATCCTCCTCGACGTAACTTGTCGTGACAGGAACTTCAACAGACGGAATGCAAGTCGAAGTTGGCGATACCAGAGGAAGCTGCGGCTCCGATCTCCGAGAGTTGCAAAGCCCGAGAGATTGGCGTGGAAGGGCAAAGAGTTGAAAACGGCCATCCGTTTGATCATCTCCGTGCAAACCGTAACGCTGAGTGTAGCTGCTGGGTCCTTCGTAGATGGTTAGTTGGTGATTGGGTAACGAAGGTGAGAGCAACGTACCCAGGGGCTTTCGGCTGGAGAAACGCCACGAGCTTCTCCTTCTTGCTTCCACTTCCATCTGTTTCTGCTTGTGTTGGCCGATCTTGTCCCGAAGATTGAGAAGCTCCCAGTGTTCTTCCACAACCATCTCTTGGAGGCGTGAGGCAATCATTTCGTTGGCGAGAATTGCCGATTCCAACTCTTTGACTCGCGAGTAAAGCCAGACAAGTCGAAGGTCCTCCATGTACCCTGCGAGTTTGTAGTGAGTCATCCATTGCCCGTCTGGTCTCGGGAAGTTGGAAGTCGATGCTGGCATAGTGGAAGGGAATGACGGGCAGGGTAGGAAAGGGGATGACGAGGATGAGAAAAGTACTTACACATCTTGGTGAAAAGAGACGGTTCTTCCCAATCAGATCCCTGAAGCTCAACAGTAGAAAATGGATGGCGACGGCTGTAAGGAAAAATCCACTTGCAAGAGCGGGCCGTGGCAAAAGACTCGAGGCCGATGTCCCGAATCTTCCTATTGAGCTCGTTAACAACACGTTTGGAAATCACAAACCTGTCACCCAGCTTGGTGCAACGCGAATTCGCATCCTGGCGGGCCGCATCCTGAGACACGAAACCATCCAGACGAGAGGCAAAAACCGAGGACCCTACGTTGGGCACTGCGACATGGTAAGCAAACACAAGACACGCGAGGAGGAACTTAGCGATCCGAAATAGAAGACCAAGTGGCTGTGACGGGGCCAGAATCGGCTGTGACGGGGCCGAGAGGTGAGCGAAAAGAGAGATTGTCGTGATGGCGGCGATTGACGACAGCGATGCTGGCGCAAGGATACCGGTGACGACGAAGAGCAACGCAACCAGAATTACGAAGCCTATGGAGGGACGCGAGGAGGAAGGGGGGGAGGAGGAGACGTTGGGTCCGAGAATGGCAGAAGCCATCCAGACGGCCGAGGCAAAAGCAGCGGCGAGAGAATGCATCGTATTGGAAATTGCAAAAAGACAATGTCGTAAGACGATAGTCAGGGGCAGAAAACCAAAGGAAGCTAAGTGGATGTACAATGACAGACAAGCTGAGCAGAGGCGAAACACTTGAAGAAGAAAAAGAGAAGAGGAGGAAGTTTGGAACGCGCTCTCGACCCCTCTAAATAGTTTTTTGCGGCCCGACCTTCGTTGCCCCGAGCGTCGGGACACACAACGGTCCACGCGGCAACGCTGCCCAGCACATGTGAGAGTGGGCAGTCGCAGGTCGCTCCTTCCTAAACTGCCGGAGAGGAGGGGCGGTCGCAGGTCGCTCCTTCCTAAGCTGCTGGAGAGGACGGGCAGACAGAGGGGCTGGTCCGCCCCTCTGGATAACGGGCGTCTCCGTGCTGCTTCCAGGCGACTGAAGGTCAACAACAATCAGGGGGACACTCCCTCTTCCCAAGCAAGCATTCAGGCACTCCCATCAAGGTCCACGGTGATTCTTTCGGTGATATGTAGCAATATAATGACAAAGTAAATAAAGCCCCTGAAAGGTCTTTCAACCCAGTTTGACACAGCATTCCCGCTCAGAATTCAGTAGACGGACTGGCCTTTCCATAGAAGCTCTGGTTCTGTAATTATGTCGATCTATGAGCCAAGTGCCTGGTTATCTTACCTTGCCGATGATGCCTGCTGACTGACGTTGGTGCGTAATCTTGTCTTCCTCTTAATTTTGCTTTGACAAAACATTCCTCTTGTCCCATTATAGGTAGCCTTTGGACACTGAAAGGCCAACCGCACGGCCCCTGGCTTCATGATGGAGCACGCACGAGGTCGGGCGGGGAATTGCGATGGTGGCCGAGATTCACGGCGTGCCCAACTCAGCGCGCGCGGCTACTGTACATGTAACGAACAAGAACATGGATATCATAAATTCAGTTCCTTGTCTATACCCTGTGGAAGAACAATGGTAGGTGCTGCCCTTCGCGCGCGTCCCTCGAGGATGTTCTCCTCCGCCTGTCGCGATTTCCAATCGCAGGGTCTCGCGCGACAGTGACGCCTACAGGTCGGACAGATCGCCAGCAGAGAATACAGCATCTCTTCAATAAGCTATATGATCATCTCTAATAAACTTGTATCTGGTCAAGTCTGTCGGTTAGAGGACGAGCCAGCCTTTCGACTGCTCCCGATCCCGATGGGGGACGCCTGCCCCGCGGACGCGTCACGTCGCCATTGCCCCGCGCGGCCCTCCAGTTCTCGAGTACGACAGCGCCGCCCCCGAGCCCGCGAATTTCTTAATTCTCCAGGTTGACAGCCGCGAGAAGAAGCGCATCATTTATCTCCTCGTTCCCGTCTGACACTCGCTAACCGTATCTCGCCAGACGACGACGGGGCGCCGTTTCCCTCTTCGAGCAATCAGTCGAGCCCTCCGTTCGCCTAGCAGACCCGCCTCGCCGAGATACGCGCTGTAGATTTGACCGACTCAGGATATTCATCCCTTCACCTTCCCGACACAATCCTCGCGCGGCTCCCCTTGAGCTCAGCCAGCGCCAAATCTTGGGGCGTGGAATAAATAGGGCACCGGGCGGCGACGAATGCTTGATCCAAACACGAAAACGGGGACGAGCTGAGATTCAAAGCCTCGTGCGAGATCATTTTCGATGACGTCGATATGGAACACATTTACAGCTAGCACGGCTTCACAAGAAAAGACAAAGATTTTCCTCTATCGGGACTCCCAAGGGTCGCGGGAGCTCCTGGCAGGTGATCATAATGGAATACAGACGAGCTGGATACCTATAATATTGATTGACACACACACATATACGTCGTTTGTGGGCGTAAAGTTTAAAGAGCATATAGTTCTATGTCACTGGCGCTCGACCTGTTGTTTTGTGTACTTGGGTAGCTGGAACATGGCTTTCAGCCACTACTTCGCCTTTGCGGGGTCAGCGACGAACAGTGGCATTATTTGGGACTGTTCACTGCGTAGGGATACCCGGCCTTTGTTCTCGACGCAATGGCATGAATGCGCAGGAACAATGAGGTTGAGATTCGTCGGCAAATTCCGCAGCCGTGATATTGGTCGGACACCCCTAGCATGCGGTCTTGGCAGGCCTGGTCGGATGCGACCTTGGCGACTAAAATCCTCGCTAATCAATCTTAATTCAACGTCGCCGTGTAGATCAACGGCTCTAAGCGAACCACCTGTGGGGCTCAATGAAACCCTCCTCTGATGTACAGTCCAACCCCTGAAAGATTGTTCGCGCGGTACTTTACTGCTTGGTTACAGCCTGTGGACCAAAACTGCCCCGGCATTCTTTTTCTCTTTTGAGCGGTTGATGATGTGCGAAAGAAGTGGGGTGGAGGAGGCAGGTGTTGCGTGCATTTCCCTAAGGTTAGGTGACTGCCTCTTAACACCCCCCCGCGCGCACTTCTCGAGCTGAAGCAAATCTTTTTCTTCCCGCATCTGAACCATCCGCGATTTTCCTTGATTTTAATATATTGGAGTAAGTAACGGCAAAGCTAGGCGCTGGGGTGCTCGATAGATTCCTTCCAGCTGCTATTATAACTCTAGCATTCAGGGGCCCGGAATCTGCAGCCAAACCGTGAAGTATCGCGCGAACAATAGCTCGGCTGGCCCACCCCATCTCACCGCAGCCCCCGTAGCTGTCCCCGCTCGCCCACCCGAGGTAACTGAGTTCGCTGCTAAGGCACATGTCGATGCGCTAGAGGCAGTTATTGAAGGCCTCCGCTCAGAGACTAACACGCTGTATGTGGCCCTGAAGTTGAAAGCCCATGACCATTAACCAGTCTCTGTGGTCTCTGGTGCGCTCCTCGAGCTCGGTACGCGTTGCGGTGGCTGAACAAATAAAAAGTTTGTGGTTAGATAGGCTGCCGTCCCGGCGTACCCCGGAGGGCGGTCCCTGCGAGCCAACTGCGGGGGTCCGCGCCTCTGCGGGCTAAGAATCGATTGCCGTCCCAGTCATACCAAGCCATGTTCCCGCGTTCCCTCAAGTGCTGCCCTAGTAACCTTAGTTTCGTGTACCATACCTAGGTTACCATGAGAGAGGCTAGGAATGGCCGTAGGCTTATGGTATTCTCAAAGGGGAGTTCACTGCCATTCGGAACATCTCAAGCTAGACCACTAGGGAACAAAAAGAACATGATTCTAGACCGCCGGGCCTGGCCGGCAGGTTTCGTCGTGTATGCATGGCAATTTTTTCTTCTTCTTAGAAGATCTTATAAATAAAAAGGAGTTCACTGCAGACAAACGTTGCATGAACGGATCAATTTTCCGCAAGATAATTTGTATTAACGCGTCTTCACAGCACGAGGCAGCGCGGCTACAGTCAACCCCTGAAAGAGCCGCACCATTTTTCATGACTCTTGCAGCCAAAACTCAAACTTAAAGTCAACATCCTGGGTGAACCCTAGAGTTACAGCGCCATTAACGAATTGCTTAAGTAGTCGTGTAGCTATTAAGTTGATTATTTAATGTCCACATCGCAACAGCAACCTAAGCTAGGATGATTATTCTACACGAAGCTCCCACTCCCCATTGAGCGGCTGATCTACTTCCACGACCGTCTCCTCTCCTTTCCCATCTCTATTCTTGCCTTTTGCACCCAGCACGGTGACCTTCTTGATTCTCACAGGAGTGTTGAACCCAAACTGGCCCCTAGCCTTAACCACACCTCTGGCGTAGGCAAATTGAATATTTGTGACGCCCTTGGAAACGATACTCTCCCCGTCGTCAATGTAAAGATCTCCAGCAGCAGTCTCGTCTGCGCCGAGCGGGATGAGCAACTCAAAGTCCCGCTTTCTCAGGGCCGTCGTTGTCATTGCTGATTCGGCCCCCGCACGAACAGGGATGATGACTCCTCCACGAATGAAAAGAGGAATGTCGGTCAAGTTTTGGTTGGACACAGTAAAAGTGCGACCACGGCCCTGAATGCGCTTGTGTGTATAGTAGTCGTAAAAGACGTCGTTAGGTAGGTAAACATCGACCGCAGTGGCGCCTTCGTCAACAACAGGCGCAACCAGGAGACCCGGTCCATAGAAGTACTGCAGATCAAGGGAGAAAGTATTCGAGTCGGAAGGGTAGAGGTAGAACATGGGATTGACAAGGGGGGTGCCGTCGCGTGACTGTTGCGCCATCGCGGTGTAGATGTAGTCGAGGAGCCCATAGCGAATGGCAATGGCCTTGCGGGCGGCGGCAGCGACGGATTCCTGGAATTGTCAACACCTCTGTAGAGCAACTGGGAGAAAAAGATGACACGTACCCAGCGGTAAAACTCTTGGGGCTCGGCACCCAGCTCGTTGTGGTTCCTGTAGAAAGGAGCAAATGCGCCGAGCATAGCCCAGCGGGCGCAGAGTTGCTCAGTAGTATTGCCACCGAAACCACAAATATCGACACCGACCATAGGCATCTGGTAAACAGCAGCAAATGCTAGCATGCTCCGAATACTGAGCCGGTAATGCCACCAACTTGAAAAGTTGTCACCAAGCCACTTGCCGACCTTCGCGCCCGCGCCGGCAAATGTCGACCGCGTGATGACCATGGGGCGACGACCAGGACGGCGGCCGACCATAGTATCGTAGCATTGAAGCGACATCATAGAGCCGTAGAGGTTGTGGACGTCGTACTCCGCCAGGCCATTGTAGTGGATGACGTCGGTGTTGACAGTCTTGTTGGAAATGCCACCCTGGCCAGCATTCCAATCGTCGGCGAAGGCAGCCTTGTTGTGGATGGCGTACTTTGGGAAGAGCAAATCCCGTCCGGGAAGACCCTGCTGCTTGCCGCCCGTTTGACGAGGGAGGAGGAAATGCTCTCTTGGCGAGATAGCACCGCGAACAGCTAGATTAGTAGTGCCTAAGCTCGGTGTGTAGCTGATCTCAATAGAACGCTTGCAATTGCTGCCCTCGGGCTGGAATTCGCAGGGCCACCCTGGGAGGGCCCGCGGGGGTGCGCGGACCGGTGGGGGCTCAGGAGGGAAACCAACCGCGGCAGTCTCGGGGTTATCACAAGGGAAGAAGCAAGGGAAATTGGAGGGCTCCTGTAGTCATTGGTTAAATCTTACACTCTCGCCGATTAGAAGCAAAGAATGGAGATGAGACCCACGTTCATATCAATCCACAGGCCGTCAATGTCGACCCCGCTGGCGGGGTTGAACAGGAGGGAAAACTCGTTGTTCCAAAAACGCGACGCGTTGGGATGGAACCAATCAGGGAATCCCACAACACCAGGCCACACGACGCCCTTCCAAATACTGCCGTTTTGGCGTAAAAGAAGCACATTATCCTCGACAGCACGATTGAACGGACCGTAGTTCTGATAAGCGATGGACGGGTTAACCATGAGCACGTATTTCTGGTCATCTTGGTGCAGCTTGTTGACGATGCCGCGGACCATCTCGAGGGGGTAACGCTGAGGGTCGAGCGTGAATCCACGGCGGCGGTCCATGTAGTCAATGTCGGTCCACATGGTCTCGAGCGGGATGCGGGCGGCACTATAATTATGTACCACCTCGGCGACCTCAAAGGCATCACGGTAGCCGTAGCGGCACTGCTGGAAGCCCAAGCTCCAGTAGGGCATCATGGCAGGGAGGCCTGTGATCAGAGCATACTGCTGCGCAACCTCGACCGGGGACGGACCCGCAACGAAGTAAAAGTCCAGGACACCTCCCAGCGTATTGTATTCAAGATAGTCGTCGTTAATGATCACGTCCATGCCGTCGGAATTGAGGAAGAACACGCCATGGCTGCCTGTCTTCCGATGTTCGAAATAAACAGGGTGGGTGCCGTACAGATTGGCCTTCTCCGGCACGCCGTACGAGTCCTGGGCCCACAGTGTACGCAGATGGCCGTCGGTGGGAAGCCGCAGTGGGTCGCTGTGCTCACCGAGGCCGTAGATATTGGCGTCGTTGGGAAGTTTGGTGCGCAGGCGGAGATACTGCGACTCGAAAACGAGGGACGCGGCAGACGTGTCGAAGAGGACTTCACCAGTTTTGGCACGCATCACCGAAAAGGAAAAAGGCTCCTCCTTGTAATTGAACTTGACGGCCGACTTCCTCTCAGTCCCTCCTGCCGCTTTGGGCCGAGGGAACACGGATTCGGGCACTTGGTAGACATCATTCGCTGCATCCTGAATCTTGACGTGGAGCCGCGAGTCTGGGGGTCCGTCAGTTTGAAAATTTCACGAGTCCGCGAATAGTAATGGCTAACCCGTCTCGTACTTCACCTGGAGGCGGAGATTCTCCAGGTCAGAACCGTAGGCGTTGCACGCCTTCCCGCTCAGCGTCAGGTCGGCCGTGAGACCGTTCGATGTGGTCTTGACATTAGAGGCCTTGTATCCCGGACACTTGCTGAGGAGGTCGTTGTCGGGGTATTTCGACTGGGCGAAGCCCACGGCGGCGAAAAAGCCCAGACCGAGGCCAACAAGTCTCGAGATGGCCATGGTTCAAAGTATCAACGAGCGTCAGGGTGGCTGGGCACCATGTCTCACTTTTCAACCGCAGGGAATTCCCGGCTATTTATGATTCTTTGTGTTCCTGTGCTACTGAAAAAGGAACTGCAAGTACTATCGCCGATCATATCCCCATTCCCACCATTCCTCACACCATCTTCCTTACTTGGACTAAGAACTTTGTGATCTTTTTTCCCCGCCCTGTTTTCTTGCCCCGTCGTATCGACCGACTGCGGGCACCCCGCTTCTCCAACGGGCCAAGTCAATATAGGACCGACTGCGGGGCAAGTAAAACCGCCGGGTCTATACTACCATGACATCCGGACATATGCGTCAAAACCTGGTTTCGACCTGCCATTACGATGCAAAAACACCGGGTTGAACATATTCGCCTCGCTTTAGACCGAGGAAGCGATTTATTCCCTCTCAATGGGATTGGTCCGCATCACTTACTCAATCCCGACTGAGGAGAAAATTCCGACATTTTTTTTGCCCCTGGAAAACAACCGATCAAAGCAACGCCAAGAATTCGAGACGAAAATACCAAATGGCACAAAGAGTTTCTCCGATCCCATGGGTCACAAGGGGTACGGACATATATTCCGAAAAAAAAAATCCAGTCATGTCATGTCCGTCATTTGAAGTGGCAGTGAGTGACTTTTGGCCGAGCAATCCCCTTTCAGCGTCGTATCCCGATGGAGTATTCAATGAAGCGACAACATTCAACGGGCCGAAAGGTACTCTATTCCGGCCATGGGTGGAACCCGTAGCAGTCCGAAAACGTAGCAATCCTTTGAATTTCCCTTGCAAACCCATACTCCGAAATATAACAAGAGTCAATTTCACCCATCGATGTACGACCTGGCTCTCAACTTCATGAGAAGGGAAATGCTGAAGGTTTGAAGCCTCTCAGTCACTAAAGTACGTAACATCGCGGCAGGCCGCTACATAGGATGTGAGTCTTTCAGTCTTGATCATCAACATGATTCTTAAAAATGGCTTCGATTTCTCCCTGAGAATGCAGCATATTGCCAGCAACAGACGGAGAAGTGGAAATGTTGATCTAAGGTACCGCGCTCACCAATGCTTTTCAACCTGCCAACTATCGAGCGGACTGGCACGAAGTCAAGATAGTCAAACATCACGTATTACTTTGACAACGCAAAGACCTAACGATTGACAGCCTAACATACGCCACATGACGATAGGGCACCTGATAGCAATAATGCCAAGACAGAGAGCCTCCCAGATGTCACGCTTTTTCTCTCCTTCCTCTCGAAAAGGCCGTCCAGCTCCTTCCCCTTTTGCGCCACCAATTTTCAAATGCAGTCATCAAGTGTTCATAAGTTCATCTCTAACAAGGGGACAAAAAAAGGTGACCAGAACCGAGTCGATACCATCCACCAAACCTCTCAAATTCCCACTTCTTCCTCAATCCATATCCATGGTATCCGACGCCAGAATTGGCATTGCAACCGTAATCGAAGGGTCTTCATCTTCTCGTTTGCAGTCCGAAACAAAGGAGCTGTTGTTTGCGTTGGCCTCGGGTCCTCCTACACCGTTCGTTGCCACAAGCTTGTACTCGCCATCGTCGAGACGCTCGATGATACCTTCGTCGAGAGCCCACTTCGCCAACAAACGATCGACTCCCATTCTGGGTGCCTCTCCCCGTTCCATATGTCGACCAACATGTTCGGTCCATTCATCCCAAGATCCGGCACCTTCAAAGACCGTCTGACAGTCCGGTTTCGGGCATGCCGACCGTTGGGGTGGTTGCCGTCGCGTGACCAGGCATGATATCTGCATCTCCTTAACGTGAGCTTCCCATTCCGTCTGCAGCTTGCTGTCACCCTTGGCGATAGCTTTCTTAATCGCAAATGGCGCATGCATGCGGCGAAGGTGTTGCGTGAATAGGTCCTTCCGGTTGAACTCGTTACCTTTTCCGTCAGCCGTGCTCGATGGGCATGACGAGCATCGGTAATATGTCAAGCACAGGTGCTGAGAGGCGATATGCCGCTTCCACTCGTTCTTGGACCCAAATGTGCTAAGGCAGCCGGCAAAGGAAAAGGCACAGGGGAATGGTCTTGTATGAGCAGCGGCAATATGCTTGCGGAGAGAAGACGAATCCTTGAAGGCGGGGTGAGTACAGTGAGTGCACTGCGTCTCCTGCCTCGGAGGTTGCTTTTGCAGCGGTTTGCGAGCCCTTGCCTTGCCAGATGGTGTGCCAAATTTACCGTAGTGGATTTCATCCACGGTCTCTTCGGCAGCTTCAGGTGACGGGCCAGGATCGCCAGCATGTCTGACTGCAATGCTATCCCCCACTCTGGTGACCTGGCGGTCCAGTGTCGGTGAGGCTTCGCCCCCGGCGGGCCGGATGTGGCTCAGAGCTTTCAGTTGCTCCGCCGCCGCCTTCATCTCGGCCGACTCCTCGACCTCGGGCTTGGCCCCGGCTTTAGGACCCCGGCCTGGACTGACCTGGACTTGAGAGCCGTTTGCAGCTGGCTGTGTTTGGTGGTTCTCCTCCCTCCTGGGGATATCTTGTGGGAGCGGTTGACGGCGTTGGACCGCGGGGCTGTGAGCAGGCGCCTCATATGCCCCGTTTTCTTCCTGTTTGGGCGGCGGGGGCGGGGGTGGCAAGTCCTTGACTGCCGAATTGACTAGACGCTGATACAGATGTATCATGTTATTGGAATTGATGTGTCCTAAAAAGCAGCAGACCTTGTCGTGCTGCACAACGCTCCATACCGAGTGGGGCATGGATATAAGCAGCATGGTGGGTGGTCCAAGAAACATGCCTTCAACAGTGATCTTGGATGCCATGGGTGGCATAGTCTGTAGCCACTGTCGGAAGAACGCCATGTCGGGGCTCGCGTCGCCAACAAAAGTGGTACAAACAAGAACCCGTGGCTCGTCAAAGATGAGCGCCGTAACCTCTTCAGGGTTCAGCGTGCGATCGTCGCGGTCCGTCATCCAGGACGTCTGCGCTTCGGTCTCGGCCGACTGCGGAGGTGACTGAAGCCGACCACCTTTGGATTCGAGGGGGGCGAGGATGATACCATGGCCCTTCGAAGGGGTCAAAGTGAAAACGACGGGGCTCCTTTCGGCCACCACGGGCTTGTTGGTGCCATTTGGCAGTTTAGCAGCCACCTGCGCGCATTCCTGTTGTTTGCACGCCATGAGATCGTCGTACAGACGTTGCACGCTGAATGGGCGACCATTGCAGAGTCTCCCGAATGAATCGGCCAAGTTGGCCGTGAAAGATCGGTTTCCCGGCTCCAGGGAGACTTGGTCCGGGGTGTAGGCAGCAATGGCTTGTTTAGCGCCGTGCCTCCCAGCCATTGGCGCGTCACGGATGGCGCAAGAGTCAATCAGCAGTAAGATCTCGGACTGTGCATCCTCAAACAGGCAACGGATCCCGTTCCACTTCAGCTTCGCTGCATCCTCTCGTGCATTGCTAATTAGTGTTAGAAGGACTTTCAAGGAGAATATCTGGGTCACTCAGTTGCGCGCACCTTGCCCAGTAGAGCTGGTTGTCAGACTCGTCAACGTAGCCACGGCCGGCGTAATAAATAATCAGGAGGTGATCGGGCCGGGCGTTCTCGAGGAACGAGGCGATCTGGACACCCAGCTTGATGCTGGGGTTTGGAACAGTCGGTATTTCCCACTTATCGATGGCGTAGTTGTACCGCTCCTGAAGCACCTTTTCCAGCGCAAGCATGTCCTTCTCGACCGAGGTATCCTCCTCCCATCGTAGCATGAGAACCGACACGCTCGAGTGTTGCGACTTGAGGGTCTTTTGATAAATGTGCATCGCGGCATCTTGGAGATGCCTCGCGAAGGCTTCAAAGTCATGTCGTTCAGTCTGAGGCGGCGGTTGCTCAGGGGCGAAAGTTGGAGGAGCAGCAGGAGGAGGCTGACCATTTGCCGAGTTAGTCATTGGCAAATTCCTGAGCGCAGAAGAACAATCGCGAACTCACCGGATCTTGCGGGTACGCTTGAGCCGCCAGTGGAGGTAGAGGAGGATCAGGAACCTTAGGGGCCAGCCTCCTACGTTTTGACGAAGGTTCCATTGTCAATCAACGATCGAGGCCGACAATCGGCGGTGGGCAGGCTGATGGTCGGACGCTGGGTGGAATTTTTCTTCTCTCTCTTTTTTTTTCAGATAATAGGATAGCCCAACGGTAATAGCTAGTCGCTGCAAAATCTCGGCGCGTTCGGGCTGCAATCTGTACAAATGGAGAAAGCCCGGAATGGCGGCGACGAGGCCGGTTGAGGCGGCGAGGGGAAACGGTTTGTTTGGGGGAGAGCGGAAGTAAGGCTGTGCAGCTCGAAGTGCCAGACTCGGCTCTGATTTAGCCTCGTGGCAGGGCCTCCAGGGCAAAGAGAATTGGAACGGACGGCCTTGGGAGGGGAAGTGGGGACGGAGCCGGCCAATGGGAGGCTGGGGCTCGCACGATGCACGGGCCATTTATGTGACGAAGGCTCACAAAAATTGCGGCCTTTTCCCCGCCCTGGTCAAATCAGCGGGCTTCTGGCCCTGGGCACCGGGCCATTTGGAAATTCCACGTCGCCATTTCCCAGCAAGGTGCCTTGATTCCTCCCTCCCCCCCTCCTTCCCCGCTGCATTTACTTCTCGCTGCCAATCTGACAAAACGTGTCCCGTCCAACCGACCCGGACAAGTCTGCCGTCGGCTGTTCCCTGTCTCACAGCACGCGGCGCCAACTTGCAAACGCCCACAATTGGCGATCTTTGGGCATAACCCTTGGCAGGCAAGAGTGCTCAATTGCCTGCCAGCTGCTGCGTAAAAAGACTCGGTGTCGGGCCGCTGAACATCGAAACCAAGATCCGACTTCCGTGTGTCCTGAGGTGGCTCCCTAGTGCATGCGTCTCTGCCCAACCCTTCTCTCCTCTCCGATTCTCGTCGCTGCACCTCGCGCAGACTTGCATTGACAAGACGAGACCACGCTCGCCTCCCCGCTCGCCTCGTCGGCGGCCACAGCGAATCAGGGACGAGCGACGGGCATGCAGCACAAGGCCAGAAATCCGCCCAACGCTTTCGGCCCTTCCCCTCCCATTGGATGCGTCCAGCCTTTTGCAGCTGGCTGCGCATCTGATTGGCACAGCGCACTCAGTCAGCCCGCCAGCCAATCCCACCGGCCCTTGGCTCACCTTTCCTCGAAGGCTACGTTCCTGGTTCACGCTGCCACCCACCTCTGCCAACCGCCTTTCTTTCGCAGCCCGGACCCGTTCTGTGCTCCGACCTGTACCCCCCCATGTGGGGAACACACCCGGATGCCGAGAGAGCGAACTCTCCTACCCCGCCCCCTCCTCGCTCGTCCCCGGAGTATTTTTGCTGCTCGCGTTCACAATAATAATTAAGTGCGGTGCGCAACTGGGATTGGGAAGAATCGCGAAAGCCCAATCAAGAAGGTGAAGAAGGGGGAAACACGCCATCCATCGTCGCACACAGCCCAGCGGAACACCAAGGCGGTGTATCCGAACCCCCGCAACAGATTGACCAGCGTTGGGCCGTTCATTCAGCGCACGCTCCTGCGGGACACCCGACTCTTCTCAAACAATTACGCTAATCCATGTTCCTTGGGTTGAAGCCCAAAACCCAGTCCACTTAGCTTTCTTGTCTTACGTGGTATCGATGAGTCGGTGAGGACGCGGCAGCAATTGTCGGCGATCCACTCTCCCTCTCTCGCTCTCTCTCGTTCTATCCCTCTGCTGGCCACCGGTTTTAACTCAACGGCGCTGACTACGAACTTGACTTGACCACCCTTGGCTCAAATGCAATGCTTGCTGCTAGCGCGAGCTGAACATCCCGTCGGCGATTGTCGCACTCAGGGATGTGCGCTATGAGCCTACGCAGTATGTACACTTCGTATGTAAGGTGAGCCAGGTCCGCGTAGCTCCTCCTCACTTCAAGAGGCGGATGATTGAGCACCGTAAAGTGTGCGCTTCTACACCGCATCTTCCCACCCATCCGTGTTCATAACTGAACCTGTTTCATCCCATTCCCTTTCCCCTATCCCTCCAGCCTCGAGTCTCGCCATCGCGCGCTTGACCTCGGCATCCCAATCGCTCATGCCGACAATAACCCATTCCAGCGAGCCGACGATGTAAAGCGCCACGCATTGCCCTACCCAGAGGCCGGCTAGCCCCCATCCATGAAAGGCCAAATAGATTCCCCCCGGCAGCGCACCACAGTAGTAGCTGACCAGGTTCACCAAGGCACCGACCCATTGTCTCCCCATGCCGCGGAGGGCGCCACCGCACGATCCATTGAGTCCATCTGCGATCTGGAAAAGGGCAACATATGGCATGACCTCGGCGACGAGACGCACCACGCGCTCATCGTCGTTAAATATCCTCCCAAACACATCCTTCACCCCCATGAGCGTCGATAGAATCAGGGCGCCAGAAATGGTGCTCAGGATGGCCGCACAGTGGGCGGTACGAGAGGCCTCTTTTGGCTTACGGGCGCCGAGGAGGTTGCCAACGCGCGACGAGGCCGCGACACCGAGGCCAAAGGGGATGGTGTTGATGATCTGATCCGCCGTCATGATGACCGACTGAGCAGCCAGCGCGACGGTTCCCAGCCGTCCGGCGGCAAGAGCGACAATCTCAAATGCCCACCATTCCGTACCGACGTGGATGACACCCAACAGAGCCAGGTGTGCAAAGGGGCCCATGTGCGCGATGGCCTTTCGCGGAGCAAGGCCGCCCCAACATTCTCCTCCGCGGACAAGGGCGGCGTAGGCAACCAGAAGAAGGAAAGAAGCCCAGTATGCAATCCCTGTTGCTATCGGTGCCCCGTAAAGACCCATTCCGAGCTTGTGGATGAAGAACCAGTTAAGAAGGGCGTTCAGGGGCGACGTGATCAGTAAGACATAGGTTCCAGGTTTATATATCTCTGAGCCCGGTCAGCAGCTCGCACTTTCAATGGTTGGCAAAAAAAAAAAAAAAAA
>Ga0247765_1000496_pt1 | contig 30223 bp, 35 predicted proteins | sample UWRJL106311C6_FD_179949 | JGI IMG/M metagenome (GOLD analysis project Ga0247765, IMG submission 179949) | Plant litter microbial communities from Arlington Agricultural Research Station in Wisconsin, United States - UWRJ-L106-311C-6 | ecosystem: Environmental > Terrestrial > Plant litter >...
GGGGGGGGGTGGTCGCGGCAGTAAACCCCAAGAAGAATGCCAATGCCTGTTGCCAGGTATCACTTTGACGGCAGATCTTCGACACCCCTTGCCGTCCACCGAAAGGACAATGGGCAAAAGGGCAAAAAAAGAACATACAACACCAAGGATTCGCTGGTCGTCACCGACCCAACTACTGGTTTGGCCCTCACTGGCTTATCTATGGGAGAGCGGACGGGATCCCGAGCTTTCCAGTGGGTATGGTCGTATGTGTCTACTGTTCTTCGGAAACTTGCTCATATTCTACATATTCTACAGCTTAGACGGCAAGCACTTAGTGGGTGTTTCCATGCATGTATGGAAAATCTGTTCAAAGTTTTCACTGTTACACGAGTGAAACTGTCTCACTGAAGTGGGCCTGGATGGCGAACCCACATTAGCAACACCAAGCAAAGCCACTTGAAGTTTCTACTGCATTCAATGTCGGGGGCCGCAGCTAGTCACTTTGCTTTCAGCTGCGGCGCAACGCAGGGAGTGGCACCCGGCGAGGTCGATTTCCCTTCTCAGTGGTCCGTGTCCGTACTTCACAAGCACCGCGAACAGATAAACGGCGGTCAAACTGTCTCCACAATTGCCGGCGCTGGGATGGCGGTTGTCGGCGACCCGGTGAGAGCGGTGAGCCGTCAGCGCACAGGGTCTTGTACGTAACGTGCAAATTCCTGGCCACCACGTGGTTGCCAATGGATCACTGAGGAAAGAAAAAGAAAAGGATCCACTGTTTGGCAAAGTGCACGGACAGTCACTCTTCTCACTTTCTCACTGTCATGCCGCCCGCCCAGACCTCCAGAGGTGGCAATGGCACGGCTGGGTTATGATATTGTGGTGAGAAGGTAACGAGTTTGGCTTTGCACGACGGGCTCTCGCCAATTAATATGAGCATTGCCACCGCGTCTCGGCCTTGTCATTCTCAGTGTTGGTGACTATCAGCAAAATATCAGTCCACTCGCACACAAATTTCATCACGCCGCCGTCAGCCCAGCCGCAGCCGCCGATAGCCGGCCGGCCCGACACCCGTGCCAAGAGAATTTCCGGAGCTGCACACCGAGCCACCGAGAGCCGGTCCGGTTCGGTGCACTATCCGACATCCTTGTCGGAAGCTAGCAAAAATTCTTCGCCGGCCATTGATAAAATGCGTGACGCGCCGGTTTTTGCCGGTTTACTTAAATACTTGGGTAGTCCGTGGTATGACGTGGAGGGGATTCTGGATTCTTTCAATTGCTCAATGTCTTTCTCATCAGATCTTCAAACATGTCAGATTCTACCATGGAACCAATATACAAACCCGACTTGAACCCATCTCACCATGCATCTCGTGTTCCCGAGTTGTCCAGAGTACCCACTGGGCATCACTTCACTGAGCCAGAACCGTCAGTGAGTGACTGGCTCTACTCGCTGCGCCCAACTCTTGGGGGAGTCGTCAAATACGCCCGCAGTGTCTTTGTCTGTCTGCAGTGGCTACCGTCATATAACACAACATGGCTCACGGGGGACTTGATAGCGGGGCTCACTGTGGGCTTTGTGGTCATTCCCCAGGCCATGGCTTATGCCCTACTGGCAGGCCTATCACCAGAGTATGGTCTCTACACTAGCTTCGTAGGGGCAGCACTCTACTGGATTTTTGGTACCTCGAAAGACATTGTCATTGGTGTAAGTCCCCTCTTCGAGTAGTAAATGGTCAGTTTTCTGATGTTCACGGTTTCAGACTACCGCTGTCGGGTCCCTCCTTGTCGGATCCGTCGTTGCCTCGGTCCAAGAACAACGGCCAGGTGTGTACACCAACGAAGACATCGCCAAGGCAGTTTCAGCAATCTCAGGTCTGATTCTGCTTGGGGCTGGGCTTGTGCGTCTCGGATGGGTGATTGAGTTCATCCCCTACATTCCCATTTCGGCCTTCGTCACCGCCGCCGCCGTCACCATCATGGCCACCCAATTCCCAACCCTCATGGGCATCACCGGGGTGAACACCAGGGCACCCCCATACCTCGTCATCATCAACTCTCTCAAGGGCCTGCCGAGAACCCAAGTCGATGCCGCCATTGGGCTTTCCTCGATTGTTCTGCTTTACGCCATCCGCTACTTCTGCTCCGCCATGGAGACCCGCTACCCGGCCAAGAAGAAGATGTGGGCTATCATTTCGTCGCTGCGACTCACCTTTACCATGTTGCTATACACTTTTATCAGCTGGCTCGTAAACCGGACTAACACGGGGAAATCTCCGTTTCGAATTGTCGGCCACATTGAGCGAGGTAAGATTGCCGATGTTTCTCTTTGCAACTCGATGACATGTAAAAAAAAACTAAGAGATATTCCAGGCTTCAAACATGCGGGACCACCACCACTCGGACAGGAACTTGCGTCGTTGGTTCTTCCCGAGATTCCTGCCATGTTGATCATTTTGGTGATTGAACACGTTGCCATTGCCAAGTCTTTTGCGCGCACTTTCGGCTACACTGTCACGCCATCGCAGGAGATTCTTGCGCAGGGCACATCCAATTTCTTTGGCACTTTTGTGGGTGGATATGCCTGCACTGGCTCTTTTGGGGCTTCGGCGGTTTTGTCGAAAGCCGGTGTACGAACACCGCTTGCTGGTCTCTTCAGCGCCGTCACCTTGGTTCTTGCGCTCTTCGCGCTACCCGCCGTGTTTTACTACATCCCCATGGCCGCGTTGGCCGGGCTGATCATCCACGCTGTCGCCAACCTCCCTACCCGTCCGAAAACCCTCTACCGATACTGGCAACTCTCCCCGCTCGAATTCATCATCTGGTGGGCGGGAATTTTCGTTGCCATTTTCGTGTCTCTCGAAGTCTCCATCTACGTCACCATCTGCGCATCTCTCGCTCTCCTGCTCATCCGACTCGCCCGGGCGCGTGGCCAATTCTTGGGCCAAACCCGCGCCTTCTACCCTTCGTCATCACAATCGTCTCGTAACACGAGCGGTTGCGCAACACCTCGCGATACCGACAGTGAAGACCACCACAACAGTGACGATGATGATTCCAACCACGATCACGCTTCCTCCTCATGGAATAGAGAAGAATGGAAAGCCGAAGAAGGCACATGGCCCACACAGCACGAGCGAAACATCTACCTTCCGGTAAACCACAAAGATGCTTCCAACCCCGCGCTGCATATATCTACACCGTACCCAGGGGTATTTATCTATCGTTTCCCCACGTTGTTGTCTTTTCCGAATCAGGCGCAGCATATGCATCATTTAGTAGGACATGTCAAGGCGCATACGCGGAGAGGAGAGAAGGAGGGGTCGGTACATCCGGGGTTGAGACTCTGGAGTGAGGTGGGGACTCAACCACAACGACAACAACATCATGAGCACACAGGGAATGGTAAAGGGGAGGGTGAGAAGGAAGTGCTACCGCCATTACGAGCCGTGGTGTTGGACTGTACCGCCCTAGACATCTTGGACATCACAGCCGTGCAGGGTTTAGTTGACGCACGACGGAGCTTGGATCGCCACGCAGGCTGCTCTGACGCATCCCATGCAGGGAAGGATCGTGAGAAAACACAGACATGTGTGGAGTGGCATTTTGCGGGCCTATGGAATCCCTGGGCGAGAAGAGCGTTGGCCGTCGCGGGATTTGGCATCGACACGGACGCGGATTCAGGACACAAACATGGAGCTGGGGATGATGCGAGTAGTGAAAAAGGGGGAAATCCCTTGACCGAAAGGGACGCCGGATACATGGACATGTATCAACCTGTCATGGGCGAGGGCCATCACGGGCTGGTCCCAGTAAGGGGGGTGGATAGACCGTTTTTTCATTTGGATTTGGTTGACGCGGTGGAGACGGCGGTGTTTAGAGCAAAGAGGTTTAGAGATACCACAAAGCGGAGAAGGGGTGATTTGGAGCAGGGAGAAGGGGCGTGATTGCATTCCTGTCGGTTTCTGGCACGGAGTTTGGGGGGGGTGGGGGGTATCAAAATTCTAGACTTGGATGTTAGATACCTATCATTTTGGATTTTATATAATTATAATGGAGTAGTAATCTCATAGTAATCCCAATGCTTCGCGTCGTCCGGTACTTGCCGGGTCCAGATACGGCACCTCCCCGATCCCCGATGCGCGTACACCAGTCCTGTTTCCCTCGACAAGGTGTGTATCGGGCTAATGTTAACAAGCTAATCAGTAACCATAAACATGAAACCTGAAACAGACGGAAAGGCCAAAGACTTACTGTAGCAGCATGCAGAGTACACACATTACTCCAAATCGCACACGCCCCTCTCGTCCAATGCATGCGCGCAATGCAATCGTGATTCCGAGTGATAAGCCGCATAACATACTCCCTTATCATCGAGTCTTCATAGTTGGTAACTCCGTCAATGCGACTGACATGCAACCCGACCCCCGCGAACAGCGTCTTCCATCCCGTGACGGGATGGGTGCGAATGACGGGATGATGCGGGGAAAACTCAAAGTCGACGTTAAGCGGTGATCCTCGCGGCGACATTACCTCGTAACCACCCTTTTCACAAGCCGATTTAAACACGGGCTGAGAACAGTCCGCTGTGAGGGTCTCGAAAAAACGCTGAAACGGAACGGAAAGTCGGTCGAAGAGCTCGTAGCCAGATACCCAGAGCGTATCTCCGCCAGAGGGGGGCGTGGATTCCATTCGCAGGAAGGAAAAGTCGGATGGGCAGGTTTCAAAGAGGCCTGAACACAATCAGCTCTGTCTCTTACCTACCTAGGTATCTATTCGTTTAGGTAAGGTAGGTATAGGACTTACTATCGCTATGCCATTCCCTCCCGAGGTCGCGAGGTTCGTTGGCTGCTGGGCGGTCTTTCATGGTTGCATACAGCTTTTTTGCAGCTTCCGAGTTGATGACATAACTTTTATTTTTTTGTTAGAAATTGACTCTAGGTAGGCATGGAAGGGAAGGGATTGGTTGGTTACCCACATATTCTTGTCTGTAGTTCCATCGGCCATGGGACAGTTATTCGGATCATTATAAAGCGGATGGACATGCAATCCATTCTCTTCCGGTTTTCCCGTCAACTTCCCCAGCATATCTGTGATATACTTTTGCTCATCAATCGACAGGTCGTCCTGCGCAGCACGGAAAAAAACCACTCCGCGCTCGCAGATGGTGATGGCCAAGTCGCGGAGCTGTTCTTTAGCATTTGGTGCGTCGAGAATGTGTTTCAGCTTGGCGGTGGGATATTCGCGTCCGATAATCGGGGTGACGTCGACATAGTCGAGGTGGTCAATTGATGTTCCCTTTTTCAAAGGGGTTCTGATGAGTTTCAAGTTGACAGTGGCAGACCCCATGGTGGGTGCGAGCAGGGCAAACTCCGGATTAGTTGGCCGGGATTGACAGGCAGCAGCACGTCGGGGTTGAGGAGAGAGTGCAAAGGTGAGCTCCTATATATATATATAGGAGATTTTCACAAATCAGTGTTGCACAGCATAGCTGATTGCAGAGGAAGATGAGTAAAGGTAGCGTTTTCCACTTTCCGGCGGGGGATGTATTGACATGCATGTAATCGAGAGTCACCAAACTTTGAGGCCTAATGGTTCCCGGCAGCGGGGTTGTCTCCAACATTAAGAAATTCGGACAAGAGGAGCGCGAGATGGAAATGATTAGCATCAGATCGTTAGTAAGCCCGTCTTTTTGGTGTAACTTCTCTTTTTCCCGTAGCATTCCCGGTTGGGGTTTTTCACGGAACATGCGGCGGCGGTTCAATGTTGTGGTTGAACCCCGCACGGTCAGACGGCAGATCATTATCGAGAGAGAGTAGACCTTTGCATGAGCCGATTCATGGTGGAAGTGAAGTGAACACGGGAAGAATACAACATGCATTGATAATAAGATCTAGCCATGCCTTTGCCATATCTTTCGTGACCTTGTCCATCTCTTTCCTTCGACACCAGACTAGAATAGACCGATATCATGGCGGGCGGCGCCGTCTTGTCAGCAAACCCGCTCAACCTCGATATTCGCAGCCACAAAAAGTGCATCGGCATTTGTTTTGTCGTCACGGTAGCGACATTCCAGTATGGCCTCGACTACGCCCTAGTCGGCGGCTTCATGGCCATGCCCGGGTTCCTGCGAGTTTTTGGCTACTTCGACACGAGAACAGGCAAATGGGCCATCGATCCCACCGTGCAGCAGCTGATCTCGTCGCTCATGACAATTGGCACTTTTATCGGCTCTCTGCTGGTTGGTCCGTTTAGCTCGCATTTTGGAAGAAGACATGGCCTCTGGGCGGCAACCTTGCTGAACTTTGTCTCGACGGGCATCATGATTGGGACGACGAGCTTGGGTGCGCTGTACTTTGCGCGATTCATACTCGGTGAGCTGCTCTTCATTTCTCAAAAATCCCCACCAAATATGACGAACTGATTCGTATTATGACCAGGAATTTCCGTTGGATGGTTCCTCACATTTGCCCAAGTTTACGTCAACGAAGTCGCGCCCGCTCACCTCCGCGGCATTGTCTTCGCCGTCTATCAAAGCCAGCTCTGCATCGGATCAATAACCGGGGCGGCAGTCGACAACGGCACGCACCTAATGCTAGGCCCGGAATCATACCGCATTCCTCTCGCCGTATTCTTCGCCGCCCCCGTCATCCAGGCTGTCTCCCTCTTTTTCTTTCCCGAAAGCCCGCGCTGGCTAATGACGCAGGGGAGGGAAGACGAAGCACGAGCTGCGCTTCGCAGTCTGCGGAATAGTAATATTGATGAGACGCAGTTTGCGGCCGAGTTCAATGAGATTAAGCTTTCTACCCACGAGCAGATGGAGCAGCGCGGAAAACATCTCTGGATCGAAATGTGGGAGGGGACTAATCGGCGACGGACCCTGCTTTCCATTGCCATTATCTGCTTTCATTGCGCCAACGGCGAGTTTTCAACCCTCCTTTTTGCCCTGTTGCTTTTTTCTTTTTTCTTTTTTTCTTTTTCTTTGCTAATCGTAGGGTTGACAGGATCATCATGGACCAACATTTACACAACATACTTCCTCACCGTAGCAGGCGTCGAGGAACCCTTTTCCATCTCTGTCATGATAACTTGCATGGGTTTGATCGGCACTCTTGCCAGCCTCTTGGTCGTTCGCCATCTAGACCGGCGAGTCATTGTGTTAGTTGGCGTCGGCGCATGTGGTTTGTGTCAGCTTGCTTTTGCGATAGCCTGGACAGTGGCTCCGGGGACAGCGGCAACTGCAAAGGCTATCATTGCGTTCATCTCGCTGTTTACGTTTTTCTACGTTGCATATGGTAAGTGAGATCGCTGGATTGCAGTTGCAAGTGAGAACGTAACCTGACCAGATATGGCTTAGCACCCTACGCCTGGCTCTTGGGTGGCGAATACCCAAAGAACCATCTCCGGGCTTACACCTACGGCATCGGAACCTCTCTCAACTTTGTCGGAAACTGGCTGGGCGTCTTTACCGCTCCGTATTTCATCAATCCCGCCAGTCTCGGGTGGAGTGCCAAATACGGGTTGGTTATCCCCTATCAAACAAAACATAATTCATCAAACAGGTACTGACTTTTTTTGGTTGTCAGATATATCTGGTTCGGATCCAACATGATCTTGTTGGCGTTTACATGGTATTGCATTCCCGAAACCCGCGATCGAACCCTCGAGGAAATTCACGAAATGTTCGAAGCCAATGTTCCGGCTAGAAAGTTTAAGAGCTACGTCTGTACGAGCACTCAGGCCATGGCTGAACTGGCCATCAAGGAGAAGGAGAACGGCGTGGCGCAGACCGTGGAGGATGTGGTTGCCGCTCGGGGTGGCGTTTGACATTACCTAACTAGGTACCTTATGTTTGGTAAAGTTCGAGGGTCTAACCAGACCAAGCCAGATTCGTGAGAGGTTTTCCAAAACCCTGGATCTTGCATCACCACATATGATTCCTTGGGTCAAGTGGCCACACATCGGTCAAGTACTGAGTAAATGATTTTGACGCCCGGTATTTGCCGAACCGCCTTTCCTGAAGTGATATATTTCCCAAGCCCGCGTTGCAAAGTCAATGGGAACTGTGTAAATCTTGCCGAAAGCAACACGTCCCGCAGCCGAATGCAGGTACATGGAGAGCGCCAGGCTACATGTGTCAACGAAGAATATTTTGGCAGTAACCGTAAGAACAAGCGTCATTGTAAAGGATATCCAGCTGAGAGAATTAAGGAGGCGGACTATCACTTTGGGAAAATACTTAATTTCTGCGTTTCAGATGAGACATTGTCTGGCGACTGGAGTTCATGTTATCATGTTGCCATATGCAGCACAGTACTGAGAAAAGGGTCCGCGACGGCGCTGACGATGACGGTATGAGTGATTTGACCGCCAAGAGCAGTGATGCTAGCAATAGCAAACCAATCCCAAAAGGACGTCCTGGGGAGACCGACTACATGTACAGGGTTCGAATAAACCGCCATGCCAGACCAGGCCATGCTATTTTCGGCCATGGCGATAGCTTCATGACGCGCGCAAGCTACTAAGAAGCAAACCGCGTCGCGTCAGCCGGGTCATCATAAAGACCAATCGGCCGCGCCAAATTTAGGTGTGCCATTGAGATCACCAGTCCTCTTGAAGGCAACTGCAATCCAGGCAGTCAGGTCAAGTCGGAAGGCTTCTATTCTGACCACTTTGGCCTTGAATTCGCCTACCTCGTAATTCTGCCGGCTCCCCACCATTCACCGCCTTGTTCGCCATCACAACCCCGCCTGGAAGCAGCCAATTCTGCCGTGCCCCACGTCTCACCGCCTTTGTCACGGCCCACCGCGTGCGTGCAGAATGACGAGGCAACAGCAACAGCAAGAACGAACCAGCAAAAGATTTCCTCCCAGCAGCCAGCTTTTTTCGCCCAGCAACATATTTTCCACTCAGGAACCAGAATTCCAACACCGACTGAGTTATTGAGGGCAATTGTTCAATTTGATGCCTCGCGCGCCAGACGGATGAAGTCAATCAAGATCGTGCACCTACTGCACGACTTGACAGACCGCAAGGGCGCCTGGGCCGCGTGACGTCGCGCGGATGGAAGGCCGAACAAGGATCAACACAGACTGGCTGCTGCGACAGGAGCCCTGCACCCAGAAATCTACCAAGGTGTCTGCAGGAGTGCTTGATCTTTTCGCCCGCTGGGTGGGGGCTGAAATTCTGCTGCGTGGTTGGTTTGCACATGCCTTTGCAAGTTGGGGAACTTGGTCGGTGCAGTTAACTACCATCATGGCGGACCTGATGCCTCTCTCCCGCCGGCAAGAAAAAAAGACAGGGCATGCACGACATGTGGGTGTTTGTTTCCAATGCCCCCCACACACTAGCAGATGGAAGAACTGGAACGGCCGGCACAGCAATGGGCTAGCAGACCTTCGAAAGGACGTTGGGATGCTTCGCGAAGTCCTTTCTCGGATATGACGTGGTGAAGATGGACTGCCCCCTTCAGTATCATCAGAGGTCATCGTTTCTGGGATTCATCAATTTCCGCATGACGGGCAACCACCATGCTTCGGGAAGCCATTACCCCCACGGCTCATCCCGCCAGGGGCTGTCGCCGCCTTGGAAGGAGCTAGTTCGATAGAATGGTTGCAAGTGAGTCAGGACCCCACTATGACGAGGACCATTTAAAAGGGCAGCCAGATCCCTGGAAGAATCAACACCTCTTCCCACCATCATCTTACAACCCTCGGGCTCCGGAAACGAAAACAACACGGATTAGTCGCAATCAAATCATGGCCAGCCAGTCAGGAACACAGCGCTCCAACCGGTCAGATGCATCGCATACTAGCCTGTCAAGGACACCGCAAGCCAGCCGGTCAAGGGGAGCGCAAGCCAGCCGGTCAAGGGGAACGCAAGCCAGCCGGTCAAGGGGAACGCAAGCCCGCCAGCCACAAACACCGCTAGCCAGCCAGTCAAGGGGAACGCAAGCTGGCCAGTCACAAACACCACTAGCCAGCCAGTCAAGGGGAACGCAAGTCGGCCAGCCACAAACACCGCAAGCCCGCCAGTCAAGGGGAACGCAAGCCAGCGAGCCAGGATCACCGCAAACCAGCAGGCCGCAAACACCGCGAGCCAGTCGGTCGAAATCACCGCCCCGAAGCCAGTCAAAGTCACCGCGCCCCAATCGCCAGATTTGGAGGGTACGCGGTGTCACGCCCCATCTCGACAGGGATGAACTGACCGACGCCCTTCAAAGTCAATCGGATCTACAGCTGCCATACAGAGGCTTCCGGGTTCGCACGTTGGCATCTGATCTGACATTTTCCTGCCAGGTCGCAACCATCTACATTGAAAGTATCCCCGTCCCACTGGAGACAGAATCCCGGGACGGGTTAACAATAGCTCTGGATACGACGATGGGAGACCAACAAAAGCGCAAAATAACCAAAGTCACCATAGACCAGCATTTTGACGGCATCACGGTCCTCTACTCCCCTTCCATCGAGGATCATCAGCTCGACATTCTGGCAGTCCCCGGATTGGGGGGGCATGCATTTGGATCCTTTGTGCATGATCGAGATAACCACATGTGGCTGGCTGACAGCCTTCCCTACGATATGCCAGCGGCTAGAGTCATGACATACGGCTACGAAACCGACATCAAGAACAGCACAAGTTTTGCGAGCCTTGAGGACCTCGCCAGCGCACTGCAAGTCGCCCTCTGCCGGCTGCTGACATGCGAGGGAGACATGCCCCTGGTGCTCATTGGGCACGATTTTGGCGGGCTGCTGGTCAAGGAGGCGTTGATTCGGATGAAGGAATCTGACTCCGAGTCAGACCTGGCCGACCGCATCTGTGCATGTCTATTTTTCGGCGTCCCCAACGATGGCATGGCTATTTCGTCGCTTATTCCCATGGTTGGCGACCCGCCCAACCGGCCGCTCCTTGTCGAGTCACTTGCTGCCATGAGCCCTCAGATCTTGGCGCTCCAGAGCAAAAGGTTCTCCGGGCTTCTGGACCAAGCGCAGTTTGACATTTTCTGCTTCTACGAGACAAGTGTATCGCCGATGATAGTTAAAGTTAGTTGGTGCCTTTCGGTCCCGAGAAGGGGGGGTTTATTGACACGCAATGTTTAAAGGACTCGGAAACAGGCCAATATAAACTGACTGGTCCTCCGCCGTGCCTCGTCACGCGAATGTCGGCTACAAGCTGCTTGCCCAAGAAAGTCTCATCCGATCATGCCGTGGCGTTCAACCGAGCGCATTCCGACCTCGTCAAGTTTTCAGCGCACGATTCAGATTACGACCGAGTCAGACATATTCTCACCAAGATTCATCGAAGATGCAACATGAAACATGGCTCGAGCTGGCCGAGGGGCATGGACGCCGGAACGAACAACAATAGTGACAGAGGATATGGGCATCGACAGTCAATATGTGGGTAGAGGCTTTCGGGGAATCTTGTGAGCACGCATGACTGACAAAAGCCAGTTCTTGTCCCGTATACCAGCAACCCAGGTTTTGTCGGACGCTCTGCAGTGCTTGAGAAATTGAGGATACAGCTCCGACACGAATCACAGGTTGCGGATGGCACCTCGCAGTCAAGAGTGTCCATGTACGGGTTGGGCGGAATTAGGTATGGCATTCGACCTTGCAGACATGGCTCACAGGAAATGCTGACTTGGAAAAGGAAAACACAAATCGCCTTGGCGCACATATACTGGCTTTGGCAGACGCACCCGCAAGTCTCAGTCTTCTGGGTCCATGGCGGCACTGCCGAGCGGTTCCGTGAGGCTTACGCTCGGATCGCAGAAAGGTGTCGGGTCCCTGGCCGCAAGCACCCCAGCTCCAACGTATTGTCCTTGGTCAAACGGTGGCTGGAGAGTGAAGATCGCGGTCGATGGCTGATGGTCATTGACAGTGCCGATGACGCACAGCTCTTCAGCGGTCCGAGAACTCTTGGCCACTGGGTTCCCGACTGCACACACGGATCTGTCCTTGTGACGACGAGGGACAAGGCAGCTGCCTCGAGACTCAGCCCGGGCGGACACATAATCGAGGTGGGCAAGATGGACGCAGGCGAGTCCATACAGCTGCTGCAGGGCAAGATCGGCCCAGACGACGTGGGTGTGGCGGGTGGCTTGGCAAGCCTGGCGTCGAGACTGGAGCACATACCACTTGCATTGGACCATGCTGCCGCCACTATTCAAGACATGGGGATCACGGTCGGAAAGTATCTCGAGCTCCTATCAATGAGCGATCGCACTCTCGTGGATCTACTATCCGAGAAATTCGAATTCAAAGGGGTAGACAGCGACCCGGAACCGCCACATGCCGTGGTAGAATCCTGGATTCTCTCGTTCTGGCAGATACAGCAGCAGGATAGCTTGGCCGGCGACCTTATGTCACTGATGAGTTTTTTCGACTCGCAGGCCATTCCTTTGGAATTTCTTACCAGCTACAACAAACATCTGCAAAAGCCGGAGTCACCAGAGAGGAAGATACTTATGGTAAGGGCACTGGGGATTCTCAAGGCATTTTCGCTCATCACACAAGGCGACATACCACAAGGCCGGGGCAATTTGTTCGACATGCCCCGGCTTGTCCAGTTGGTAGTTCGGAAGTGGCTGGAAAGACAAGGTACGATGCACCGGTTCCTGGAAGATGCACTGGTGGTGGTGTCACAAAATTACCCACTCGGCCGGTACGAAACGCAGGCGGCATGCAGTGCATTGCTCCATCACGCAGATGTCGTGCTGAATCTCGAAGGCGCCGGGTCGAGAGGCGAGAGGCTAGCAAAGCAAAAGATTCTCCACCATGTTGCTGTACATTTCAACTACCGAGGCCAATGGGAAAAAGCAGCCAAGTATCTCACAGAGGCAACAAGAATCCAGAAGGAGTTGCTAGGAGATGAGCATATTTTTACCCTGGACAGTATGTCTGAGCTGGCCTCGGCGAACCGCAGTCTAGGACGATGGAAGGCGGCCGAGGAGATTCTGGTTAAGAATATTAGCATGCGTTCCAGGATTCTGCATAAGCACCACCCCGACACGCTGTGTGACATGGTCACCCTGATAGCAACGTACATGGATCAAGGCCGACCGAAGGTTGCTGAGGAGCTAAGGGTAAAAGTGGAGGATGCGGCAAAGCAAGATGGCAGGGCGTATCCTGAAATGTTTGCGATGATGTACATGAATCTGTGCCAATGGAAGGAGGTTGAGAAGTGGGATTCGAAAGCGATGGAGATGAAAAAGAGCGTGATAGGTGAGGAGCATCCTGAGACGCTAAACAGTGTGTATCGCCTAGGGATTGCGTACCAGCATCTGTATAAAGTTGATTTAGCTGGGGAGCTAGCGTTGCAAGCGCTGGAGGGGAGAAAGAAGCTGTTGGGCGAGGAGCATCCCGATACGCTGGCCAGCATGGACTGTCTGGCTGGTATCCGGAAGATTCAGGATCGCTCGGACGAAGCTTTAGACTTGATGAGAAGATGCGTCGAGCTTCGGCGACGTATCCTCGGCGAGAAACATCCCCATACGCTGGCTAGTATTTCTACATTGCAGGAATGGGAAGCAAAGGGTGGTTTGCCAGGTGAAGCGGCTTCATCCAAGGAGGGCACTCCAGTCATTGCTGGGCGAGGGGACAGGCTGGGGGGTAAGCGATAGCGACGGTAAAGGAGGAGAGGGAAACAAACAAACATGGTTAATTCTCTATTGCCATCTGCAGATGTGACTATGCCATTATACCATTGCATGACATGTGTGTCTTGGGGCAATATTAACTGTATTCTCCATAAACCTGGTTGATGAAACTCCCAATACTGCTCCCCCACCCGATCCGGATAGATAACTGTGATCAGGTCATTGCATGACATGTGTCTCGGGCAAGACTAATCGTGTTACCTACAAACTCGGTTAGGGACTTTGTCTGGCCGTGTGCGTCCGAAGTTCGGGCCCGGGTATTGACTAGATACCCGCGGTAGCTAAGGTAAGGTAAGGTACCTACCTACCTATTTGAAGAGCGTCTGGTCTGGTCATGCAGTCTCGAGACTACCTAGACTTGTTTGGTTTGGCCTTGCCTTGCCGTTAATGACCTGCTCTCGTCGTGTCAAAAGCTAGTAGCAGCGATGGATTTAATGGTAGAAAGAACAGGTTGAAAGAGACAGAAGGTTACGGTTTAGTGCCTTTTTTCCGTCCAAATGTTTTTCCGCACCGCGCTGTTGGGTGTGGCTGTAGGCCTCAGTGCAGCAGTTTCGAGACGCTTTCCACCAACGGTTCACCAAGCATCGACGGACCGGACGTCTAGCTAACCCCTCTTTTTAGCCCAGCAGCTGCCCTCAACTTCCCCGCACCTTGTGAACATTCAGTATGATCGTGGACATGCTCATCCAAATTGTCGTCTCTGGCAGGACCCAGTGTCCGAGATATATCATTGCCGATCTCACATTTTATGCGTGTCTTCCCCCCAGTTCCGAATCTTATGAGAGCACCATGGCAGTAAATCCAACTTGGTAGAAACTGATTGAGGAATATCACGGTTGTTTCTTGAATTTACCATGTATTACAACCAAGTAAACCAAGCCAAAGTTGAAGACAGAAATTTGCCCATCTTTTTACCCCCACTCGCCCAGTCATGTGATTGGACTCCAACAATTTCGATACCCAAAATCTTTGACCCTGCGACTTTCTTCTGCAGCATAGGTATTTCTCCTCCACCAGCACTCTGCAAAAGTGGAATCCACACCGAGAATCCCACCAAGATGGCGGACTTTAGCGGGTAAGCCACCTATATATATATCTCTTGTCCCATCAGCCGATTTGACACTAATGAGAGAAATTGTTCTTATCAGGCTAATCAATTCCAAGACATTCTCTGACTGCCACGTCAAATGTGGCGATCGAGTCTGGGACCTGCATACCAACATTCTCGTCCACCGGTCCGATTACTTCAAAGCTGCGCTTACTGGAGGCTTCAAGGTTGTGAAAAAAAAAATTTGGTCCGGAATTCGGCATGATGCCACCTCGCTGACAAATATTTTGTTTTTCCGGCGTTAGGAGACGGAAACCAAGGAGGTCTGCATCGATGCGGAAGACTTGAATCCCGACCTTCTCGAGCTCGCTATTAAATACATCTATGGTGACGGTAGGTGGCTCTCGATAAAGAATTACTTTGCTTTGAGCTAGTAGCTCACATGCTATTATTGTTATAGAGAGTTCCATCACCCGCTACATTGACGAGCGTGACGAGTCCGAGGAAAAACTCTTTGAGATCATCCCAGCCATTTACGAGGTCGCCAACTACCTCCAGATCAACAGTCTTTGTCTTCTTTGCGTCGCTGAACTGAAAAATCGTGGCACCAAGAGAATTGAGGAGTGGAAGGATAATTACCATTTTACTGACTACGAGTGCGGCCATTACAGGGGCCGTAGCCCTGGCTTCTCAAGTTGTCGCGGTGCCTTCTTGTACAGCTTGCTGGAAGATTGGGGGTTTGTAAGCGGCTGCAAGCTCGCGTACGACCTGCCTCAGATGACACCCGATGGAAACCAACCTGGCATCCGCGCAGCATTTATTCACTTTTTATTCGAGGCGAGACGATACTGGTACGATAGCACTCCTTGTCTGGAACTCGCTTGGTCCGTACAGCTTGGCGAATTCATCGATGACGTCAAAGAGGCGGATCAAGGCTATGACACACTGGATGAATTTCTGAGCAGCTGGACTGATAATCCCAGTTCTCCTGAAGATTAGATTCGGTAGTTGAGTCATCGTTTGTGCGTCTCGGCAGCTTCTTAACTTGGCCCAGAAAGCGCGAGAGACAATCAAGTTCACACAGAATACAGCGCATTCACACACACACACGTGGATCAAAGGTGCTCTGCTTTCGGCAGTAGTGCCTGTAGAGGTTCCAAAACTGGGTCTTCGTAACTTCCGCCGCCATTTTAGACCCGTGGGCAACTGTAGCCGAGGCAGCCACAGAACTGTGACCCTGTCGCTCAGTCTGACTTAATCTGGCTCAGACCAAGGCAACAAGCGCTCAGTTCCGAGGAAGGAAAGGGAAATGCATGGTGTCTATTTTAGGGTCGTGAACGGGTTGTTTCTCAGTCAAGTCAAGTATGAGTTGAGGATGTTTTAAAGGTTCTGGGTGTTTTTTTTTTTTTTTTGGAACCGAAAAGGTTGGGTTGTCTGTATATCCCTATCTAGACTTTTTTTCCCCCTCTCCTTCAAGAGTCAACTTTTCTGCGCCTGCACTTGAATCCTCGGGTACCTACGCAAATGCATGACATCCTGCAGAGTCAAAAGAGTGGGGATGTTGGATGGTTGTTTACGAGTCGGGCGACCCGAGTGGTGATGATCACGTCAAGTTGCTTATCAATACCAAGTTCCTGGAATCTTTGCTGCAATGAAATCTGCCTTGTTGGCCAACGTTGGAAATCTGGCAACTATACCATGGTAATCACAAGCATGTATTTAAAGGCAGAAATGATACCCAGTGCAGTAGCATCAACCCGGCGAGGTAGACACAGTGGTGACACCCAAGTCCTTCTGGGGCCGACATATCCCATCAAGAAACACAATCCGCTCCTCCTGACAACCATCAAAATAGGAAAAAACGGCCGCATCAAACCCAGCCTTGTCTTTGCAACTTAGCAAAACTTGGGGGCCTCCCTTGAGCTCGCTTGAGTTCCGCGCCCCGACGTGGTCTTGGGCGTCGGGTGATGGTAAAGTCGGTGCTCACAACTGGCTGACACTCGAACACGCAGAAATCAGGTTCATGGCTAGCCTGGTTGATGTCGCCATTATCGCCCATCCAAAAGACCAGCACAAAACAGGCAAGATATATGGTTCACGCCTCGAGATGAAAGGAAAACTGAGGGTGCCTTCAAATTGTGTCACGATACGCACGATATGTTCTTCGACAACATATACTACGACAACAAAGAATCGGAGAAGCTGATAATGGGAGGATCAGAGCTATGGGGCGACCCCAACGCCCGAGGTATTGGTGATGGCCCAGAACTGTACTATATGCCGGTTCGAAGTATAAGGGAATTGGACCCTGGGCATCTTCACCGGGCCCCAGGGCTGACGTGTGAGTGCGGGATCGTAGGCCTACTCCTAATGAAGGTGGACGGCGGTTTCGAGAGGGTTGGACTTGTTGAAATGACGGCGAGACACTGGATGCGATGCCAGAGCAAGTCGGACAGAAAAGTGCTCCTCCAAAGCCCAGCTAGATATTCCTCCCCACTGCTGGCGGCGATAATTCTTTCGGCCACTCCAGCCAGCGCAACGAGCTTATCCGTAACCACTGTGAGGGCCAACTCGGAATACCTTAAGACAATATCAAACTAGACGGAATGTAGATTACGCGGAAACTGGGAGTCTGGGATGGTGTTCTGGGTAGCCTACTGAAACGACCGCAGAAGCTTTATCCTCGCTATCCACATTCCGTTCGTCAGCGCGGAGTTTCTTACACGCAAAATAAAGTCCTTTCGATCCAAAGTAGAGCACCCGCGGAGAAAGCAGCAATTCCTGCAGGATCCATGCCCGGCTGAACAAGCCCGAGTCGGATTTCTCCTCTAGCTCCTCTAGTGTTCCATGGAACCAATCTAGGCATGCATAGAACACTCCTTTATCAGTTGTGGCAATCCGGCAGGGTGCAAAGGTGAGGGGATCGCGTGTGGCATAGCACCCGCCTCGACTGTCATCGGTCGTCGCTGCAGCGATATTGCAGTAACTGTTCTCGTAAACCGATGCCATTGCCGAAGCTTCTTGGGCCCAGTCGTCTGGCGAGTCTTGTAGGATGCAGAGCGAGTCGCAACCTAATAGACCTCGTGATGCGTAAGGCGTCGGCGTACGTGGCAGGGATCTTGGCTGTTGGTATGGCGGTTTTAAAAGTTGGCAAACTCTCCGCGGTCAGGCAGAGGACATGGTTGGCGTCACCCCAGCAATGACTGAGGGTGCAGTAATCCAGCCCACGTTGAAGGTCCGCCACCGAGGGAAGGTAAAGCCGGACGCTCAGATCTCCCTCAGAGCCGTTGACCTCGAGAAGCCGGGTGGGGAGAAAGCGCTTGTTGCTGCGGCGATCACATGTAGAACCATGTTCGGAGAGACAAGTTCTAATCCAGGTCCGGGCCAGATCGGCATGGTCTGGAGAGCAAGTTTGAGCCTGGGCGATCGCGGGGTGAAGTCGAACCGAGCGCTCTTCCAGCACGATGGCAACAAGGTGTTTTTCGACAGGGTTGTCAGCATATGTGCATATGATGTTGAAGAGATGCTCTTCTGTGGGTTCGGGGACGATCTCCAGGTTAAATGGCCAGCCCTTCTTACTCCTATGCCCATAGCTGCCGAAGAAATCGTTAAACATAGGTAGCTGTAATTTGAGGAGAGCGCAAAAGTGGCAACCTGACGCTGCGCTTTCCTCTAGTCTATCCCAGTTATATTGGAAAATGGCGTTTCCCCCCTTCCTGGGACAGGCCTTTTAGCACCGCTGAACTGCTGAAGATGGAATTGCAGCGCTCGCAAAGGCGGTGGAGTTCGCGCCGTGTAATACTTTTGTCGCTCTGGGTGGACATGATACCAGCGGGCTCCGTACTGGGCGGATTGAAGGTATTGGTCACACTGTCGTGGTGGATGAACCTGGAAGCTGGAGCTGAAACATTTCGAGGCAAAGTCTGGAAGGTGGGGCCGACAGCAGTGTCGCTGCGTGATATTTCCCCGCTTCTGCCTGGGGCAGGCAAGCACTCGTGATTGGTAGAGAAGGCACTCCTGTGAGGTCGGCACTTGATCTGTAGATTGGGAAGGCACCACTCACATCCACCAGCACAGAACAACACGAGCTCTTGATGAAACCGATAAATTTGACAAAAACCCAGAATGTGGGCTATAGAGCCTCCCATCTACAGCCTGGAATACACATAAGAAGATGGACTTTCGCCTTTGCCAACAACCGGACTTTGCCGAACCGCGCCCGAGTGATCATATGGAGACTCAGGCGGCGACGTTTGGGGGTGCGCAATCCGATAGAACGGGGCCTGGGAACCGTCCTCATTGATAGGCGGTGCAAAATACAACCCCCCGCCGTCAATAATGGGGACTTCTTTCCTATGGACATGATCATGCGACCCATATTTCCACTGGTACGCCCCCTGTCCACGAAGGCCGGCGTGCAAAAGCCAGAACAGGTTATCAGTTGCTCTGGCGAACTGGCGAAGCTGTCCTGCTGGCCTTTTCCAAATGGCTCGGAAAACCCCAACGCAAGGTTCAAGCAGCAGACCGACCAGAATGATTATCGCGGATATGCCCACGATGATGATCAGGCCCGCGACATTAAAGTTCTGAACCTGTCCGCGAGACCGCACTTTCTGGCCCGTGCATTGCCATTCTGCAGCTTCTCGGTCGCTCGGGCTGCGGTTCTTGACGGGAGTAACTTGAAAAGCACCTTGCGTGTTGTTGAAGCCGGAAATATCGAGGAACCCGAGAGTCAGATCTTGAAGCATGGAGAGTGCCGTTTCGAACCAGAGTCGCACTTCGCGGATCCATTGGTCCGAGGGAAGAGCGGGGGAGAGCATGCCTTTGAAGAGAGCTTCGTTGGCAAGTAGACCTGTTTCGAGATATGAGTGTGTTTCCGACTTTGGAGTTATTGAATCATGGGATGGACATAGCTCACCTGTGGCGCCGAGAGACCCGATCCCAGCATTATACGTAAATGTCGAAATAAACATCTTTTCCACCCTCCACAAGACCGCCATCTGCTGATCATTCAACCCGAGATCGCGTAGTCCTTGCTCCCAAGCCTGGATGTGGTGCGTATTCGCGGTACACCGACCGTTCAGTGGGTTACAGAACTGGAACTGGTCGAGACAGACGAGCATGGTCATGAAGTAATCGCCAAAATACACAATGTTGTCCGGATCCGAACTGTCGTTGTTGGCACCGGTGGCTATAAAGATCGGATCGAAGACGGGACCGAGGTAGTTGACGTCGTTAGGGAGAAAGAGGTACACGGCAACGACGGAATCGTTGCGCGCGAACAGGGGGATCGGTTGCCATGACCCATTGGTACTCGAGCCTGGATCAAATACGGCGGCACTGCATGTATCAAACCGGGTTTCTGGTTAGCATCTTTTGGGATTTAGAGTTCTCCTGGGTATTTGGGAAGGTAGGGAAGTACTCACTCAGTTACGTAACCCAGATGGTCCAATGCAAGATGTTGGTTGAATTGGAGAGTAATGTTTGTTTTTTTCGGCCCGTGGTACGGCCCTACTCGCAATACCGTGAAGTTTTCACCGTCTTCCACATACAGACCCCCCAAGTCAGACGCTCGAAAAGGCATGCATGTTGTCTTTCGACGGAACTGAAGCGAGTATTCAGCGGGTCCATTAACACCAAGATGTGAAGCCGTGCTCAAAAGTCCCGTATCGAAAGCAATCGCCGTGTTTGCATCCGATGTGTTGTCTACAGTGAATCTGCATCGAGCAATGTCTGTGAATGGACAAGGAACCCGCGAAGTCGTGTAGGGTAGTCTATTGACCGGAAAAGCCGAGGACGCCGCGAATGCGTTGGAATTGTCACCGTACCACACCTTGGCATATTCCCGGCCCCGAAGCGCTCTGTTCGTGGTCCAGGAGTACGTGGTTGACATGATATCGTTGTTTGAGTTGTTGTTGAAATTGGCTGTGACTTCGCCACAAAGACCGGGTTTTGCCAATACCAGAACGTCGTCCTGGGAATGGCTGACGATGGCAGCGACGAAGATGCTGGCGGGTATGAATAGGAGCATGACAGTGCTCGCGACGAGGACGATGGGAAGAAGCCGAAGGAAAGGTGACTTTTTGGTTTTGCGCCAGGCAAGGTAGATGTTTCTCGCTTGGAGGATGGCCGAGGATGGTGAAGTTACGTTTCGGAGAAGGACCTGAATCTGAAGGTCGAGACAGTCCACTGCTGTGTTGGGACGCACTCTTGACTGATGCCAGATGTAGACCAGAATGCTCCAAAACATGGTACCCGCTAGGGATACCAATAAGGTGAGTCCTGAGATAAGATAGCCCGCCGATGATATCGGCAAGGTGAGCACTCTGCTTCCGACGCCGCTGGCCGAGTAGTCGCGCCAGAAGCCGGTGTAGATTTCGAGATTAGCCATGGTTGAATTGGTGACTTCATGTCTTGTTCTGCACACAAGGTCTACAGGAGCCGGATACAAGGCTGTCTTTATTCCAACCATCGCCTCTCCATTTACATCTCATTCTGCAAATGCGTGCTTTTGCGACTGATGTTTCGGCTGTTGCCGATACCGGCTCTCGTGGTAGGATGTCCGGTGGCGTCGTGGCTGAAGTCGGTTGACCAAGATCAACCAGTGAGGTTTCCCTCCTGTCAGCCCACTCATTCAGCTCTAGCCATGTTGGGAAGTCAGGCTTCGAAATTCATGCAATATTAGCCCAAGCTACTGCAGGTGTGGGTAGAGCGAATGCATGCACCAAAGCCTGGCCAACTGGCCATGGTAATCGCACCACCATCATATGGTTGGCATCGCAAGGTTCTGGATCAAATGTTTGTGCTGTTCAGCTTGCACCACCAGATCTCACACCACTGCTGGTATTTTGCAAAATAGGATAATGGTTCGCATCACCACATTTTGTCCAAATAACCCCAGAAGATTCAAATGATTTGCGAATGAATGCACGCTGCAGTGTCACGAACGACTGTGAACACACTGCATAACCCATTCTAGCGGCCTTCCATCATCACACAGCTACGGTTGGTGTTCACACCAACAAGTCTTCCGTAGTATAGTGGTCAGTATGTGAGCTTGTCATCTGTTCGACTACGCTCGAGACCCGGGTTCAATTCCCGGCGGGAGAGATCAATTATTATATTTTGCTCCACTTTGTCTTCCTTGCTCTTCGAAACCCGATTCGAAGCTTGGGGACTGAAGACGAGACGCTGGAAGGGATATGATTCAAGTCACTGAGGAGAGGAAGACTGGTCCAACTCTGTCCGACATATTGCAAGCTTTTTTCTGGTCAAGGACATGAATATTGCCCACAGCTAGTGGCTCCTACCGCTACATAGCATATGTAATAAACCTATAGCATAATGACACGACACTTACTTACTCTCCAGAACTGGGACAGCTGCATGGTTGGATGCTGCCTCCTGGAGCTCCCCCGATCCGCAGATGGCTTCGCTTAAACTTTTGCAAGGAGGAATAGGAGGAAAAGGGAGAGCAGTCCACCTGGAGAAATATGGCTTTCCCCACCCTTACCCAAACTTCCCGACTATCCAACCTGAGCTGCCAAGTCGTGTATCTCGGGAATGCACACTGCGGGCCAAAAGTGTAACATTGTCGCTTCCCGATAATCATGACATGAGTTGCCGTTTTGTCCAGTCCCTCGGCAACTTCGTAGTTATTATCGCCGAGAAAGATCATGGGCGGTCCGGCGCGTTCGCGTGACACTTTGAAGATGCTGGCGCAGACTAAGTCTCCGTCGCTCAAGAGGCTTGTCGTCGTCGTAGCAGCGAGGGAAGGGAGGATATTGATATCGAACCGAGGTATATAAGAGACAGTCTCAACGTACTTGCTGACAGAAACTGGCTTTCCTCCTTCCCCTCCAGAGATGTATTCAGGATCACCATTGCCATGTCGGGGAGGCTTTGGAACCATGCCGTTACGTGGGTCAAAAGGTAGGTCATCTCCGATATCTAGCCATGACGGTGGCGACGCCGATTTCCGTGCCAGCTCCACAATGAGGTCCTCATAGGGGCGGGAGTAGTCAACTTCGATCTGGACGCCAAGGAGGTGCATGGCGCTAAAGACCATGTCCTGAGGTTTCGAGGCCGAACGCATCCAGATGCTCCGCCAGATTGCCGATCTAGATATTGCAGACTGTGGGCTGCTGCTGTTGCTGCTGCCAAGTTCTCCCTCCTCTCCGGCGGCAGCTAGAATAGCTTGCAGAGAGGAAACAATCGATCCTTCTCCAAAACACCGAATCAAGACTTTTTTCCCGTTGATCCGCACGGAGCCAGAGCAACAAGAAAGCAAGGAATTTAGTGGCGACAAGGCGAGGCCGTCGCCGATTGATGCAAAATGCAAGTATCCCGAGGTCGAGATCATTGTGAAGTTGGGCCCTTTGCTCCAGTCTGGGTCCTGGAGATATAACACCTCGGTCTTGCGACAGTTGATCACGGCCTCTTGAAGAGTCCAGGCTCGGGTTATCCACGCCGCTTCTTGATCTGCACCTTGAGCGGCAGCCAAGCCTCCAGGCATTACAATGACAGATTTGGCGTGGCGGTAAATATGCCCCATGTTCGGGATCTGGATTTCCTTGTCGCGTGGTGAGGTTTGGTGAAGCGTCAAAAAGTCGAGCCAGAGATAATCACAACCGAGATGCTTGGCCGCCTGAGCCGCCTGGCATAAGCCGTGCCAGCTTGTTATGAGTGTGCCGGCTTCCAAGTTGACCTGCAGAGGCCGGTTGGAGATGGAGCTGAGTCTGTAGACTTCGGAACTCATGGTCCAAGTATGGGAAATGGCTGCATATTTCGGAAAGGTTTTATTATTATCGGGCCCCCGGGGGTCCAGTTCTTTCCATTGCGACACCACGATGGAAGATTCGCCCTTGGGTAGAAGGAGGTCAGGTACGCTGAGAAATCGTATGGCCCCATCGGAGTATCCGGGTCCGTGGTACCAGGTTTTCTTGTCGGATTCTCGCATGGTTTGGATCACGGTCGGTGCCATTTTCTCGATTGAAAATATGACGGTCACTCGTTCATTCGTCGGGGTGTGGATGCGAGAGTAAAAATGGCCTGAACAGTGGGAGAAGCAAGCAGGTACCCAGGTAGGTACCTAGGCAAGATAGCTTCGGGTTGGTAGGTGCAAAGTTTGAGGTGAGGGTCTGAGGTGAGACTCGGGAGTTCACACTAACAGATACTTCAGCTGAAGAATGCAAAAATACTTTAAAATGTTGCAGCTTGAGAGCAAAGATAGCCGTAGTCGATAGAACCCATGGATGACCTTTTGGGGCTCTTTTATCGACAATTCTCACCTTAGATGCCCAGTTGAAGGGTTGCCAGAGTCAAGATTTGGCGCATGTGGCGCCTGATCGCTTCGGCAGCCAATGGGGAAGGTACAACCGGAGGCGCGCTGGGCCTCAACACATGGAAAGCCCAACATGACCAGTGCTTTGACTGACAACATAGCATGCCCGACAAATGCATCCATGTCGCTTTATGTGGCACGGATTGGGTGGTGGCGCGGTCTGTTGATGTGAAGTTGGGTTGCAGAGACCACCAGGAATGAAGCCCGTCTCGGGCCAGGTAGTCGCGGTGCTCTTCTCCGCTGGGGACGGACCCCGCGTTGATCTGGCGAGGAGGAGCCGCCCCGCACTTCCCCCCTCCATCAACGCATCGCATTAATCCCAACCGCTCGCCGCAGATGGCCGTGACAAGCTCGCCTCGCGACCTCGACATGGTTACGACCGAGGACTCATGTCCGGTGTGCGGTCATATCCCTCTCGAGGAAATCCTCCGCGGGGTCGCAGGCGAGCCACTCGGTCGCGACTTCCCGTTTGTCAGCTACGATTTGCCCGGATTCACACTCTCTGGAGACACGTCCTGCAACCTCTGCATTCTCATCCGCGAAGCCATTATTTACGATCCGCTGAGAGTCCATATCGCCAACACGGGCCATGCACAGGCTCTGTTCCTCTATGGTGTGCGGCTACAATGGTGGATTGGCGGTGCTCCAGGTGGTCGCTCCGCATTTGCCGTGTCGGGCGTCAGAGGCCTCATGTCGCACGTCTGGCTTGCGTTTGGCGCTGAAACCCAGCTGGCTTTGCCGGAGTTACAGCGCGATGACGCCTGGACTCGCCGCGCATACCTCCGTCCAGCTCCGGATCCTGTGTTGGTGGTTGGTAGAGTCAAGTGGTGGGTGCGTCACTGCGAAGCCAATCACGCAATATGTCAACTCAATAATCACCCCCAGGGGGGGAGGATCCGGGGTCTCAAGGTCTTGCGGCTCCTCGATGTCGTCGATAATCACCTAGTGGAAAAAACAACAGAATTCCCTCCTCAATACGTGGCACTGAGCTATGTCTGGGGCGCAGTGATGGGGGTCAGACTAACCAGAGCTAACAAGGCCCGAATGATGCAGCCCGGAGCACTCGTCCACGTCGCAGAACATGCCCCCGTCACCATCAAGGATGCCATCAAGCTCACCAGGATGCTCGGGGCGCGCTACCTCTGGGTTGACTCGCTGTGCCTTGTTCAAAACGACGAGTCCGACTTGAAGGAGGGTGTCCAAGTGATGGACGATATTTACGAACAGGCCTGGCTTACTATCGTCAACGCTGGCGGACATGATGCAAATGCTGGCCTTCTTAGTCTCCGACCCGGCGATCGGGGAGGTTACCCTTACCGTGAAGTAAAGCCCAGCCTTTTCATGGGCCTATTAAAAGGGGTGGACGCATATCTGAAGAATTCGGTCTACCAAACCAGGGCTTGGACGTGCGATCCCCCCATTTCCATGTCTCTGTCCGCTTTAACCACGAGGACGAAGAGGGGGCGATGGACTGACTGATTCGTTGCTACAGCTTACAGGAACAGTATTTATCCCGAAGAAGGCTCTACTTTGTGGGCGGTAGGGTATTCTTTCGCTGCCGCGAGTGTGAGCGTTGCGAGACTTGTGAAGACGACGCAGATGCTCGATTTGGCGACGACATATTCGGGGATCGTGACATTGTCATTACCAACTTTGAGATCAAAGACCCAGTGTCAGACTACATAACCATTTTGATTCTCTACTCGAAGCGCCTTCTCACCAATGACAGCGATACCCTCCACGCCATGGCGGGAATCATGCGCCGCGTTTCCGAGAAGCTGGGTTACGACATGGTGCAGGGTCTGCCAGCAGGTGCATTTGACCGGTTCCTCTTGTTTTCTGGTATTGATCACCTCTTCCATCGACATCTCCACCTACGCCGACGACCGGGCTTTCCGAGCTGGTCTTGGGCGGGCTGGCGCGGTCAGCTTAAGTTCGAGTATCCAGGTATTCGCATCATGCCTTGGGGGGTAAACCAGGGAGATAGCAAGATGTCGTGGCTTCGGGACGGCACCTGGATCATATGGTATCAACGGCTTCCAGGCGGTCTCGAAACTCTTGTTTGGAACCCTTCCAATCACACCGTCCAAACCACGCCTCGCCAAACTACTGCTCAGCCGAGAGGCGAAGAACGCTACCCCACTCAGCGATATACCTTTCAAAGCAATTACATCACCATACCAACCACGCGCACCACTCCAACCCCCGGATTATGGCCTAATGGACAAGATCTGAGATCATACCCAATCCTCCGGTTTTGGACACTGTCAGTGTGGCTCAAGATTGACACTATTGGTGTTCTTGGCGAGGAAACCAGACTTTTGGACGCCAATGGTGAAGATTGTGGACACGTCATGATTGATGGCCTAGATGAGAGTCACCTGGATGAAGCGGCGGCGGCGGAAGAGCCAGTTGAGCTGATACTCTTATCGAGAACCGACATGGTTACCTTTCGTCGTCTTCGGATGGGTTACTATGTTATGATTTTGGAGTGGAAGGATGGAGTTGCCGAGAGAAGAGGTCTGGGGCGGATTTATGACCAGTGTCTTCAATACACGTTTGCGCCGGGGCCCATGTGGAAGGAGATTACGTTAGCATGAGAGACCTGACCTGGCGTAGGTAGACTCGTCACTACGGTTTTGGTCACCTAGTCGAAACAACATGGGATGATGACAGCCAGAAGTGAGTTCCCCCAGCACTAGCATATTGAGAGACAACATGAATCCAGTGCGAGAATCAATCCACCATGAGCGGCATGTTATAAAGGGTCACAAGCCACAAGACCCCCACAAAATAATATTGATGGATGCGTGCCCTCAGGTTGCGGGGGGCAGGTGCAAAAAAGGTCACTAAGCCGGGAATGGAACCATGGAAGTTACAGTGCCGAGGACCCGACAACCCGGGTTCCCATGAGCCACCAATGGTAACGTCTGTGAGGGATAGAGTGCCAAGTCAAGCCAATACCACCATTCAAGCTTTCTTTTTGGGTCCTCACTTCGTGCAAGTCCAGCTGTTTCACAACCCTAAAATCGACAAACACCCCGTACTTATAGTCACGTAACTCTTCGTCACGTTTGATCAGTCCAGATCAGCCCCGGCTCAGCTTCGGTTAATATTTGCCCATTGAACAGCACAGCATTCCGAGAAGGTCTGTGTAAGGAAAGGGCCTAGAATTGAGAGATTCGCACCCGCAATAGCCGACCCAGACCTTTATGGACAATTCGTCCAGCCTTCCGCTTGTAAATGCTTATATCTATTACTAGTTATTGATACTGGGAATATTCAGGAGATAGATGCCTTTGCTAGTGGGTATCGCTAGGAGATGAAGGGTATTTCGTACATTGAGGTTTCCTTTAGTGCTTGTTAAATGACTGTATTGAAAAGATATTCTAGTGCTGGGATAGTCTAAAGGATTCCTAAGAGCACCCTTGTATTCCTTTTCTACATTTCCTTGATTTTATTTGTGTAACACCTTGCAACACCCTGGATGTGGACTACAGTTGTTATGGTCGTTCCTGGTCATGGCTATCCGTGGATAGCTCCGTGGGAAGTTTCACTACCTCTCTGCCCCGAGCAGTGCCACCCCGCAAATTTCAGAGCGGCGCTGGTCTCCAACTCCGTGAAGCTAGTGAACGACCTTGCACTATACGGGGTGCCGTCCGGTGAACGATCTGGAACGGGGAGCTAAAAGGCCGACTCGCGCAAGCGATGATATATCCCAAAGCAAGACAACTAACCCGAGTTTGAACTGCACCTTGGAAATTAGGGGGCTGGACGGCTCTGCAGAATATGTAGGGGTCGCGGACATGTGCGCTGACTCATGTGCTGTGACTGACGAGCTGACCCAGTTTGCTTCAAATTGCTAATGCAACGGACCTGGCCACGAATTATGGCCTTGGAGGTCTATCGGTTGCGTCAAGGGCCGGTCTGGTCTTGCCTAGGTACGGTCTTGTGGTCGACATAGATTGCATGTCACCCTAGCAAAAAAGCTGTCGAGAATGGTCACGGTGACGTCGTTGAGTTATTGCTAGAAAAAGAAGCGCATCAAATGCAACAAGAAATCGCACCCGAAAACAAAAAAAAACACCTCTCATGTTCGCGTCTCCTCCACTCAGGTAATAGGAACACAGTATGTGCCATGGGAAACAGGGGTGATGTTGCCCACGCCGAAATGAACACTTCAGCCGGACTTGATGCCACCCTGATTCGCGGATGGGGTGAGGCTGAGTTCGGGGCGCAACGGCTTTACCTTGGACAGCCTGAGAAAATGCGCCGGCCTCGACTTGCCAATTTCACGTCTTGGCGAATGGCCGGCGTCAGCCAAGCATCAGCCAACGCCGAGGTTTCCGCACCACCGAAATGCGACCGTTACACGGTCAGGCTTTTTTTTTTCTGAAGCGAACTTCCGAATGTAGGGCTGAGAGCGACAACGTTGATCGAGAGGTGGTGATGATGGATGGCGACGCCGGACAATTTCGCAGCACAGCCAAGCATCATCGGCTACATGGCCAAGAGGATGTCCACAGGTCCCCAAGATGTACCTGCGCGATGGAGGTCAGGTTGCGCAAGAAAGCCTGGGTGGTGCCTAAGGACTTATGAGTGGAAGAAAGTGGTAGTTTTCTAAAAAATTTATAAGGAGGCAAGAATACCATGGAATCTCTCTTGTTCTTCACACAGACGGCTCCCATTCTTCGGCACTATCATCACTCATTCCATCACCGCTCGCTTCTGCCACTCTCGCTCATCATGGTCTCCATCAAGTCTATCGCCGCCATCCTGGCCTTTTCCGTCTTCTCGGCCTCGGCCCTCCCATCCAGTGAGGCCGGCAGCCCCATCGACACGCGCATCACGCGCATCGACATTCGGTACTGCAAGCACATTAACTGGGGAAAACCCTGCCAGGATGCACGCATTGCCCTCAATGAATGCTGTAAGTTTGCCCCCCCCCCCCGGTAGCTAGATTGTACACCTAGCGCCCCTAGAACCATATGTGCTGAATTACGAAAACAAAAGATAACATCCCCGACGCCTTTGACGACGAGATCAGTTCCATCAAGAACCTCGACAAGGCCCACGGCAAATGCACTTGGTACCAGTACGTTGTCCCCTCGATCTTTCCTTTCATTTCTTTTCCATCCCGATCTAGTATCATTCGCAATCCTCATGCCAACACGGTCATTGCTCGTAGGGAGAAGTATTGCCAAGGCCGCTCCTACACCAAGGACGAAGACAGCAACTTGTCGGACGGCAACGGTCGGTTCAACGACTATATCAGCAGCGTCATCTGCACCGACAAGTGAGCTTTTCGCGGACTTGGCGAAGATGGGAGGGTGTGTGTGTGTGTGTCAGATTTACCTGTTGGAGTCTTTTTTTTCCATTTCTCATCACCACCAGACCTCACGTGGGCCAATTTAATCCAGCCATGTTTGTCACCTCAGTTCTTCTTTCACATGAAACTTTGATAACCCAACTTGCATTAAAAAAAGCAATACAACTTTTCCCGATACAAACTCGCCATTACAGCCTGGTAATCCGAGACAACATAATCTGGGCACACGAAATTTCCTTTTTTTCGTTCGTAGTCCTAATCTGGCACTGGGTAAGCTGTGGATGATTTGTCCTGAGCTTTTCCTTGATTCTTTCCTGAGCTACCTAGGGTGAACAGCCTTAGAGGCTAGTTTTTAGTCCTCCCGGTTAAATTTTCTTTCCATGTCCCCCTAAAGATTCGTGATCAAATTTGCGATTTCTGAACGGGTAGGTACCTTAGGTAGACAGCAGCCAACCAGAATAACCGCACATGTGGTCACAGCATCTCGACATCTAGATCAAACTTTGTCCGCGCGCGCCGGCCACAGCACCACCACCTCCGCCCGCCCTTCTCGACAAGCAACTTGCTGAACTCGCTCTCGGGGCCGACTAACGTGCGGCCCGGATGGAAGACGGCAAAGGTTCCGATGGCTAGGACCATGGGGGTCGCCTCGAGTGTGTAGAAGAAGACCTCATTATTGGGGATGGGTCCATCGAAGCCGGACGAGAACTCGACGAGGCGGAAGACGATGCGGACCTTTTTTTTTTTTTTTAAGGTACTGTCAATTTACTGATCCCTGGAGAGAAAAGTGGGAGGAAAAAGACTCACAGTAATGAGAGCAAGTGTAAAGTAGAGCGAGAACAGCTGGCGCCGCCAGGATGTG
>Ga0247765_1000497_pt1 | contig 30211 bp, 35 predicted proteins | sample UWRJL106311C6_FD_179949 | JGI IMG/M metagenome (GOLD analysis project Ga0247765, IMG submission 179949) | Plant litter microbial communities from Arlington Agricultural Research Station in Wisconsin, United States - UWRJ-L106-311C-6 | ecosystem: Environmental > Terrestrial > Plant litter >...
TTGGTCCCTTTTCCTTTTTTTTTTTTTTTTGTAGAGACACACTCAGGCATTCATTCCAAGAAACCCTTCTCATTTACCGGATGAGGCTCTTATCGTGCCAGCCCTCCCACTTGGTCTTCAAGCCAACTCACTCGGTAATAAAACAATCCATGACGTGCAACCATCAGATGGACAGTTTGGATTACAGCCTCACAACTTTACAGCTTTACAGCTTTGTCTCCCGTAAATCTCGTAAACGGTCACAACCTGGTCCTCTGTTTATACGTATAAAATGGCAGTCCTCTCTGACAAACGGGTATTGTTCTGTCCCGCCCAAAATACTCAATCAATTCAACGACAACACCAACCTAACCTTATCTCATAAGCCAAGGAGACATGGACGACATAGACGACCCGCCATACTTTCTACCCGCAGAAGCCAATGCACCTCCTCCAATGCCCCGAGCTAAACAACGCCATGTTTCCGTCGGCTCCGCGGCCCAGGAAATCCTAGTCGTTGCCGAAAGCAGGAACCGGAAGCCTGACATTAAAAGGCTGAGAGAAATCCTGACGGATTGTCGGGACGACGGCCTGGATGTCGATGGAATCCTGCGTGCAGCCGTTGATGACCGTGGCTATGGATTGGGCCACCTTGCAACCAAGTGTCGATGGTATGAAGGTTTGGGTAAGAATCCCCGCTTCTCCGATACAGTTTTCAACAAAGGGCTGACAAATGTATGGCGCGTCCATGTTAGAAATCCTCAAGCTTGTCGACAAGTTCGCCTCGGACCCCAGCACTAAAGCAGTCATTGCCGGGTCTCCCTCCAAAGATGGAATACTCCCCCTGGTGTTTGCCTGCAAAAACCTCTGCAATATCTCCATCTTCCAGAAATTGATCGAGCTGGGGGCTGACCTCAATGCCCGCGACCCACGATATACCAACTACTCGGTCCTTCACCATGCCGTAGCCAACGTCAACCTGCACGTTGGAAAGTATTCAACCACGAAAGAAATGCTCCCCAAGTGCGTGGAGCTAATCGAGGACGTCTCCGTCCTGTGGAGTGTGTATTCCCTCGACTTCAACGTCAGAGCAAATGACGATTCGACCCCAGCTCATCTAGCCGCCAAATCGGGTCATTTGCCGGCTCTGGTCGTTTTGACCACGGCTACGGACGGCACGTGTGTCGATGACAACATCCGAACCATTGTCGAACATTCCGTCTTCGACGTGGCCTGTTGCTTTCGGCGTTCCGACGTGGCGTGGTATCTCGTCGACTACTATCCAAATGCGTTGCCGGCGAATGCAGGCGGACTGCCCGAGGGCATGCCTAGACGGCGTCCGAGGCGGTCGCAGCGAACAAGCACGGACAAAGTGGTGCACAGGATCATGGGGTGTTTTGGGTGGACGTTGATTGACGAGATTCAGGATTAAGGGGGGGATTTGTACGGGGGGTGCATTTGGGTTTTTTGGTCATCTATCGCCTGCCTGGGTTGGCATCGCGTGGGTTGGCACCAGGTGAGCGGGGTGGAGGAGTCAGTCGCACGCACCTGTTCCGGGGAAATTCGTGGCGCCAATTCATCAACTGCTGGTAAGGAAAGCAGGCTTGAGCCAAAGATGCATATGCTTAGAATCTGGGCGGCAAATTCTCAAGGGATTGTTGGTACCGTAGGCACGTAGGTGAAAAAAGTGATGGAAAAGAATGAAATGTGTTGAACAGGTGCTCTTCCGGTCTGTTCGCTCTGTCCTGTTCTGGGAAGGGACGTCTTGGGAACGCAGACCCCAACTGGTATTTCGAAGCCGGCATATGAACCAGTACATGTACAAGATGGAACAGGAAGTATACCAGCAAAAAAGGCGCAAAGGGGGTTGTCAATCACCCATACAACCGTGTACATGCCCTTTTTCTCGCGTGCCGAAACAAGACATCGGTCTGGCAAAAGGCGTTATTGAAAGGCCGGTCAAATTGGACGCCAACATCAATCATTATGCAGGATGCGAGTGCTGTTTTGACAGCCGTGGAAATACTGGCCTAGGCTGCTAGGTAATTTGACGGGTCTTGCTTCTCAGAGGTCAATAGTTCTGTGGAAACATTATGTGGAATTGTAATGGACATTGGTTGTAACCTCATTGTCAACTGTCCGGAGGAAACTGCAAATACGCGGCGGTGAGCACGGCGGCAGACCACATAACAGTCACTCTCAGAAAACTGGTCCCCTTCTTCGATACGGCGGGATGACTCAACCGTACAGAGGACTGACTGGTTCAACCTGGTTTAGCGGGAGCGTGTGAGACTTGGGCAGTATCATGTTTGAGCATGAGGCGATACCCATACGTTGAGATTTTGTTTTCTCTTTTCATCAGACAGTGAATTGAAAACATAGGTAACTCACGACCCAGCTGGCTGGAATTCTGGGCCAAGTCCCAGCTGTGTAATGTTTTTGGAGAGTCCCCCGGCGTTTTCTTCGAGACCTGGTAATTCACTCCAGAACACACGTTGCCAAGGAGGACATGCCCCCCTAGTGAATCTTGCACCTGTATCCGCCGTGGATGCAGCTGTCACTTATCTGCATCTGGAACCACCGCCGCCCATAATATAAATTTCCTGTTCTCTCCCCAAGTGCTAAACATGAAATGAGGCGACTCTATCCTCTTCTTGTTGCACTCCAGTCCCAGACTACCCAGTAAATTTACCAGAACCCCTTTTTTCAAATCGAGTTACCTACCCAACAAAGAGATTCACATTCATTCAATATGGACATGGAAAAGTCAAATTTGACATTACAAGAAGCCATCACCGCCATGGACCCTCCCGACCAAAAAACATTTGGCGCGTTCGCCGAGGCGCTCCAGCGCCAGATCGACTACCACATTTGGAAAAACACCGGGATCACCGCGGGCGAGCTCCTTTCTTCTACTCGGGACAGGAAGGGCTGGAATCTCGCCCACCTAGCTACGCGGGCTTCTCCAGAGCTGGGAATACGTATGTACCTCCTTAACTATCTACCTTTTTACCTAGGTTAAGGTATTTAGGAGGTAGGTAAATAATACTGACAGAGATAGATAGATATCATCCGCTTCATTACCTTGCACTGCCGCCCTCCCCACCACAACAGCTGGATGTTGAGAAACCTGGACACAAAGTCGCACGGCCCTCGAAGAAACGCCAACCTCCGGTATCAAATCCTCAACGCCCGAATCTGCAACAACAACGAAAACGACACTACAGGTGCAGGTCAAGAATCCGGAGGAGGTGGCAACGGTAACGGAGGAGGAGGAGGAGGAGGAGGAGGGAGAAGATACGGCAAAGGAAACACCCCGCTCCACCTCGCCGTGAAAAACCGATGCCACCCTGCCTTTCTCGAAGTTCTGTTGCAAGCTGGCGCCGACATATCCATCCCATGTCCCATTTCCACTGGTCGCCGCGGAAAGGATGGGAAAGGGGAACAGGAAAGTGTCGCGCATATTGCGGTCCGCAAGGAGAATCGGTTTGCGCTAGAATTACTCTGTCGGTATAGTCAAGGGAGAGTGTTGGATTTGCGGAATCACCGGGGGGAGACGCCGAGGATGTTGCTCGCTTCATCTGCGCGGGTCCATCAAGATGAGAACGAAAATGGAAATGAGTATGAGGATGGGAATGAGGATGAGGGTATCAAAAGGGTTTTTAAATGGTGGGCTTTGGTTACGACGGCGTCTGCGGAGTTGGAGACGAGGGGTTGAACCGGTCGGTGCATGTCTGGTGCTGAAGGGAGATTAGTAGAAAGATTCTCTGCGCGGCATCTTACGGCTTTTTTTTTTCAAGGCTTGATTATAGAAACAAACTTGAGGCTTTGATAAAAGCAATTTCAGATCTTGATTAAAAACAAAAAAAGAAAAAAAAAGAAAAAAAAGGTACACGATATTGTATTGTTGACATCGGAGACTTGATATTCTAGCTAGGTAGACAGCCCAAACACAGCCCCTTAGTTTCAATCTCGTAAGTCCTTCAATGGTAATGGTTCCAGAAACTACCTAATCAAATCAAGCCTTTTTAGAAACCTCATCTCTTATTGATGGGCCAAAGCCAGCGTCAATGGCAAAGGAGGATTGGTATGTATGTATGTACGCGGGTCTAATCACATGATTAAATACCACTTTCTGGTACTTATCAATCTCAAGCATCTAATGTCACCGGCTTGGACCTTCAGTCCGCGGGTCTGAAGATGGGGAGGAGGGGGTAAAAGATGTTGTTTCTTCCACCGTTTTACCGCCTAGGTTTTCCTGGTCCTAAGTATGTAAATAGGTACCTAAGTAAGTAAGTAGGTACCTAGGTAGATAGTACTGGGCTTGGTGGGCTCTGGTATGTTTGGTAGGGGTTGTAACTGCCTCCAGTCATGATTCTTCCAGTCCTTCCTCAGCTCTTTCCCGGCATAGCCATTGATAAACCCAATGCAACAAAGTCACCATCGTGCATGCTCTACCTAGCTGTGTTCTCTCCAAGTACAAGTACAAAAGATAAAACCACAGTGCTGTCCTCTTGCAAATGATATTCATGTTCTCTTTCACCCGTCCCATAGTTGGACCCCGTGTTCCCCCCTAGACTCAACTATCTTATCTTAGGTAATAACACGTACTCGACATCGATCAGAACCAGAACAAAACCTTCTCAAAAAATGATTACCGGCGAAGGTGTCACTGCGGGCACGAGAAACTTGACACCGCACGAGGCCCTCGTGGCCTTGGAAAATCCTAGCCCCGAAGCATTCGAGGTCTTCAAGGCGGCGATCCAGCTAGAAGTCGATTACCAGACTCTGTGGGGAACCTTAGCACCACCAACTCCAGGGGGGGTCCTCGGTGCCGCCAGGGGCACACTACGTCGGTCTCTCGCCCACATTGCAGCACTGGCTCCTCTAGATCTTGGAATAAGTAAGTAAAAACCACGCCCTACCTCCCCCCTAACTCCCCACCTACTCAACTCCCTCCATACCATCTCGCACGAGAGCTAGCTAGCTAACCTCTCTATGCCCTGTAGAGATGATCCAGTACATCAAGGAACTCTGCCCCGGCGAACCCGACGACCCCGCCTACCATCTCACGGACCGCTACCGAGTCCTCAACGCCAAAATCATGGCTCCCAATTGCCTCTTCGACGGGGAAACACCCCTACTGTACGCCATACGTTCCGGCTGCGACCCCCGCTTCTTCGCTGCGCTCTGGGACGCCGGTGCACTCATGTACAAAGCGGTAAGCCCAACAACGTGGACTTGCGACACCCTCATCCTCAATGCAAACGGATACGGACCCATCCACCTCATCGTATTTGGTTACGTGGGCTCTTCAAACAGGGGACTGGGATTAGCCAAGTATATCTTGGACAACATGGAGGCGTTCAAGTTAAACCTGTTTATGCGGGCGCATAACCTAGACTATGGGAACACCCCAATGGAACTTGCCTTGCAAATGGAGAATAAAGCTGCCTGGGATCTGTTCCGCCAGAAAAGTGAATCCGCAGCGACGGTTGAGCCCATGGATGGCCAAGAGTTCAGGGAGCTTGTTGAGTGGCGTGATCAACAGGAGAATAGGTCGTATGATCAGGACTAGCGGAGTTTCCATAAAAAAAATTTTTTTTTTGGGGGGGGTAGTCGGATTTAGGTAGGTAGCTAACCCTAAACTGAGAAGGTTACAGCGTAGAAGCACCTGCGGAAGCCCCATCTTGTCCCACGCCAACGTTATTTCAGGGCTTGGATTGTAAATGTGCTATTTTGTGTGCTATTTTGCTCACAACTTACTAATGTCCTCCGACCCCGCAGGCTCGGAATTGGACACCGATTCTGCCTCACGTTGCTCGCGGAGGACATCGTCCCTGGAACTGACCTTGACACTCGTGGACCCACCTTTTGTGAACCGGACAAGCACCACACGGTCCCAGTCGCCACCACGGCCTGTATTTGCAAGTTCAGGACCGGGCTTGTCGAGGGCGAGGACAACGCGAGAGTCAGATTTCCACTCAAAGAGAGATGTGGGACTCATGACCTTGTCGACCCAGGGGATTTGCGCCGTGGGGTGTGACCGTTTCTGAGACGTGGGCACTGTTTGGATGAATGATATGAGCTTGTCGCGTTGAGCTTGGTACCAGGATGAGGCATCGGTGTCTGGTGGGGCTGGGCCTTGGAAGAATTGGGATAGGAGGGTGAGTAGATAGCATTGTGGGGCGTACAGGAGAATATCCCCCGCGCGTGCTTTCGATATCCAGGTGGTTGCGTCATCAAATGTGGCAGCTGTGTGTTCGAGACCGCCGTCATGTGTTGGGGTGGGGACGATAGTCTCGTTCGAAACAGATTGCGAGACGGGGAGGAGATAGAGATACATCTGCGTACTGAAACGTTTAGGCATGGACAGAGGCGTAATCCAACGAGTGAAGGGGACCAGATTCTCTGCAATTTGTCAGATATTTCGCAGAGGTGGGTGAACCCAAAGTCCAAAGGTCTTACCAAGATCAGGAACACCGCCTACACTGCGCAGCCAATCCTCGAACCGTACTTTGTTTGCATGCACCTCCTTGCGTCCAGCTTCTCTCACTTGATCGGGAACGCGCAGGAAGCTTCGCCCATTTGCTGTTCGGGCCAGCAAAATACCGCTCTCTTCAAACGTCTCACGTACAGCAGCGAGTCGGTAAGCAATGCTATCGCAGTGTGCCTCTGGCGTGTCAAGCGGGGGAACTGAGCCATCGTGGAAGGTAGATAGGTTTCCACCTGGAAAAACGTGGGCCGAAGGGAACGATGAAGATGTCTGTACCCGGTGGAGCAGCAGCACCTGGTTTGTGGGCGATACGAGTAGGATGCACGCGCTCGGCCGGACAGATGTCCGCTGCTTTTCCCCGCTGGGCTTCTGTGCAGTTTTTCCTGCTGTGCCTCGCCGTTGGACTGTGGACATTGCAGGCGTTGGTAAAAAGCAGCACCAAGCGGGTTGAAAGGGCTCTGGGTTTTGGTCTCGGGCAAGGACGTGCAAACTGGAGCCTTGGGGGCTAGAGAGAGACTGTTGGGGGTTGTGTATTCCCCGGGCCTGCGAAGCGCTTAGTTGTGGCCGAAATAATCTCCAGGATGGCGCGGAAAGATTGAGGTGGTGCGGCCTTAGGAGTACCATCGGATCGATCGGCTTTTATTTAAGAGCAGCACTACCACGGTCGTTGTGAGGGAAACAGTGGAGGACGTTGAAAGAGGCTCCAGGGCGTTGTGCCGAGGTTCCCCGCAGCCAAGGCCGATCCCCCAGATTTTAAGGCCCCTCACTCTCACACCCCCCTGTTCCAAGGCGGCACGGCGCAAAGCCTCCCCCGCTGCAAAGACGCAGCCATCTCAACTTCAAATGAGTGCAATAAAATCTTCGTGTATTGAAGTTGATCATCACTCGTGAATGCGTATCAAAAATTTACTAATTCGGCAAAAGGCACAGCCATATTCTTCAGAAGCGCTTTCTCTCCTTCCCATTCAAGTTGACCCGCCACAGACAGCATACACTGTTACTTTCGCACCACTTTTTCACGTCCCCTGGAGCAACCTCCCCGTCGTATCCTACACTGTCCAGCTGCCCCCCGTTTAACCACGCCGCCAGATCCTCGAGAATGATTGGGTCGTACATAAGCATTTTCTCGTGCCACGATGGATTTGCCGGATCCCGGGTCCGTGGAGCTGATGTAACTGCGCGCGTGATGAACTGGAACAACGCTTCTTGTTGCGTTGTTGGGCTTTCCGCTAGCAGTGACATCTCTGTGTCTTCTGTAATGGACACATCCAGTTGCGTTGCACGGGGTGATGAAAAAAGCTCCTCTTGGTCGATCTCACCCGCGGATGCTGGAGATGACAAAAACGGGTCCGTCTCCGCGTCTGAATCGGGCACTTCCAGAACTGGCCTGGAGGGCGCTTGGCCGCGTTTCGGAGTCGACAACGCCAGAACCTCCGGCAACTTATCCGGGCTAGGACTTCTCGAAGGTGCCGCTCGAGTCCTGCTTTTCGCAACATTTGACGACGCCGCAGCCGTTGAGTCTTTTTTTGGCCTCCCCCGGGGTCGCTTTTCGACCCGCGAAGGTTTCGTTGCCCCACCTGAAGACGCTGCGTCTTTTCGGGGCCGTCCTCTTGGCCGGGTCGAGGCCGGTGCTGAGGAAGCCACGGCAGGAACAGTCGTATCTGTTGCCGATGTTGTCATGGACGCAGTGCCCAGAGCCGAGGAAGCTGTGCTTGCCCAACACTGGTCGAGGAGTGCTATCATGGCATTTCTCCTTTTGACTGACTTGAAACCAAATTTGCTGATCTCTCTCGCCAGTTGTGCGTCGGTGTACAGCTCATACTTGGGCCGCGGTGGCCCCCCAACGACCTTTTCCGGGGGGCTCGCTGACTGGGATTGCTCAAGGAGCTGGTTATGCTCTTGGTTGCTGGGGGGAGGCTCAAAATCGCATTCAATGGCGACGATGGGCTGCGTACTTGGCAGGGGCCTTACACGTGTGGTTGGCGACATGTGAGGCGTGGGCTGAGTGATGCTGGGCTGGGTCGAAAAGACGTGTGACTTTGGTGGCGCCTGGACCAAGTCATCGATGGGGTCAAAATCCGATGACGGGATCTCGATCTCAATCCTCCGCGGCTGCACTGCTTCGGCTACTTCCTTGCCTTTCCCCTCTGCCCCATACTCGTGGTTTGCAGGGATAACACGGGGAGGTGGGGGCGATTCCGTCAGGTCCAATATCTCCAGATCCAGAAGATCCCCATCACCATCACGGTTGCCGGCTGCCCACAATTTTTTGCTCACCCTTCTCCGAAGATCAGTCACCACGGGGCTACTACCAAACAGCTCGTTCACTTCGTTCGATTCCTTCATGGCTTGATGCAGAGCTCGCAGCAGGTCCGGATCATCTTCAGTTGCCAACTGACTAGCGGTCCCAAAGACAAAGTCTTGGCCTACAACCTGCCGCATCGCGCTCGTTGGAGATAACAACATCTGGTGCCGCGTATCGGCCTTCTTCTTTGTTGCTTTAGGCTTTGCCGGCTTCTTCGCCGGTTTCCTGCCCTTCGTGCGAGCAGTACCGTCGGCGACGTCCTCTCCCACGCCTTTAACGGGGAAATAATTTGTCAAACATTGACTCTTCGGTGCCTCCGCAACTTGCTCGCTCTCTCCAAGATCCCGGTACGCTGAGGTTGCTAGCTCGGTAATAGTTCGTGGTTTTTTCTTCGGTGCCTTCGCCTTTGCTGGGGAGGTGTTTGGAGATTTGGATTGCACTATCGATGCAGTTGTGGTTGTGGCAACGAGTTGAATAAGCTTCCGCTTTCCCAAGATATCGCCGGTGTGTGTAGGGACTGCGGTCTCAACTGCTTGTTCCGCACGGCCAAACGTGTCGCGTAAATTCTTGAAGACATCTTGTTGCGGGTCGCCGGTTTGTGGGACGGAGGAGGTGATCTCCTGGGCTAGGGGGTCGCCGGAGACCGGGGATCGCACGCCATCCGGAGGAGGCGTCCAAGAAATCCGTCTCCTTGTTGCCTGTTCGAGGTGTAGGGGTTCATCCGCAAGAAGGACTGGTGGTGTTGGTGAATGGGGCACTGGAACAAGTACGGGCTTCGATTGAATGTCAGGGGTAAAATGTCGACTGACGGTCTCGGCTTTCTTCCTCGGTGCCTTCTGCTTCGTGGTGGGTTTCGTCACCTTGCCCTTTGGCAAAGTTGTTTGCCCATCCGCTGCCACCTTAGTTGACCTCCTCTTCATCGGTGCTTTTGCTCCTTCCACAGTATCGGTTGCTGCTGGCAGAGGTTCTGAAACAGCCTCATCCTTTTCCACTGTTTGCAAATTCTGATCCTTTTTCTTCCTTGCCGTTGGTTTTTTTCTTGTCTTGGGTTTGGCGGTAGGCTCGGTAGGTAGAGGGTCGGCTGGCATCTCCGGGCCAGATGTGGTTCCCAAGCTTATCACAGAGACATCCTGAATTTCTCGATTACCTATCCCGGTAGCCTCCTGATCGCGACTCAATCGCCATATGCTGGAAGCAGTTGTGAACGAAGTCAACGCGTCGTCCGGGATTGGCGCGACGTGGAGCCCACTGCGCAACGTAGGCTTTTTCGGCTGCTTCGCCACAAGGTCGGTAATCGAAGGGAATTCGGGAGAAGACGAGATGATGATGATGGAATCGTCTCGCGCCATTGCGCCGGGCAAGGATGCCGTGGACCCCGCGATTGTCAGGAATTTGCTTCGTGGAAGGGAACAACTGCGAAAAGCACGTCCCAATCTCACGGAAACCTGCGCCGGAGAAGTCACGGTTGGTCTTTGGTGCTGCTTTAAGGAAGCAGCGTGTAGGTGGCACTGAAGCCTGCAAGGTGCATCGCTGACAAGTTGGTGGATCCTGGGCCACAGTCAACAATGCGGTCGTCAATTCGCGAAGTGGGGATCTGGCACCAAGTTTTGGATCGCGACTTGCGCGCGGAGTCACATGATGCGGCACCTGATACAGCCCCGCCATCGAAATCTGGTCTGTGCGTGGAGCCCACAGTCGGGGCTCCCACCAAATCGTCAAAAACACCGAAATTCCAATTCGAACCGAATTTTTGCCCAGTACCGCTCCGTTCGACCAAACCACACCAATCCAGCGCTCACAGCACATCACCAGTCGCAAAAATGGAGAACGACCGTGGCGAGATCGTCGACCTGTGAGTTTCTCTTTTGGAAAACAATCGAGAACATAAAATTTTTCTAACAATCCCTCTTCCAGTTATGTCCCCCGCAAGTGCTCTGCGACCAACCGGATTATCAAGTCCAAGGACCACGGCTCCTGCCAGATCTCGATTGCCAAGGTTGACGAGAACGGTCGTGCCGTTCAGGGCGAGAACGTCATCTACGCCCTGTGTGGCTTCGTCCGAGCGATGGGTGAGAGCGACGATTCCCTCAACAGACTGGCCCAGCGGGATGGCCTCCTCAAGAGCGTCTGGAGCGCCCAGCGGTAAATATTGAGCTGGGAAAGGTGGAAGAAGGTATGTCGAGAAATGTTGGGTCCTAGAGTCGGCAGAGACTGACCAGCGCCAGGGAACGAATGTGCACATTCGGAACGTTTATGACTGGGGCAATCGGTGGCAGGGCGACGGCGGGCATGGACCTTGAGAGTTGTTTTCGCAGATGCATATCTTTGCCGGTACACTCAATGGCGTCAAACGGACATTGTCTCTCGGAAAAATAAACTGGCATTGTGAACACAACCCTCTTGATCTTATCGACACATTGCTCTACCAACCATGGATTCACCGAACCGGCTGGAAAAGTCTCCCTCGATCCACACCCGATATCCGGGGATTCTGAGGCTACATAGATAGCCTCCATGCCGTAGATCAATGCAGACCTCGAAAAAGCCGTGTCGGAGAAGTCGCCCGTCATGGTACAGATACGGGTCTCACATTTCCATCCTTCCAACTCCATTCCCTTTCGTGCTGAGTGTTGTCCAGCGGTTGCCGCATTCCTGACCGATGAACGCGTTTCTTGGGCCGCTCCCTATGACGTTTTTGGCCATTTGGGAGCAGGCCGCTAACAAAGCGCTGGGATCGGCCCCGATTGGCGCGATGGCAGAGGATCATGACGATCGAGCGATCTGCTGCAAACAGCGTACCTGAGCAATCGCAAGGGATAGTACCCTTGCTAAAAACACGGAGGCAAAAGCAGTAATTTCTGGCTCATTCCCTCCCTTCCTTCATGACCTTCTCTCCCTCAATGCTTTACACAGGGAGGACTTTTCATCAACTATTACTCACTGTACCATCACGAACGCGCAACTCGCCGCGATTACAACAGCAACTCAGTCACTTCATGTCCACCACAATGGCACCAAATGGTCTGACCAAGCGCAAGGCGCAATCCACCCATGATCTCGATGTCGACGAAGCATCCTCCACCGACAAGAGACAGAAGACAGCAGAACCATCTCCCTCACCTGAACCAAGCCCCCCATCCGACCCTCTGCGAGCCCCCCATCCTTTCTATCAGGAGTCAGAAGAGAATGGCATCGTCCTCCGCAAGTTTTATCCGCACGAAATGTCAAATTCCCGCGCCCGCGCCTACAATGCCGACGAGATCCCTCGGCCTATCGAGCAGCTCAATGCAGCGCTCTCCGAGACATCAGCGCATCGAGCAAAGGTTCGAGTGGGCGATGCCGTTGTGCACTGGTTTAAGTGGGATCTTCGTACTAGAGACAACCGCGCGTTACATCAGGCGAGCGATATAGCACGACAGGCAGGCGTTCCGCTAATTGGACTCTACGTTGTCAGCCCGCAGGACTTCGAGGCACATCTCACTGCACCGATACGGGTGGACTTTATGCTTCGAACGCTGAGAGTGCTCAAGGATGATTTAGCGAAGCTGGATATACCACTCTGGGTCGAGACTGTGGACAAGCGTGCCATGGTGCCAGGGCGAATTGTGGAATTGATGCGGGAATGGGGCGCCAGCCACCTGTTTGCCAATTTAGAGTACGAAGTAGACGAACTGAGGAGAGAGGCGAAACTCGCACGGCTACTTGCAAGCCGCGGGATGGCGTTGAACGTTGCCCACGACACCTGCGTTGTGCCACCGGGACAGCTGACAAGTGGCACTGGGAAACAGTATGCTGTCTACTCGCCATGGTTCCGTGCCTGGATACGACATGTCCAGGAACACCGCGAGCTGCTGGAGCTGTCGGATTCGCCGGGGAAGAACCCCGCCTCGGCAAGGGAGCGATATGCGCATCTTTTCAACTGTGATATCCCGCCGGCGCCGGAGAGCAAGCGTCTCAGTAGTGAGGATGCACAGCGATATCAGGCCCTCTGGCCCGCGGGCGAGCACGAAGCGATGAGGAGGCTTGCGAAGTTCTGTGAGGAGAAAGTGGGACAATACGACAAGAAACGGAATATACCCTCAATTCCAGGGACCTCAAACCTCTCGGTTCACCTCGCCAGTGGCACGTTGAGCGCCAGGACAGCAGTGCGTACAGCAAGGGATTGTAACAACACCAAAAAGCTGGATGGTGGACATGAGGGTATTCACACGTGGATCAGCGAAGTCGCTTGGCGGGACTTTTACAAGCATGTTCTGGTCCACTGGCCGTATGTATGGTAGGTCATCCTCTGCTGCCCCCAGATACGCCGTCGAAGCACTAACCGCTCTGAAGCATGAACAAGCCCTTCAAGCCCGAATACTCCAACATCGAATGGTCCTATAACCAAAAGCATCTCGAAGCCTGGAAGGATGGCCGCACAGGTTACCCCATCGTGGATGCCGCGATGCGCCAGCTTCGTGGGATGGGATGGATGCACAACCGCTGCCGCATGATTGTTGCTTCATTCCTCTCCAAGGACCTCCTTCTCGACTGGCGCATGGGTGAGCGGTACTTCATGGAGCATCTTGTCGACGGAGATTTTGCCAGCAACAATGGAGGATGGGGATTTTCAGCATCTGTTGGCGTCGATCCCCAGCCCTATTTCCGCGTCTTCAATCCGTTGCTACAGAGTGAGAAGTTTGACCCCGACGGAGAATATATCCGCAAGTGGGTTCCCGAACTCAAGGGAATTAAGGCAAAGGCTATACATGATCCATATGGCCGGGGTGCTGAATCTCAAGCAAAAAAGGCAGGATACCCGAGGCCCATCGTCGAGCACAAAGGCGCAAGGGAAAGAGCCCTCGCAGCGTACAAAAGGGGGATCGAGCGTGGTGCTTAAACCCTCGGTGTGGTCTTAGAAACCCGCGACGTATCCGAAAAATTGAGAAGAAGCTATAGTATAGATATTCCAAGCAATGCCTCGGCCAGTGCTCCGTTCAAAACCATTCTTATACCTTGTTCCCCCGCGACGCGTACAACCGCCGCATGCTTGTCCGGTGTCAGTCGCGCCTTCCTGGTTTTCCGCCACGCGTCACAAGCACATCAGCCAGAATCTGGAGGAAGGAGCCACCCTAACGCGTCAGACCTCGCGTCTCATCGGTGTGCCTTCTCAAATTGCCACCCCCAGATTCCTCCACCCCGCCTTCTTTCCCCCGCGAGCTGCGAGTCACTGGCACCGACTTCGCAGGGTAGTTGCATCGATCCTTGTATTGTTCTCCTCTATCTCCCTGTACCATCATGGCATCCAGCAGTGGTACCTCGCTCTTCAAGCGTGAGACTGTTAAATCTGAGTCCGTAAAGTTAGAGTTCGGCCGCAAGATCGACCTCTCAGCCATCCCGCGCGCCCCTACCGCCGCCCCAGTTAGCGTTAAGGCTCAGGAGACGAAGGATGTGAAAGCCGTAAGTTTCAGGGCCCCCGGCATAGGTTTGTTGCCGATCCGTTGACTTGTCTACAGAATTGGTCGCTGTTCCCAACCGCTACTCCCCCTCCCCGCGAGGCGCGTCGGCGTTTTTTCCCTAGCAGTATCAACTACCAGATAGGGTCAACGCGAATCAGAGCGCATTTTGACAGACACAAGCAGTCCGTGCGCTTTACTATCATAAACGGCTACGCGCCAGCGGCGGGAGACAAATCCTACGACACTGCCCAAGAGGCCATTTTCAGGCAGTTGCGCGTGAAGGCAAAGTTCTACATCCAGCCCAAGAACCCGGACTACTTCACCAATCAGGTAGCCGCTGCCATGGCCATTCACGCTAACAAAGCCCGTGTTGAGATCGAGGTTGCCGTCGAACCATATGGTACTTCCAGAGTCTCGGTCGCTAACCCGCTCCCCTTTACGGCGACACCATCTACGCAAGCGCCGAAGGCGGAATCTCAGTTTGGCAAAACTGCATCAGTCGATACCAAGTCCCAGGCCGCTGTACACATCACGGTGCCGGCCGCTGACAAGTGCTGTGTTGAGACCGAGGTTGCCGTCGAACCATATGGTACTTCCAGAACCTCAGTCATTGACCCGTTTTCCTTTGCGCCGACGCCATCTACGGAAGCACCGAAGACGGAATCTCAGTTTGGCAAAACTGTATCAGTCAACACTAAGTCCCAGGTCGCCGTACACAGCATGGGCCGGGCACCGAACTCCATGTTTGCAATAACGGAGAAAACTCGAGAGACGGTGAAGCAAACCACAGAGACAGTGAAGAGCACTCTCACACAGCCCTTCAGAAGCTACGCTCAAAAGGGAAGCCCCTTCGCCAATGTTACCCCGTATGCGGCAGCACCGCAGCCTCGACTTCCCAAGCCCCCAAGTCCTTCACTCTTACAGAACACCCTGGGAGTGAAGCAAGAGTTGACTCCTGATGAGAAGCCGGATATTTTCTTTGACTTTGAGTCGCCACTTCGGATGCTTGGAGGAGGCTTTGATGGCTAGTAACTTAATCAAAGGCTGTCCCTGACGATGGAATGGATGTCGCTTGGTGTGTACTCGAGAATCATGTCAGACAGACTGACAACGGAAATTGGGCTCCTGAACGCATGGAATCAGTGTCACACCACGAAGGGTTGATTCAGTGTAACGTGAGGGCTTTCCAGGGGTTAGTCTAAGATGTGGTCATTGCGAGCTTGTAATGAGCCTGGCGAAAGTGGAACTAGATCAGCTAGTCCAGGTAGCACAATTTCAGTCTTTCGAACACTGAGAAGATCGCACTTTTAACCTCTTGAATTGGATCATGACAGAAAGCTTTGTGTCGGATAAATGCAACAAAACGACACCTCAGGACCCGCGTTGATTACAATGTCTAAAGATATAAAAGCAAGAACTCTCGTATAGCGAGATCTTGCTAAAGAATTTCGGACATCGAGTCCACGAAGATTATGATGCTAAAATCCCCGCCCTGAGTCGCTAGTCAAGTATTGTCATCTTCTAAGCTGTTGCTCCTCCCACCCAACCGTTCCAAAGCGGACACCTCAACAGCATGGCTCAAGTTTGCCCCCAAGGCACACTAGTCCATTGCCACAATCTTCTAGGCCCGCTTGTCCCGAAAGAAGGCCGTGCCTCCCTTTCCATCAATATGTATCACCGCCATGACCGTTCCCAAAACACACTCAGTCATCGGTCAGATCGATCTGGATCTTGCCATTGTTGAGCTTCCGTCCCTTGTAGCGGGCAAGAAACACCTCATCACTGAGGCTTACGTCCGCCTCAAGGTCATGGAATTCTCGCTTGATGCCACGCACATTCTCCGATTTGACGCGGAGAGGGCCCACGGTCTAACCGCCGACTCGGTCAGCCAATCTCTCTTTTTTTCCGTGATGCGTGATGAATCAAATACTGGGGATGGCGATTTCTTGTATTCTTCGCTTGAAGACTGATGTCTGATTTGCCATTGCGCAGATTGGATGAGAGATGAGAGACGAGAGGTGAGGAAATATGGGGAGAAATTCATACCTCGCGCAACGCAAGCATCTCCTGGGCGAGACGCCGCACCTCGCCCTCGGGCATGTTGTTGACTTGCTCCTCGAAGCTGAGTCGAGGAACAATGCCTTCTTTGATCAATCCGTCTACAGAAAATGGTCAGTGATCCGGCTATCAGGTGTTGGAGTGGGGGGCAGGATTTCAAGTATGACTTACCCATAGATCTGTATCGAAACTCGAACACAGCGAACGGACGGCCCTTTTTATCCGTATAGGCAACATTGGTGAATTTCCTGGTTCTCCTGTCGATTTGGCTAGTTTCAAATCTGCGGGGGGAGGATAAGTCAGCTGAACTGCATTGATGATGGCCACTTGTCTTGGGGGGGCGGTTTCACTCACGAGACTGCACAATCCAATGCCCGCCCTTTGAGGGATTTTTCATGCATTTTATTGTTGCTATTTTCGTAGAGCTTACAAGGTTTCACCAAAACCTTATCACGGACGGATTTGACAGAACGGAAAACAATGCGAATAACCCCCAGCTTCTTAGCTCGGGCGAGTTGGGCTTCGACAACGCTTTTCGGGGCGTCACCATCATCTAATAGTCGGCAAAAAAAAAAATAAGGAAACGTATGTTAGCAGTCTCTTCGGTCACTGAAACAAGTCATTGTGTCATGAGGAGTTGGGAACTTGCCAGTCTCCAGAGGAGCGAATCGAAAATACTTGTCGGTCCAACCCTCTTCGTTACTCCCCACACCCCACGACCTTTCCCAACCACAATGCTGGTGTTTATATCGTGATATCTCGCCTTCGTGTTTCCAGTGAATGAGATGGGAGCTTGGTGCCTTTTGCCCGTCAATCTCCGAATAGAAGTTCACGGCGGCTCCGTGAAATCGAAATTTCGGCTCTACCTCGACCCGGATTGCAAACCTGGTGTCGGGTATTGATTCAATGTACTTCACAATATACGGGTCGGCACCATCTGCAACAGGCTGCAGGGGGTGGAAAGAGAGGCCCTCTGGAGTTGTCGCAACATCTTGGGGTGCATCGTACTCCTTGGCGGTCCTACCATCGACTTCGATCGCCACCTTCAAGCCGGGGAGGTGAGAAATGATGGCCATTTCTTCTTTTTTTTTTGATTACAGAAGGCGCTCTAAAAATTCGCCCATCTGTTGGAAGCAGGACGATAACAAAAAGAATGAAGAGGGAGAGGGTGAGAATCAGGGTCGATGAGGTTGAAACTAAGTTAAATTTGGAATGAAAAAGTTAAAACCAAGCCACGCCCCACCTTTTTTCCGCTTTGTTTGTTGAACACGATAAGGAAGGCGCGTCCCCCAAAACTCTCAGCTGGCACGGGCAACAATTTTTGAGGCCTCTTGCGTTTGCAATTGGTTGGCCAAAATATGTGTTTCTGCAGCCTAGCTGTCTGGTGAAGATACAGTCAGACCTCTTCATAAGCATAGGGTCGGGAGGAGCAAATCCTACCGTTATAACCCGATTATCGTTAATGTCAATGTGGGCTGTTGGGGTAATTCCGTTATCTGCCAATATAAAAAATTCGGGCGGAGCGACCTACCGTTAAACCCAATTTATCGTTATGTCTCTGATGCTTATGAAGAGGTCTGACTGTACCAAACGACTCACTACCCCTTTTTTTTTCTTCCTCGAGACACACCACAGATATTTTCTTCTCCATCAATTCAATACACACAGATTAGATGACGGCAATCAAATGAGTAAACAACGCATGTTCGACAGCTGAACACCAGACCAACACATGTGTTAATGATTTGGAAAAAGATTTCAATGCAACAAGGTGTCAAGTGACTTGCAAAACTGACTCGCACATTGAAAGTGGCTTCTATTAAGTTTGGCTTGATGCTGACGATATCGATTCCAACAGCGCGCGCACAAACCTTGATTCTGCCGCACATTATCGATTAACTCCAGGCCTTTGACGCTAGATAGCAGAGACAAGCATCATGACCGACCGAAGAAAAGCCTCGAGTTATCAATAATTAAACGGTATCCGTTGCTGCGTTGAATGTTCAGAGTCTACACATAGTATCTACATATATATACATGTAACAAAGCCCATTACCCGGGCCCTTTCCTGAAGCTCTGGTGTCCAGTTTTACTTGCATTGTGCAGCAAATGAAGCTGCATTCCAGTCTATGCGCGTGGTCATGTAACCCCAGGTCTTCATGGCCCCAAACGCCTTCAACTATTCCCATTTTAATCCTGATCGGTCAGATCCACTTCAAGGACGCCATTCTCCAGCCGACGAGACTTATAGTGAGATACAAAGGCTTGCTCATTCCACAAATCAGTCTCGGAATCTCGCTCACGCTTTATGCCGCGAGGTGGTTCAGCAGTCTCAATCGTCTACAGCAAGTCAGTCATGGGAAAGTAACAACATTGGATGACGCCAAGTTCTGCGTACCTGTCTGATATCGGACTGCCGGGCGGTCCCATGCTGGGCAACTTCATGCTGTGCTGCTTCAAGTGTGGTACGAGGCACATCATTTTGTGATTGCGGTTGAACATTGTTTGCAGGTCGAGCAACAACGCCTTCTCTCATCAGACCCTCTGTCACGTAGTTCTCTGTTAGACACTTGCCAGGCATACGCACTATTCAATGGAGATGGAACACAAACCCATGGTTCGATAGCGGAACTCGTACAGCGCAAACGGGCGCTTCAGGTTGTCGGCGAACTTGGCTGCCTTGTATGGCGCTGGCTCTTGTGTCGGTGTTGACTTCCAACTAGAACAACCGCGTTAGCATAAGTCATGGCACTGGTGTCAGAGAGACTTGGGGACCATGAACATACTCGAGCTGGCAGTCTACGGATCTGCCCTTCAGGGCTTTTTCAGACACGGATTCTCGGATGGGGCGAGCGTTTTCCGGCGTTCGACCAATCCAGTCTGAGTAAGTGTTGCTGGCCTCCAGATGATAAAAGAAAATGCGAATAACGCCAACATTTTTGGTGCGTTCAACCTGAGTTTCCATGTCCTGCCAGGAACACTCGTTTTCATCATCTGTGATGAGAAGTAAGTATCAAACATGCGCGAGACAGGATCAAAAAAAAAAAAAGGGAGACCGCAAGACTCACCAATTGGAAGTTGCGCAAATTGAAAGTAGTTCCGCTGCCAGACCCCCGCTTCGTTCTTGCTGATCCAGTGGCTCGCTTTCGGATTCCACGGAAGACCGAGCTGTCGATTCTTTTCACATTCGTCATGGTTCACGCCCATGATAAGACTGTCCACGGTGATACTGAAACCGATATGGTGGGCAGAGAATTTGAAATCCAAGAGTTGGTTGACTTGGATGTAAAACAACGCACCCGGCGTCGCCTCGATAAATTTCACCACGTAAGGGATGTCACTATCGGACCGTGGGGTTTCACTGCCAGCGCTGTCGGGAATGTGAAATTCTAGGTCCGAGGGCTTGTTTATCTTTTCAAGAGGATCATGTTCTTCTGCTGTTTTGCCTCCAATTTTGATCTCGACCTGAAGACCACGAATTCCGTCTATGATCGCCATGGCGAGGATGGCGGTACCCGCGCCGCTGCGACTTGCTGGTGCGCGTCTGCTTCTTGATTGTCGGAAGAAAGTTCTGGGAGGCTGCAAGGCATTGGGCAGAACTGGGACAATTAGATAAACAGTTGCGCAACGGCAAACGGAAGGGCGTCGGAAAGTGCGGGTCCGAGCCCTGGGACGTTGTGTTTTGGTGTTTGGGTCGCGGGTGCAAAAGGGCACGGAGAGCGGAAGGAGGACGAGCAGTAGAGAGCAATTGGGTAGAATATGGCCCCGCCTGGCGCTAAGTTTGTCGTTGTGGGATTTAGAGAAAAGACTGGAATTGTTTTGCCAGACTCCACTCTATTGTGCCTGCGCAAAGTAGGTGCGTATCCAATTGACAATATCCCATTTCGAAAGTCGAGCTGAAATATTTAGAATACAGCGCCACTCCAACGGTTTAAAGCTACCGCTATGGGTGTTAATGGTCCTAGGTGTTTAGGGAACTTTGAACTCCCGGGGGTCTCGGGTGAGCCACCAAGAAGAAGTCCTGAGATCGAGGACATCATCTACCTGCGATCTTCATCGAGATGCAGCGCCTTTCTCTCCCCCATCTACATTCGCGGTCGTTCTTCCTCAATGGGAAGTGCCAAAAGCGGGACTGAGCTGACGGAGGAGTGGCTATACTGAAGAGCTCGGTGCATCCACTGTGCAGCTCTCTTTATGAAGTCGTGCCTAGATACATTCCGCGACGGAGATTTTGTACCTCAACCAGAGTCCGCTAAACATTTCCATGTTCACTGCATCACCCACACCGTGGAAAATTATTCCGTTCGTCAACTTGCTGGCAATATCCAAGCAGAGGGAGGAAGTTTCACTTGCTTGTCAGCTTTGAGATGATGTGGTGGTGTCTCTCGAGCGTCTCAAGCTGAAATCCAGCTAGGTCTGTCGAGGTGAAGATCTTGGTGGGGTGCCTTGGAGAAGTGGAGCGGTGTCTGCGACCAGTGCTCCTATTGGTGGGAGGCAACCCCTGGCTGCAGTGGTGCCTGCCCTGGGTGGGTTGCACGTGCGTGTTGGGCCATGCTTCCAACGAAGGCAACCGCGATTGGTGAGAAACGCAATCTTCGTGGTCAAACTTGCGGTCAGATTCTCTCCAAACTAGCGGAACACATTCTTCTGTCACCAAGGCCTGACTCCCGTACTAAAAGTATCGTAGAAAAACATTGTCATTCCCCCCGGGTTCCGAGTTTTCTTTGCTTTGACGCGTCTGATGCAGTACCCTAGAACGCATGTGGTAGCGACTTCTCTCACCTTCAGTTCCTGCGCCTTGGACTTGCACTGCAGCATCTTCTTCGAGATTACGGATCGAAGATTGGCGGCCCGCCATCTCCAACCAGCGCAAGGCAATCATCCGTGACTCAAACATCCGTCGCAGGTATGCCCCTTTATCGTCTGCTCGTGTGACACCAACTGATCAATCCCCTGCAAGATTGTGTCTTTGCAGCTTGACGCTGGCGACGAGGCAGATACTTGGAGCCCCCCCCCCCTTCTCCAGACCCTAACGCCACCTTGGGGTTGGCCACCAGCAAGTACCGAATACTTCCACGCGCTTGGTGACACCACCTCCGGAACTGTTCCACCTTCTTCGGGGCTGGTGTTTTGTTGCACCCGGTTGATCGACCGGTCCGTTCGAAACAAAACTTTAACCCACGGACGTCACGATGCCGGATCATTTCGCGTGGCGGCTGCTTCCAGTCTCCGCGCCAGGCGTACCGAACCTCCTCGTTTCGGCAAACTTTGCAGCCGACTCGTACAGCTTGCATTTGACCGATCTGTCAAATATGTGGGTTGAGAGTCTGGATCGGAAGCCAATCATCAAGCGGGGGCTCGTGGAGGATACCACCGTTGACCCCAGCGACGGTCCCGATCAGTTACGGAGGTTGCTCGAGCTCCTCAGTGCCGCGTTTGACCCGGGCGAACCTGAGCATTCTAACACATCCTTGAGCATCACGTCTGACAAAGATAACTCGCTGGTGATCCACGTCACCTGCATTCTCCCAAAACCCTTGAAGCCACTTAAATGGCCCATGCACTTGTCCAAGTGTTCCCATACAGCCCTCACGACGCAACTCGTGCTGCCTCTTATTCTGGCACAACAAGCTCGAGCCCGCGAGGTCGACAAACTCATTATTGCGCTACGGGAGAAGGATGCTGTCATAGCCAGGCTAGTCAACAAGCTGGAGGTAACAGGGACAGGCCTTGAGCATGTGTTCAACACACTCTCCGGAAAACGCAAGGTGACCAGGGCGACGGCCGAAGAGAAAGTAAAGGGTCTCGCGCCCTTTCGGGAGTCGGAGTTTCGAGGCAGGATGGCGGACATGACGGCCACTTCGGACCAACACGAGACTCTGCCTGTTCTAGAGAGTGTCTTCGGTACTGGGGGTTTGAGGTATGGGGTGGATCTCGACTTAGCAGCTTCCCATGTTTTGGGCGACTGGTGGACCAAACTAGGAAAAGGCCAAAGTCTCACACTTACGAGCCGCCCGAAGGACAAAGAAGCAGAGACGCCTGCAACCTCACAAACTGTCACAGAACAAATGGCCAACAAGGATGACGATGATGACTTTCAGGTCCAGGTCACACCGCCTTCAGCGCGGAAGCGTGGCACCTACACGAGACCTGACGTGGTTGATGATGATGAGACGTCGTCGGGCGGGGAAGAAAGCGACAGGGCACCAGAAGCCCGGCCCCTATCCTCTGTTCGTACACCCGGGGTTTCTCGTCCCCAGATGGGCGCGTTGGGCGGGCGGCCTCCAGACTCGCCACCCCGGCCGGCAACATCACTACGACCATCCCCATCAAAAGGGAAGGGCATCGCCAGTAGTACAGCATCTGATACGGCCTCAGACAACGATGAAGATCCGGTGGATCCACCACCCGCAAAGCCGGCTGGGAGAAGGAGTGGTCTAGGTCGCATTGGTGGGAAGGCTGCGGAGACAGCCGTAAGTCCTCAGCCAACTCGCTCGCCACCTCCAGGCAGTCCAATGGTGGACACTGCATCCCCACGTGGCCGCAAACTTGGTGTAATAGGAAAGAAGTCTGCTGCTAGCCGGTCTCCTCATTCGGAAAGCCCAAGCGACAAAACGAGAGGACGGAGCGGTACTCCGGCTGCCGCCGTCAAGAAGGACACGCCGCGGGAATCGTCGCAGGATAGGGCCGACCGCAAGAGAGCTGACTTGCAAAGGGAACTGGAAAAGAGAGCGGCCACTGCGCCCGCAAAGAAGAAACGCAAATTCTGAGCCACTCTAGGATCATGCGAGCCTTTGGCGTTGCCACCATCCGACTGCTACCCAGGCTCCAATTATGGCACACACAAGACACCGTGGGGGCGCAGAATGCTCATATTAGCTTTAGAACTTCAATTTCGTGGTGGACTACCTAACTCGCTGATAACTAAATGTCAGCAATACGGCATTACTTGGAACCTTTGTAGTTGTCTGTACATTCAACATCGAGATGCTCTGGGTTCTGATTCAAGCAGTACGCCTGTCGTGTTCCGTTTGGGCTTACAACCTCGATGCCCGTGGCGAATATATTTCCACAGACCTTCGAACTGCTGCAAGCAAACATGGCGATTAGTGGCTGGTACTTGGAGCTCGTCTTGCCCTTAAACCGCTGGAATACCACGTTGTCGATCGTCAATGGGCTCGGGTGCTGCTGGCAGACAGCCAAGCTACGCTGGCCGTAACACTGGGTAATCTCTATGGCATAATCGACGTTGTCGATAAACATGTCCTCGTATGTTATGTTGCGAACCCGCCCAGACCCACCGCCACCTTGGAGATCGTCTGACATGGTAGATGGCGTATTTGGCCACACTTTGATGCGGGCTCCGTCCGAGGCATTATGCATGCTAATGTTGCTGACCATGACCGACTCGACGATGTCGTATTCGCCAACGTATTGGCCAAGGCTACCAACGCTGATGCCGTGCGAACCATTACAATAAAGCGACTGCACCAATATATCGGTGCTGTTTGGCTTGAAGGAGACGCAGTCTGCAGAAAAGTGTCAACGGAAGCTCTGAAACCACCCCCTTCGGTGTGGCCAAGCGAAGCTGAGCGTGGCCATGGAGCCGCCCAACATCTTCATGTCCATACCCGCATCCGTCCTGCCCCGAGGTTGGACTCACCATCGCTATTGTTAATGACGGAGTTCATGATGGTCACATCACGGCTCCGATACGTGTCCCAGCCGTCAGTATTTCTGGCGCTGTTGTTGCTCACGCTCGCCCCCGCAATGTCGATGTTGTTGAACACGACATTGCTTGCGTTTGCAACAAAATGATAGTACTGAGGGCTGTATCGAAGCACCAGGTCCGACAGCACGCTGTTCCTCAACCCATCGATACCCACGAGCACCGGCCGCAGGGTGAAGATATTTGCGGCATACTCGTCGTACCAGACCTGCCCGTTACCGTCGATCGTTCCACCTGCGCCGCATTCATCAGCCCCCGTCAAGTCCCGTGCATGAGCCGACCACCCGGGTAACTGTTTCACCACAGGGTCCAAGTATACGACTTCGTACACGGACCAGAGCTTGCTCAGAACACGCCATCTGCTCAACAGCAAGTGACCTCCAATCGGCGGCATCTCTTGGGTTCTTGGCCAGCGTGCCAACAAGCCAGTGCCATTGATCTTCCCGGGGTCTCTCTCACGTTGTGATATAGGCGTCGGAGCCGTCGATATTTCCCAGAAAACAAAACGAGAGCCGATAACCGATGAGCCTTACCGCCGCAGGAATACAACCTTCCTGGCTCAGGCCTCGCATCTATCACGAGTAACATACCTCCGTAGATCCAGACGTCTTCGCCGCCAAGTTTGAAGAAGGAAGTCACATTTTGGAACACGAATCTGAAGGAGTTGCGTTGCCAGTATTCCGTGTTATTGCTGAAGAGGATACGGCCCTGGATATCTTTGCAGCCCCACGAGCCAGTTAGCCTCAGCCACGAGAGCATCAACCGGGGAAACATGATTGAGCGAGACAACAGTCCCGAACCATATCAGCAGCCGGTACCGTACCGATGTCGACGTGCTTCAAGAACGTCAAATCCAGTGCGGTCCCAATGATGTATGTCTCATCACGGAGGAATAGCACATGGCCTCCATCGTTGCAATCGTGCAAGGCGAAAAGGATGCTGAAGGAATCATCGGTAACACCATCGGCGTGTGTGTTGACAACGCACACCTTTGTGTCGGACCGTATCGGTGGGCTTGGGAATGGTACTCGGGGGTAGTATGGAGATGGTTGGAGTATTGGTCGTGGTGATAAGGGATAGAACTGTGCCGTCACTGACGGCAACAGCACCGAGAGAAAGACTGGGAATATAACCAACAGCTTCATTGTCGCTGCTTACCTGTTTACTGCAACTTGACTCGACAGACAGGACTCGCCGTCCCTCTCCGTGATCTTTGCGGGGATGTCCCGCGGCCTTTTTTTTTAACCGCCCCGGGATCTTTTACTCCGGGAAAATGCTTCCGGTTACATCCCTCCTTGGCCGGACGTCTCCTTAAGGCACCACAGCTTATCTACGCGATACTTGGATCATGACAAGCTCAACAGGTGCCCATGATGACAGCATCTTTAGGGTGCCGTGGTGTTGAAGACAGGGTGAGCGGGTGAGCGCCCCACTGGCAATCGGATTTGCCGTCAGTACCTGGAAGCGGGCTTGCGCTGATCTCTTCAACGCGCAGTTCATCAATGGCTTAGCGAAGCCGGCTGCTTTCCACCTCTCTCCTTATCGCTCCTACGTCTCTGCCCCAGTGTTGCTCGACCAGCCTATGGTGGTTTTTTCTGCCTTTATTTTCCCCGCAGAGCGCGCTTCACTAAAATTCTTGAGGCACGGAGGTATACTTCCGCAAGGATGGAGGCAGTGTGGGCAGCGGGCTAGGACGGAATCGTTGTCCGACGCCGACAGACGAACGGTGGTTGGTGCACTTCGTGATTGAGTGACGATGGCCTATCAGCATGCGACGGTACGCACACGGTGACTTGGCTTGGGTGGCATGTCCTGTCAAGTCTGCGGCTCTGGCCACTGGGACGACCGCATCATCTGCAAATTTGGCAGCGGCTCATGCAAGAAATGCCGCACCAACTAGCAACTTCGAGGGCCGAGGTGGAATAGATGTGCGAGACAGACTTCGGGAACACTGTTATCGGTTTGTCCTGCAAACACTCTTGGCCGTCAAATCAGGACTTGACACCTATCCGTTAGTTCTCACTTGCCTGGCCGGATCACACCCCCGCGAGCCCGATGTATCACCTAGGACGCCTCGTTCATCCCACGTGAAGTTCGCCCCGACCGGAAGACCATATTCTAGAGGACGCGGGCGTCTGCATGGTGTTACTGAGAAGCTACTGCACCGGCTTCCGAGAGCTGCGTCTCTCGGCGAGCGGGAGGTTCAATTCGCTGTAGCTTGATGCTGCAAGTTGCGCCACATTTTTGACGACATGTCCGCGAATCCGAAAGTGGATAGCTTCTGGACGTTCTGTCAGGCTGGCTTCCAGTGTGCCAATGCAAGGACAGATGTAGCAGGGGTCAAACATTCTCAATGAGGAACTCGAGCAGTTCGCCCTTGCTCCCGCAAGCCTTACCCTTCAGAGGGACAATCCCTCAGGCCCACAACTTTGTCTGCCAGGACTCGGCCCGTTCTGTCACTCTTTGCATCTCAAAATTACCTATCTCATGGAGCCACTTACACGCAGGGAACATGAAGACGACAATTGGGATGAGTTCAAGGTATACAGCCCGCCATAGCGTGCATTCCCTGCGTCTAGACATGAGAGGTTGGATAGGCTACTTCAGCGACGTGCGTTTAGTGTAGAGGATCACCAGGCCGATGTCTCCGGATGTTGCGGCAGTGGTCCCACGGACCTGGGTGACCGATTGATCTGAGATGATCGAGGCGGAAATGCGGACCGATCGACTGCCCCAGTTACCGCAAATTCGGTCAGGGCAATAGGGAAGCAGAACCACTGATCAGCAGTTTCTGGTGTGCCGTCGTCGCGCGCCAGATTGCATTGGTGTCTGACAACGCATTTTGGTGGGGACTAGTGCTGTAATTGTTCGCCTGCCTAGGCGCCTGTCAACCCCGACTCCCCGACAGCCTCGACGTTTTCGCATCTTGTCACTTTCTGGCAAAAAGCATGCTCTGTCAACTCTCATCCAATCAACAAAGGTCGCCTGCCACTTGTATTCTTGCTTGGAGTTAAACATGCCAATAGCGCGCGAGCCAGCACGCCCTCCCGGGAACCAGGACGAAGACCTACCGAGCGCCGGTGTCTTGAACAGAGAACCGGTTGCAGAGAAGAGTGGGGTCTCCGGGAAGAGGCCGGCTTCAATACCAAGAAAGGCTCACCGCTCTGCGCAGAGCTGTTACTTTACATCATGCTGCATATCAATCGCGGGACGTAACCAGGCCTTTTTGTTGCTTATGCTTCCTGGCATGTCGCTTTTTCCGGGCGCCTATGGAGGATTCGAGACTGTGAGAGGCAGACACCTTTAGGGCGACAGCTGCGCGGAGACAGAAACGACGCAGGACCCCCTCCCACCACCACACACCAAGAATATCTCTAATGATCAACGTCACCCGCAGGTTGGGCTACGATATGTTACCGGACCCGACGGTTTTGCTCGCGGGCTGCAGCCAGGCGGGTCGCCAAACGGGACATGTACTTGGAGGATACTCGAGAGGGACCGGCTCTCGACGCTCCACGTCAGAACCAACAAACTTTCACATTTAGTGATTTCGAATGCACTACCCCTGGGCGGAGAAGCGGACGTTTCTGCAGACTTTGAGCAAGAGGCAGGGCAAAGTGGGAAATCAGAGAGCCGCTTGACAGTTGAGAGTGCCCACCACTTCTGGCGCGCGCACTGCAACAATTTTGTCCTGCCCCACCTTTGGCTTGATGACGGAACCGTAGTGTAGTCACGTTTGGCGGTGGTTGTGACGCTTTGAGACGGTTAGTTGCGTGACCACCATCACGGCCAAGAGCGGCTTACCACTAGTGGACACGAGTAGTTGCGCTAGGCCTGATCGAGCTGCAGTCTTGTCACTCGTCTATCCCCCGCCTTATTTCGGGTGAATGCGATCAATAGAGGGCTGGCTGTGTGCGCGATGTTGTGGCGCCCCCCCCCGTTCAGTCGAGCAGAGGGGAACAAAGCGGGGGAGTCCAAGGGTGAAACATGACTCGCAAGACTGCTGCGCATTTGGACAGAGACCTGTTTTGAAGACTATGAAATTGGCTGTGTTGAGCTGTGTCAACCATGGCCGAGGTGGAGTAGTGTGCATCTCGCACAGTGCGAGCCGAAATGCGCAGAAACGGAGGGCGTCAAAGTCCCCACATGACAATACGGAAAGCGGCTAGCCAACCAGGTCTGCGATCATGAAGTGATCACCGCAGCACATTTTGGGTGGCCATAGCTTCTTTGAGCAGCCAGAATGGCCTGCATTCCCGGGCTCTGTCATCGGTCATCGATTCACCCTTCGGCCGCGGGGTGAAATCATGGAGGTCCCCGAGGTCACGCCTTCGATTTTTGATGCGCTCCCCTGCTTCCGCGACGGTTGCAATCTGCGCTTAGACGATGGCGGCTGGGCGACAACCCTTCAGGATGCGATAAGCTTAGATGCCACCTGGATTAGCGTCTTGATTTAACGAGCGCCCTGTGGAATTGATCGGCCCCAAGAACTGCGATCTCTGGATACCTGGTTTCGGATCACAATAAATCTCCGTATTCGCAGCAATCTTGCGTGTCCAGCAGCTGAAGCCCCGGCGGATCTCGTTGAGATGGCGTCCAGAAGCCGACTCGAGAAATTCCGGGCCGATTCGGGCACCTCTGCGCGCGCAACAAATGCAAAAGACATTATGAAAGGGAGAGGAGCCGGGGTCCCCTGCACTTTTCACGCGCCTGACAGGCCTACCGCGTCTTGGGGGGCGGACCCGACAGAACGGAAGCCAATGCGGAGACGCAGATCGGGATTGACAAGGGTGTGATGGACCCACACGAGTTCAGCGTCCCATCGCTCGTTGAGACACACACCTGCCATCGGCCCCGGACAAGATTGGACGATGGCAGTAAATGGTTGGATGAACTGATATGCCGTGAGGCGCGCAAAGTCTGCGCGCTGATCTGAATACGGCAAAGCATAGATTTTAGCGTGATTTTGGCCCCAAGGACCCAATGGTGTCTTTGGATATCTCGATCGGAGGGTCTCCGATCCCTAGCAGCCATCGACGAGCCGGAAGTTTTGCACCACGACGAATGGGGGGGAGCCCGCACGTTGGTCGTGACATGATGGCTGAGAGACGGATCGTGTTCCCTGTCACACCGATCAACGCTTTGGCAAAGAGATTGACACATTGGGGGTACGTTCCCCGTCGCCCGGAATTTTGATGTTGTTGCCTGTTGGACACGATTTAGCAATACGTGATCTGCCATGTTCAAAATTAAAAACTGACAGTTGGGGGCGGGTTCTCGGAGCTGGTCCAATGGATGGCGACGGCGCCCGTTTCAACACACGCCTCCCCCGGGTGTGGGGTGCATTTTAGGGTTGCATCCATCCACAGGGCCACAAGTTTAGCAGCGAGCTTGGACTCACACACCGGCTGTTGTATGTGTCGACACACGATGTCGCTGTAGCACCGCGCGGAGGGCAGGAGACAGCATGCAGCAATACGAACAGCGTTGCACCTCGCTGCGAACAGACAGGAAAACTGCCGCCTTGACCTATCTTGACGCGTCTAGCGCCCGGGCAGGGCGTGCTCGATTGCCGTGGAGGAGGCCCGAGGGCCAATCACAGTCCCCTCCCCCGCTATCGGCTGTTCATCCATCCACTTAGATCCATCAGAGATTCCCGAGTGTCTGGACCGCGAAGTGCCAATGGCCGTGACACCGCATACGCTTCCAAATAGCAACGCCGCCGCCTTCTTTTTCCGTCGCTCGCGCCCATCGTCCTTGTTCCAACGCTCCCACCGGTCTGCCAAGAACGGCACCATGGTACGATGGGCATTGACATTGACAGTGAGCGGCCGCCGTCGCCCTATGATTCCAAGAATCTGCGGGGGAACTCAGTCAGCGTTTGACAAGCGTTGCAGGCGCTTCGGGTTGGTAAAATTTTTTTGGGGGGAGTTGTTGCATATGGGCACTAAAAGCGTCACATCACATTTCGATACGGAGGGGGGGATGTGAGTGATTGATCACGGACCAGCGGATCATGAGCGAGTGGTGTCACAGACTCACAACGGGCGCAGCGTTGAAGACGGCAGCGACCCGTTTCTCCAGAAGGGATGGACAGTTGGCATGGCCGATTGCGGCACAGTCATCCCTATAGGGCGTCGGATGGCAGAATGTTCAACCGGGCAGCGCCGTCAGGTTGACGCTCTCTCGCACAGTGCTGATTCTTT
>Ga0247765_1000498_pt1 | contig 30186 bp, 36 predicted proteins | sample UWRJL106311C6_FD_179949 | JGI IMG/M metagenome (GOLD analysis project Ga0247765, IMG submission 179949) | Plant litter microbial communities from Arlington Agricultural Research Station in Wisconsin, United States - UWRJ-L106-311C-6 | ecosystem: Environmental > Terrestrial > Plant litter >...
GATAATGAAAAATTAAAAAAAAAAAAAAAAAAACGCCACAGCACCGGGCCCTTTCCCTTCAATCGACTTGCTCCAAGCGCGACCCATCTTGCCATCCCGCGGCCCGTGCTAATAATCAGGGAGGGCCATCTAGTGGAAAGTATCGGCTCGACTTTTTTCAGTGCGATCACAGCAAAAAAGGTCGGACTGATACCTTCCACCACAAAGGAGGCTGGAGCCCCTGGGATCCTGAGGCTATCCCTCCCGTCCCCATCCGTCCCTTGTCTCGCTCCCACATCTCTTGTCGGTCCCTCTTGTCCCCCCGTCACCCTTGTTGCTCTCCATGCGTGTACTTACTCTACCGATGGCAGTGGAATTTGCACCGGTCGGGAGTCCCCCTTTTGGGCGCTGTTCTTGGATCAATGAGATGACTTGCCGATTGAGTCGGTGATTTGCCAGCTCCGTTGTAACCCCTGCTGTCCCCGTATCGAACGGCCAAGTGCCATGGAAGGGCATGTCCATGCTGCGTGCCTTTCACTTGCATGCCCGAGATCTCTCGCATCCGAGGCAAGCTGATTTTTCACAAGGACCAGCGGCTGATGCCAGAGACACCTTGGAGTGTTGTCTGTCATCTCCGCTTGGGATCTGCTCTGGATCCTATCAACGTGTTTGATACTTTTGACTTTGAGAACTTAGCGCAATATCCGGGCTGGCGGCTGATTGCACACTTCAAATGCGCTGAGGTCTCCATACGGTGGGTCATCGAAGTCACCTTAACGGATCAGTACCGTGCGAGCTATGACACACTAAAAGCACGACTCAGCCACCAGCAGCACACTACCAACGTGTAGTATAGTGTACAATGTACCACATAACTAAGATCAAGCCTTCGCCTCCTCGTGCAGGATGGATGTGCGCTGGGTAAGGCCGCAGGTTCCGTACATAATACATGATACATTCATTGCAACGCTCTCACCCCTGGGAACATCAACCCTGAAGGTTCAAGCATGGCGTTGATCGGCAATCATATCGCCAGATTTGGGAGTACACAAGAAAGGGAGGAGCAACCGACGGGAGAGAAGTACTTTACAGAACCCCTCTTTCTTTCTCCATTCCGCCGGAGCAGCACCCACCCTGCAAGTGATCGGGGATCATTAGAAACGACTACGTATAGCGTTGCATGTAAATATTTTTACTCTGCACAGAGACAATGTACTGTGGCGGATCGGTGACCCGATGAGACTTTTGGCGGATCAGCAGACACGGGAACCCTGGCATGGGAGCCTGTGCTGCAAGCGGATGTCGGAAATGTGCACTACGTACCAATTTTCTCTCTTTACTGAGTATCCTCAACTCCTCCGCAAGCACTAACTAGTCCGTGTCCGTTTGGCTGGCTACGTTTCCTACTAGCTGGGATCTGAGAATAGTGTAGTGTAGCATAGTTGTGGTGTCGTTCAGGTAGGGAGCACCCTCGGTTAGGTTGCCACACAACAGGAGGGAATTGGAAGTGGTGCCCAAGGTTGCACCTCTTTGCCTCTGCCTCTCATCAGCGCTTGTGTTGTGCAAAATGCGGCGGGGTCCGGTCAGCTTCGGCATCGGGCTTGATATTTTCGTGGTTCACAACTGTTAGACAAGCTGCGCACTGGTATCAGTTAGGCGTGTTTTGGAATACACTAAGAAATAGTTAGTGTGTGTTGAACACCTACTTCAAAACGTAGAGTAGATACGGACCGGTTGGGTACGTTACGCTGACAGGCGACGACGACACTAAACCATAGGTACTTAGCCCTTCGTGCACACTGCTTGGACGCCTTTGCTCCGTTTAACCAACTTGGCGTGTGACAGGACGGAAGTGTGGTGATCTTTGGTGCGTGTGTGTGTGGGGGCACGAAAGCCTCGACAACTGACTTCCATGCTCCCTCCGCTCAACCGCTTGACGCTGGCCAATCAGAAGCTGTTGAACCGTGCCATCTGTCTGGGTTACAATCCATGTTGCAGGACCAAAAGTCCCCGCTATAGGCGAGTCCTGCAGTCTGCACGAAAGTTGTGTGGTGTGTGTGTGCCACATCATTCTCAAATCCTCATTAATAAGATACTTTCGGTTCCCATCCAAACATTGTTTACACAGCGCACATAGGATGGGCACGCTGCATCTGCCGCGGTGTGCCAACACTGGGAGGCAGATAGACGAGCACCCATGCCACCCCCTCACGAATGTACGGAGTACTTCCATCGCACTGTACTTCGTTCCCTTCCCTTCGACTGCATTGATGGACAGGGAGTGTGACGCGCTGCTCAGTATCTGGACGCTGGGCTGTTTCAATCCGGCGGCAGTCGGATTGAGTCGCCTCTTGCCACCTGCCGCCTCGCATTGACTTGCGGCTCCAGACATGCATCCACAATATATACGGCTTGGAGCGGCCCTATTACGGTCACCGCCCTACTACACTAACAGCATGCTGCGCACATCAGACGCTGGACGCAAAAGTCTAGCCGCGTATCATTGAATCCACCACTTGAGACAATCCTCAATGGGAAGGAACACCGAGCTTCTACGTTATACGGAGTCAACCACGGTTTTCGCAGCCCGTTGACACGAGCACACTGGAAAACTAACAAGACTTACGGAAACGGTAAATGCTTCGCATTGTGCAGCAAGTTGGCTCCGTGCATTCCTGGTCATAGTGCACACGTGTTGCCCATAAGGCCGAAGCGCTGGACAGCGTGCATCCACTCAGCAGTCAGCTCTGATTGTTTGGTGTGAACCTGTCACATGATGGCCGTGGAAAACACCTTCTCACCCACGCACATGCACTGATGGGCTGGGAGTGTGCGAAAGATGGGGCTGGGCAAGCATGTTGCAGGGATCCCCGCAGTGTTTTATTCGCGGGAGAAGTGTGCGTACCAGGACGTCCGGGGTGAGAGCGACCAAGAGCCGCCTGATCCATTTTCGGCCCACTTTTGTATAGCGCAACTAACCTTGCATGTGTGTTCTTAAACCTCGCTCGAGCCAACCAAAATCGGAGTGAGACTTTTCTAGGACGACAACGCCGCGGGATCCTGCATCCAAGCTCCAAGCTCCAGCAGGCGCCGCGGTCCAGGCCAGAAACAGTCGCAGACGCAAAGCAGAGGCAAGGACAAAGTCATAAATCCATCGCAGCCAAGATACCAACCAGCCACGATCCGGCGCTGTCGTCGAGCGGCGGACTGGAAGCGGCCGAGATCGCCAGTGTGCCGCGGGTTGTGGCGTCTCGTGTCCACGGCTCCATTGGGCCAGTCCTTCAGCTCCTTGGCTCTGTTGGAATCGCCTGAGACGAGTATCCAGACTGCTGGAGCTTAAGGCTCGATGTGCGTGCCCTCCGTCAACCACGCGAACAATATTTAGCAGAAGCTGTACTACGTAGAAGCAAGCACCTTACCACTGTGCCCGTGATGCTACACGAAAAGGTATTGACGGGCTCAACAAAGAAGTCACATTGTGTCTCTGCTTCGCCAACCAATCTTGAGCCGCGCCGCCCCGTGGAACCGCTCGAAACAGACATGCTCGGCCAATGGAGACACCCCTCCACTTGCCCAGGTCTTCCCCCGGTCCATGCGCGCAAGCCTGACTGGGGGAGGGGTGTGTTTTCGGTTGAGATGATCCTGGTCGATCTCAGAAGCCTTGACAGAAACCTCCAAGTCTCGGAATTGCCTCCCACACGACCCCGGCTCTCCCTATCCCTCGTCACCTTGTTACGCCCCTGCTCGCTCTCGTCGCCTTGTGCAGGGGGCGCAAAGCCCCCGGTCCAAAGAAAAATGGCGGACATGCGCGTGGGACGGTGGGACGGTGGGATCATGGAAGCCGCCCACACTTTAACTACCACACGTCGCAACCCTACCACTACCCCCGATGACACCCACAAGCGGTCCCACCGCGTTTGCCCAGAGGTACCTGTGACTACGAACCGCGACTCGCAAACGAACATCCAGCTCCAAGGGGCCTTTATTTTGAATCCGCCCCTGGTACCGAAGGACGGCCTGGCCTTCCCCTTTCCCTCGTCCTCTGCAACACCCCAGCGGCGCATGCGGTCCCCCTCCCAAGGGTCAATAATAGCGCTGCCTTGGCGATTCTAGCAACAATCTAGCCCCGTTATGGCTGGCAGGAGGCCTAAACTTTCCCCATCCAATCTTTCTCCCACATCATCCCGGGTGCCCCCCGAACCCGACCCGAGCGGGTACGTACCTGGCTGGAAACAGGCAGGTTTTCTTGTGCCAGTGCCCAGTGCCAGAGTGGCTCCGTTCCTCGCAACCAGCTCAGCCTCCCCTCACACTCTCCAGCAAATGGTGCCGCAAAGGGACCCAGCAAGAAGGTACCTTGTTTCTCTCTCGTCAAGCAGCTAGCAGCCATGGCAGAGCCTGTGCACCCTCCCATGGGCCCATGGACCAGCGAAATGGGCACCGCACCAAAAACTAAAGCAGAGAGAGTGGTCCCAGAGACTTCCGCCTGATTGCCCCGCTTGACCGCCCACACCAAAGTCACCCCGACGACAAACCGCAAGCAGCCACGGTCCACAACGGGCGGCAACTGGAAAATGCGGTTTGGATTTCCCTTGTCTCCCCCTGCAACCCTGTCCGGACCGTTTCTCACAAACACTGCTCTTGTGCCCATCCATACCACGTCCGGCCTTGTAGCGAGACCAAAGGCCGAAACTCTCCCTGACCCCCCTTCTCTCTCCAAGTCAGGCTGAACCATCCCTGCGCGCAGATATGACGCAGGCCATCAAAGCCAAAGTCATGGGCGCTCCATTGACACGCATCCTCGCACACACAGCATGCCAAAGCGGCCTGGTCTCTCATTACTGTCTCGGCCTCCCTCTCCACGCCGGCATGGCCAGATCGGCTTCCTAAACTAGGTTTGATTATCTCCCGTTCTCCATCTCCTATGTCTCCACCAGATATCCCTTCACCTGGGATCTCTCCTTCACGCTGCTAGCCTTATTCGTGGCTACATTCCACATCCTACTTATTCGCCAGCCTCCCTCCCATGCCACCGCACCCGATATACACACCAATCAGTGAGAATTTGACCAACGGCCATAACCTTCTGCTCTCCCAGCTTCATGGTCTCAATTTGAAGCGGCTCACTACTGTCATCAAGATGATGCCTTCCACGCTCTCTACCAACACGGTTGGGTTTCCCCAACTTCCTCATATCGCCTACGCCGCCGATACTGTGTTCGATGAGCTTTCAAGACAACTTGCTGCTGCTGGCAGCTGTACACGACTTTCTCGGGGAACGGGCAGTCAACGAGCCGGGAACGCCATGAGGGTCACGAAGCCTGGGAGTGCTAACAACAGCCCACGATCTGCCACCATGGCTTCACGGAGAAGGACGATGATAGGCGAAGGACTCCAACGGCTACACCTGAAACCTGTCGATAGTGACTACCTTCCCACACCAGCCTCGGAGCTCCAATGTGGGCTGAGTTGCGAGCCGGAGAAGCGGCCGGTACGCCCCATGAGCTGGCATCCGACATCACAGCAGCTCCATCAACAGCCCCCCCAACTCCAACAGCCTCAGCAACAATATTCGCAGCCGGCCCGCCAACCCTTTGTTCTACCCAAAGATAACGACTCGGAACTTTTCGTGAGCTGCCAGCAGCTCCCTCCGACCCCAGCAGCTTACTCAGGCTACACCTCACCAGCTTCGACATTCTCTCCTCTCTCCCTCCCTTTCTCGGGTGTCGGCTCGCAACAGTATAGCTCACCTACGCCACAGAACCTGCCACCACACTTGCAGCAGCTTCCAACACCAACGTATCCACACAGCCGAAGCCCCGCTCGCGGCTCTGCAAACAGCTTTTCGGCATCAGAACTACCCCCCTTCCCCGCTCCGCGAGTCACTACGACCAGCACAGGGTCCCTAGACTGGGACAACTTTACAACGCATGGTTTTGACAAATATGCTGCTCCACCGACGCCCGAAGATTTCGTTGCACATCAAGTTGCCACCAAGAGTCTCGTGGTGGAGACATCGCCGAAGGTGGCATGCGATGAAGAAGTTTTACCGTTCGACTCCATGGATGACAGCGAGTCTGAGGGCGAAATTCTGTATGGCATGGGGCTCTATGATGTGCCCAACAGGGATCCAGTTCTCGACTTTCACCGAACAACGGTCTTTTCACTCTTGGGGGGAGCTTACCCAGAGCCAACTGGCAAAGGGTTAAAGCTGGAGGATGCGTGGGACCCACCTGCGAGTGATGATGAGGAAGAGGATGAAGATGAAGAAGCAAACGATGAAGACGCAGACGGCGACGAGTAATGTTTTTGCTTTGCATCATGAATTGTATGACGACTGGAACCTTCTCTACTATTCTGCTAGATCACCAGGCAACTGGAATATGGATGGGATGGAAAACATTGGAATACCCTGCAAACTGGTTATGGGACGGTGGTGTCAATTTTTTCTTCTCTTTTTTTAGGGGGGAGGGAACAAGGGGTGGTTATGATGTCTTATTGGACAGCGATACTCATCTGAAAGCTGGAGAGTTGCCTCAATCAGTAAAGAATAAACATGATCCCGATTCTCACATTAGCTCTCGTCGATTTTCCGCTGTCCTCGTGAACTAGACTTTACTCTCTGATATCAATGTAGTGTAAGTTTCCTGCTGCGATCCGATGCGATCTTGCTCGGCATCACGCGAAGCTTCCCTTGCTTCCGTGCGGTGACGTGACGTTGTTGTGTTTGCCAAGCCCCGTAAAATCAGGGGCTAAAGCTTTACGCCCTTACAAGCTGACCTTTTGCCTCAAACAAACCTGCAAAAGACATTCCAGAGAACTCCTTTCGGTGTAGCCGCTGTCATGACAACAACATCCTGCCCTCTTTCACCTCATATCTTATGAGAACCGGCCCCCTGCCGAATGATCTCGACGCTGAGCACCATTTTGAGCGGAACAGTAGCTCGACGTGAACTAGAACTCGTCCAGTCATCGAGTGGTTGCACGTGATTAGCTAGAGCGTAGCTTTGTGGATCACCCCGCCATGCACCTCTCCTCCCCGCATTCAGGCATTGGGTTTACCGCTATCGGACTTGCATCAAGGAGTCACTGCGCGTGAAACAACTTGGGCTGGTCATTTTTTCTCCCCAACCTCGCGAGTAGCCCAGCAAAGTGGTTCTGGAACCATTAACTAAACTCGGGCCGGGCACAAGAAATTCCTACCAAAATGGCCTCTCAACAGTACGATCCCACCCATTCCTCGCAATCTATCCTGTGAACGCCAACAGTGGGAGCTATGATTGATTGTGCAGAGCTAACCATTGAGTACCCAATGTGTTCAGGAAGGTTCTGATGCTCGGAGCTGGCTTCGTCACTCGGCCGACTCTCGATATTTTGAGCGATGCCGGTATCCCGGTGACAGTTGGTGCGTTTCCCGGCCCTATCTTTGGTGGGCTTTTCGTTCCACCTTGGCGGTAAAAGAGGCAAGACTCGAGTGTTTTGTTCTGACAGTCGCACAATCACAGCCTGCCGTACCCTCGCCACGGCAAAGAGGCTGTCGGTCGGTGTGGCTACAGCCCAGCCCATCTCACTTGACGTGACCGACGATGCCGCACTCGACGCTGAGGTGGCCAAGCACGACCTGGTCATCAGCTTGATCCCATACACGTTCCACGCGACCGTCATCAAGTCGGCTATCCGCAACAAGAAGAATGTCGTCACCACCAGCTATGTCTCGCCCGCTATGCTGGCGCTTGATGCCGAAGCCAAGGCCGCTGGTATCACCGTCATGAACGAGATTGGTCTTGGTGGGTTCACTTGTAACCGATCTATCAATATCCATGCTGACAGCTCCTCACAGACCCGGGTATCGACCACTTGTGTAAGAATCAACTTCGCAGACGAGCCCAGAAAGACACTGATTTGCGTAGATGCCATCAAGACGATTGACGAGGTACACCGCGCCGGTGGCAAGATCCTCAGCTTCCTGTCGTACTGCGGCGGTCTCCCGGCACCCGAGGACTCTGACAACCCGCTGGGCTACAAGTTCTCGTGGTCATCGCGCGGCGTTTTGTTGGCCCTACGCAACGCTGGCAAGTGGTGGCAGGGCGGCAAGGTGGTCGAGGTGGCGGGAAAAGACCTCATGAATACGGCCAAGCCCTATTTTATCTACCCGGGCTACGCTTTTGTCGCCTACCCGAACCGTGACTCGACCCCGTATAAAGAGCGCTACTCGATCCCCGAGGCTCAAACCATCATCCGTGGCACCCTTCGCTACCAGGGCTTCCCGCAATTCATCAAGGTGCTCGTTGACATTGGCTTCCTCGAAGAGGACGTGCACGAGATCCTGACCAAGCCGGGCCCGTGGAATGAGGCTACCAAGGCCATCGTTGGAGCGGCTTCGACTAGCCCGGTAGACCTTGAGGCAGCGATCCTTTCCAAAGCGACATTCGAGTCTGATGAGGACAAGAAGCGCATCCTCGGCGGTCTGCGCTGGATCGGGCTGTTCTCAGACGAGCAGATTATACCGAAGTGCACGCCTCTCGATACGCTGTGCGCGACGCTTGAGCGTAAGATGGAGTTTAAGGAGGGCGAGCGTGACTTTGTCATGCTGCAGCACAAGTTCGAGATTGAGCATGCCGATGGGACTCGCGAGACGCGGACGTCGACGCTTTGCGAGTATGGTGACCCAAGGGGCTATTCGGCTATGGCCAAACTTGTCGGCGTGCCTTGCGGTGTGGCGGCCAAGCAGGTGCTGAATGGTACCATCGCGGCTAAGGGCATTCTGGCTCCCATGACGACGGATATCACGGAGCCATTGATGAATGAACTCAAGGACAAATACGGCATCACGATGAAAGAGAAGACCGTCTCATAATTTACTACACCGACAGGGTGGGGAAATGGGATAGAGGTGTAAGGAGCCAATTTTTTTGGGCAGTAATCAACTGGTTTCGCAATTGATGTGCCGTACATCTGGTAGACTAGTTCGATCATCATGCAGTCTCAAGAAACCGAGGAAAATACGAGGCTAAGGCTTGGCACATTGACTTCGTTCCATGCACGTGACTACAACCCACACCCTCAAGGATTGTCGAGTGGGACTCAGTACAATCCATATTTTAACAGTAGCCTCCCAGACATCCTAAGGGTCAATCCACCAAGGTATCTCTCCCTTATTGTCAAGAGCTGGATAGGCAAACTCAACGGCACGGCGGGGAACTCAATGGCTTAAAATTTCAAGCCTCGACATTAAGCCCTGGGGCCCAGATGATTATCTTTGCTCAATACCTACGCACCTACACAAGCCAAATCCCACACTGACAATCCTTCAGGGGCTGGATTGCACCATCTTGATCAATTCGACGAGGGCGCTTTCCCAAATACCAAAGTTTCTCTGGAGAATGCAAGCACTCGATGCGTAAATTCTAGGACTCGGCCTGAGATGTCAAGGCCTCGATTTCACGCAGGGCACAGAAAACCTTGACTGAAAACACATCTTCAAGCAGCACCACCTGGTCAAATATTGTAAACATCCTTCCTCGAGTCTCAAGCTCACAATCTTCCAGAGGTTGGGCTGGAACGGAGATCCCTCAACAACATGGTTCAATACGTTATCACGCCGTGGCGCGATCCCCGCGAGCTGATCGCCGTGAGGGCCCAATTTTATCCCGCTGGCCGTTCAATATCGGAGCTATCAGAACAGCAACTTCGAGAACAGCGTGAGGCCGTCTCCCGCGTCCACATGTGGACGCTGCGCGGAGGGTGCCCGCATCTGGTTGAGTCCACAGCGGCGTTGACGGCGGCGATGCTCAGTGATGCGGAGGGCGAGGGCAATGCCTATGGATGCTGTGAATATACATTGCGCTTAACGTATTCGATGGCGTTTAGCCGGTAAGTTTCTTCTTGCTAGTCTTATTTCCCAGTTTTGTGTTCCTGGTTTGTTCCCCTTGGCGCTCCCAACTTTTCCCACATAATCTCGCGCCCGCCCGTTACCCCGGTTCTACGGCCCGTTAAACCTCTGTCGAAGGAAGATAGGAGGGGGGACTCGTGCATACAGCTCACAGAAGCAAACGGAGAACAAGCTTATCACCATGAGCACGATTGTATCTGATATTTTGACTAGAGCTGCTAACATCTCGACCCCAGCTTCGTCACCGGTCTCCTCGACTCGTATCAGGACCGCGCCTACAAAATTTCCATGTACGGCGTCGCCAAGAGCGTCGGCCTACCGGCCAGTTTTGTTGAGCTACGGCACGAGACCACACACGAACAACTGCCGTCGCTGAACAGGCTGCGCACTGCGACGGGCAGGGCTAGGGGTTGGATTTGGGACAATTTTTGGAGCAGTCTACCTGTCGTGGAGTACGCCATGGAAGATAAGTTTGGGACAGAGGTAGATGCGAACAGTGGGGCTTGTACCGAGGAGGTGCTCCGGGTTTTGGAGATCGATAAGAAAAGGGAGGCAGAGACGGCGATGGGGGAGGTGCTGACGACGTACGGACAGGATGTGGTGTTGAAGGTGTTGAGTGATGCTGCGGAAGCGATGACGGACACCAAGGCTGGGTTAAAGGTCACGAGTATGATCGGGCATGCGCTGGGGCTTAAACAGGAGGATCTAAGTGCCGACTCTCCATCAGATATCGAAGCCCTAAGACTTGAATTGGGCGAGGCATGGGATCGGGTCAGGAAAGCGGGTCAGGAATCGGCGCTACCGGGAAGCCATCAAAGAGAGGTCGCTAAAAACTCGTTAGGATCGAGCTGGACACTATCTAGGGAGAGGGATGGGTTGCCAAGAGGTCCCGCATAGGCATTCGTGCTAGTTCATGGAACCCGTCTGCCAGCCAAGCGCAGCGAAAGTAATAGTATCGTCATGATACATTCACGTGTAGGAAACAGGGTAGTCATGTGACCGAGTGGAAGCGGCAGGAGCATAACGTCATGACGGAGAGGAAGTTAAGGGTCAGTTCGGGAAAGTGGGCCTAGTGCCAAGATCCAGCTTTTGGAAGCTCCACAGCAGTGTAGGAAGCGTACCCCCAACCCAACCAAACCCCACTTGCATACCTGGGTACTTGCGATACCTTCCCATACCGGTTTGACGGACAAGCACCACGGCTCGAGCCGCACGGGATTCTTCGTTTCGTCTATGAATTCCCTTGCTGTTGCCATACGAAGGCCTTTTGTCTGGCGACGCAATCTTGTGAAGACCAATGTGAATGAATCCCGCTCCCACTTACCATCCAATTCCCCTATTCTCACTCACATCACACCTCCAGCTTGCTACAGCCCGCACAATGCGCATCCAGTCGATTCCCATGTGTAAGCGTCGTCTGTGTGCACTTGAAATGCTCTAACCATCTTGCTGACGAGCCACTAGGGGTGGGCACTAGCAACAACTACGCATACCTTGTCGTCGATGACAATTCCACCCAAGCCGTGATCATTGACCCAGCTCATCCCTTGGAGTGAGTTGCCGCCGAATGCCATTAGGCTTTTCCATGGAAGCTTATCTTGCTCTTTGTGCAGGGTACTGCCTGTTCTGAACAAGGCCATTCATAACAACGAGATCAAGCTTGAGGCGATCATGAACACGCATCAGTTCGTCATCGCTCTATACCGCAATTGAAAGCGAGGGGAATTACTGACACGTCTGAAATAGTCACTGGGATCATGCAGGTGGTAACAAAGAGATGGTAGGGGGTTCTTCCTCGGACCGTTTGAGGTGGATGAAGAGTGGGACTGACCGTCTCCTAGCTCAATGGCATCGAGAAATACCGCGATGTCAAGGTTATCGGTGGTGAGAAATGCCAAAATGTGTCGTGGACGCCCAACCACGGCGAGTCCTTCGACATTGGCTCTATCAAAGTCACGGCCCTTCACACACCATGCCACACGCAGGACAGCATTTGCTGGTTCATGGAAGATGGCAACGAGAAGGCCGTGTTTACAGGAGACACACTTTTCCATGGTGGTGAGTCTTTAATTTTTCGGTCATGCTGAAGGACCAAAGCAAGGCAACTGACAGATGTGGTGTGGCAGGCTGTGGTAAATTCTTTGAGGGTACAGGCGAGGAGATGCACGCAGCGTTGAACGCCACTCTTGGGTCTCTCCCCGATGATACGCGCGTTTTTGTAGGCTCCCCGTGTCTTTGCTCCAAGCTCGACTGGAATATCCTCTAACTCCCCACCTATACAGCCTGGACATGAATACACCAAATCCAACGTTAAATTCGCCCTTTCGGTCCTTCAGAGTGAGCCCGTGCGTGCTCTCGAGGCTTTTGCAGATACCCACAAGGAGACGCAGGGTCAGTTCACCATTGGCGACGAGAAGAAGCATAATGTCTTCATGAGACCCGATGTATGTTTCTGCAACAAACCCTCCTGGGGGTGCTAGACATACTAATGCTAAACAGGATCCCGAAATCCAAAAGCTGACGGGTGAGACGGACCCCGTTGCTATTGTGACCAAGCTGCGCGAGATGAAGAACGACTTCAAGTGAGTTGTGACTTGACGTTGGTGATGGCGTGTGTAGCTGCAACCACGCCACGGGCAGCGACAAGGGCTTATTTTTGCTGATGCAGGGAATCTCCTCGCAATAGGTCAACCTCTTTATCAGCAGTACAGGATAATGTAGGGCAGTCTTTATTTGTATCTATATACTGTAGTAGTTTCTTGTCGAGCCATCGGTTTGTGAGTTCCTTTAAGCCCCTAAAAACAATATTGTCCGTGGCACATTCCTCTTTGACAACGCCCTCGGTGAGGTTGCTTGAGGCATCTTACTTCGTGTCCGCCATCAGAGAGCAGATTAAGAAACTCCAATGCCTTTGAGAGGAGATTCGAGGCCATCGATGTTCCTGGTAAATACAGCTCCCTGGGAAGAAGCCCACCTGCCACCAATCGCTTTGTCATATGATATATTCAAGACATTTTGCTCGTCCAAAAGATGTGCGCCATGGCATGACATACCTAATTGGTAATGTAAAAGTAACAGATCTATCTGATAACATCGCGGGCGCCACAGCCCACAATCATAAACCAGCCCGAAAAGAAAGGGAATGTGGAAAGAAAGGAATTGGGCGATAAGGTAGATACAACATGTTGTTTGTGTGGGGGGGGGGGGGGGGGGGGGGGGGTTAACTTTGGCTACTCCTACCCGTCATTAACCGTCTCGACAAACGTCATAGTGAGACCCTTATCCCCACCCACATTCAAGTTCACCGCATCTATAGCATCACGCCTCGAAAAGGCTGCTGGTGTTGAAGGCCGCTCCGTGAGGGGCGTCTCACGAGTTGAGATCTCGCCCGGGTCGCCCTGAAACACTGTTCGGAACCAACATCGTATCAGTACCGATATACGCGCAAGGTGAGAAGAAATAGACGACGGGACGAGATTTGGCTGATCAGTGGAACAACTAAACTTACCAGCTGGGACGCCTCTCTGAACGTACATAGTTGTAACCCTTGCTCTCCGCACCAGTTTCGGTGAACCAGCCTCGGCCTGGGAAGCATTGCCGTCGCCTGGATGGCGCCTCTCGGTGCGGCCGCCTGAGGGTTGTGTTAGCTAACGGTATCTCCTGTCAATGTTCAGACCCATGGTGCTTGGATGGCTGGATAGGTCGTAGGATGAACCATACCCGCAGTCGGCTGGTTATCAACAATGATACCCACGCCGGAACCCTCGGCGCCCGTTCCCAGCTGGATGTCGGGGCCTTTAGTGAGGGCGGCCTCTGCGTACTGAAGCGCCCGGTCGAAACCGGCGAGGTCACGCTTTGTCTTTGAAGCTCTGCCATCATCTCTCGGAGCAATTTCCTTGCTGATCCCTTGAAGGGCGGCAATCTGTTGGGCTTCTTGTGCGAGGGCAGGATCGGCGGTAGCAGACTCGACAACTGGGGCATTGGCGGGGGTGTTGTTGGCGTTTGTACTGATGGCGTTGGAGGCAGCGGTTACGGCTGCGCCTTCGAGGGCGTTCATCAGTGCGGTGACATCTTGTTTTCCACCGAAGCTGATCTCACCATCACCTGTCGGGTGTGAATTAGCCTTTAATTGTTTGTTGGGCTGGGGAGAGTGACCGACCGACGACTAGTGCAGGGGAGTATGCCCCGAGGTTGATGTTGAGAGGAAGGGCTGTAGCGGTGCTGATGAAAGCGAACAACCGGTAGTTCACCATATTATCAGGGTGGTAAATGGGATATGGGGCGCTGTTCAGATAAATTGGAAAGGCGATATTGGTGATTCTCTGGTCTTGCCCCCAGTAGTAAATAAAATTTTTTTGGGGGGGGGGGGGAAATGAAATAGGACAACAAGCGATGACGACCAGCGTTATGAAGAGGATATAACAGAGAAAACGGCCAGTGACTACAGAGCGCAGCTCATGTGTTGAGGCAGACAGAGCACGAGGGGAGGGTGAGCTGTTCTGGGCCTCGTTATATATAATAGGACTCGGCGAGTCGCAACTCCCGAGCCAAGTCCGCCACACTGACCACTATGACCCCTCCGCCTGGCTTACATTCTCTGATAACAAAGAAGGCTATCTCACCCAGATGCAGATGAGATTTCGAGCACAGGGTACCCAAAGGTCCTTGGCAAGGGGAGCAACGCCATGCCTCCAGCTTCTTGAAACGCAGTTGATACTATCCAGGGCAGTCCAGGAACAGAGTAGAGGCGGTGGCGGCAGCTTCGAGATACTGCCACGGGATTACCGGGGATTGGGAGGCTCGAAAGAACATGGGAGTGGAGCAAGTTTGGCCGAGAGAGCCGATTCTGCAACGAGACAGAAGGTCCGGTCCGGGAAGAGGGGGGGCCTTGGCAGCTCCATTTATACACTAAAATCGGGCTCTGCACTTGGCGGACCAGAGGCCTGAGGATATTATTCTCTGTTGAGGAGGCAGGATCACTCAAAAGGGAATCGAGACCTGCCAAGCTTTTTGTGGGGCTCCAGATTGCCAAGCTATTATTCCAAGAAATGGAAGGTGATGCCGAGACGCTTTCCCCACACAGCGTCTGGTTTTCGAGCGAAGCTTCCTTGGCTTGCGACAGGGGTCTGCGACGGGATTTTGGTACCGGCTTCGCTCCAGCTTGGGATTCTGGAACGAAGAACTATTTGCACAATGGGAATCATCTTGGTGATCATACTGCTGGTTCATCTTTGGCTTGCGCCTCGGCTATGACTTCTGATCTGGGAGGCAAGCCTCATGTGCCACTCTTATCGGGGTTAAAGCAACCGAGGCCTGTCAAGTTGCCCCTCAAGGCTAGGAGCTTCCTTTCTTTCGATATTTCTCAGACAAGCCCCAGTCTTTGCCGCTTGCAATTACTCGTATTGTTGAGAAGAAGAGCTTGTAACGAGTTCGAAATGTCAGAGCTGTGTTGCCCCGGCGAGAGCATAAATATTGTCAATAGCCAACTTGCGCCTCAAGAGGCCCCAGCTCCAACCCTTTTGAGAACAATTGCTCACACCGGCTCACACTTCGTACTTGAGATCCCATCTCCAATTCCCGGCATTCGGTTTGCGCTCTCCGCCCATGAAACTGGCATACCCATCTGAACCGATTTCCTCTGGCAGGATACGGTGGGAAATTCAACATATGCATCCCTTGTCAACGACAGCTCAATGTCATGGGTGGGGTATATTACAGTCGTTGATTGTATGTATGCGTATGGGAGATGAAAAGCTCAATATCGATTATGCTAGCCGGTCAGCTCCACTTGGGATGACGGGTCTATACACAGTCTTGAAGGATGTGAAAATCAGTCTTGATTGCTCATCAAGAGAGCTGAAAAGGTCTGATACCTATGACGGTCGTTATGCATCTGTGCGGCCCCTTCCTGTTCTCCTGGGGCACGGGGCGGCTTGTAGGCACTGCACTCCAGCTTCAGCAGAGCTATATCCTAGGCCGACTCCGTTGTAGAGAAGGTGCTGGAGCTTATATGACCCGAAAATGTCTGTTCATGGTTTCGACTGAAGAGGGAAGTGATGGAGTCAGGGAGGTGAGGAAGCCTCGGGTTAAGGCGCCTGAGGGCGTTCTTGTGATAATCGGGTGATAGAGTGTCCTATTGCAGCCAATGACGCTACTTTGAGAAAGGGTACATCGAAAGGGAATTGCAAAAAGGGTGCGCGAGAAGTCGGAAGTTAGCCACTGGGCAGAAAAGTGACCCGGCTACGTCCCAGAGAGATCATAGTGTCAGCGTATCCAATCAAATACGGGCGGGAGAAACGGATGACGAACCTGGAAGGGCAGAATTATCAATTGGTTGACCTCTGTAACTGTGTAGAACAGGCTGATATAAGCTCCTAAGATTTTATCGTCAAGGCCGGGTAGTGATCACTGACTTCACCTGGCACAGTCTGCACTGGCTTCCAATGTCAAACAAAAAGAGGATAAGATGACCTTATCCATGTTCAAAGTGCTGAACTCCGCGAGAACCACAGGCTACAATGTGATACTGCCACATCCCGTTCCACAGTACTCAGGGTTGTTTGTGAGCTACTTCGACCCACGGGCAAGGCAGAGAGGTAGGAAGGCCAAGCTGAGTTTCATTGTAAGGAAGCTACACACCGGAAAACTGATTTGACTACTCTAACATGCTAAAGTCAGGGGAAGAGTCTCAACGGTTTCCGAAATTCTATTGGCGGTAATGTGTTGGCAGAACTGTTCCCAAAAACGGCCGAAGCAAGTGACATGTTGGGCGGCTTTTGCAAAGCTGAAGAGCCGTGCGCCCGTGCATGGGGCGAGTGGTCTTGGCAAGTGGGTCCAACGACGATTTTCCAAAGTGGTCGTCGCGAGAAGTTTAGAACATGAAATTTTCTCAGTGTTTTCATTGAACATCTGCAGATTTGTTGATACCACGATTCCACTCCTTTGGCTCACTTTCGTTTTACAGCCTCAGTCCCAAAATGGCCGTGTCGCTGAGGTCAATTGCGCCATTTCTGCGCACTGCGCGATACTCTTTCCGGCAAAACGCATCGAGTCCGTTGGTCTCACTGCAACGGCAAACAAGAACACCCATCGTCAACTTTGCGCGGACGTACGCCGTTTACGAGCGGACCAAGCCACACGTAAACATTGGTATGCAAACTACACACTCCAATTAGACCAATTTGCCAGCTCTAACAGGGAAGCTGTGCAGGCACGATTGGCCACGTCGATCACGGAAAGGTGTGAGGAGTTCTTGAGGTGCGAGGTGCGCCGGCGCAATCCAGCTAACAAGGCACCCACAGACAACACTTTCTGCTGCAATCACCAAGAGACAGGCTGACAAGGGCCTGGCCAACTTTCTCGACTATGGTTCTATTGACAAGGCCCCCGAGGAGCGGAAGCGTGGTATCACCATAGCCACCGCCCACATCGAGTACTCGACTGATTCTCGTCACTACTCCCACGTCGATTGCCCGGGTCACGCTGATTACATCAAGAACATGATTACTGGCGCCGCACAGATGGACGGTGCCATCATTGTTGTCGCGGCCTCTGATGGACAGATGCCTCAGACCCGTGAGCACTTGCTCCTAGCCCGCCAGGTTGGTATCCAGAGAATTGTTGTCTTTGTCAACAAGGTCGACGCCCTCGAGGACCCGGAAATGTTGGAACTCGTCGAGATGGAGATGCGCGAGCTCCTTAGCTCATACGGCTTCGATGGCGATGAAACCCCTGTCATCATGGGCTCTGCCCTCTGCGCCCTTGAGAATAAGCGTCCTGAAATCGGAGAGGCCAAGATTGACGAGCTCCTCAAGGCCGTCGATGAGTGGATCCCTACTCCTCAGCGTGATACCGACAAGCCCTTCCTCATGTCCGTTGAGGATGTATTCTCCATCTCTGGCCGCGGTACCGTCGTCTCGGGTCGTGTCGAGCGCGGTGTCCTCACCAGGGACTCGGATGTCGAACTCGTCGGAAAGGGTAACGAGGTCATTAAGACTAAGGTCACCGATATCGAGACCTTCAAGAAGTCTTGCAATGAGTCTATTGCCGGCGATAACTCAGGTCTTCTACTCCGTGGTATCCGCCGCGAGGATGTCAAGAGAGGTATGGTTGTGGTCAAGCCTGGCACCGTAAAGGCCCACACCGAGTTCCTTCTCTCCCTCTACGTCCTAAAGAAGGAGGAGGGTGGCCGTCACACCCCCTTCGGTAACAACTACCGCCCCCAGATGTACGTCCGATCTGCCGACGAGGCGTGCGCCCTGCACTTCCCTGAGGGCATTGAAGAGTCGAAAATGGTTATGCCCGGCGACAACTGCGAGATGGTCGCCACCCTGAACGCTCCTCTCGCTATCGAGCAAGGTCAGCGCATCACCATCAGAGAGGGTGGCCGTACCGTTGCCACCGGCATCGTCACGCGCATCATCAAATAAACATAGACGATGATTAAGGCCAAGATGCTTACTCGGTTCGCGCCGGTGTAACAGAGGGATACAGTCATTGATCCTTGGTTGCATAGATGGGTAGGCTGGGAAGGAGTTGAAAACTGCAAAACCGGGAGTTTGACGATTTATGCATGTATTTTTGAAAAGCACATCCTGGGCCGCCCATGTACACTATCCTTGAGGCTCACTGATCTCCCCTCTCTTTCTGGCGATTGTCTTTATTTTTCTGTAGTATAGGCGATGTGCAAGACGATAGTAGAGGCCGACAACACAGGCATTTAGTAATGAACACAGTTCACGAATCCCGAGCAGTCTCCCTCGGACAGAAACACCCCACGGTTGGCACGCAAGGACTAATTCTTGGACAACACTCCGCAAATCACAAGAAGCCCGAAATCACCGCGTCCGTCTTGTTTCAGGAGCCCTCTATTGTGCTGTACCGCTAATACCAAGCAGTAAAAGTTGCCCAGGCCAGTATTTCCATATCCGAAGTATCAAACCCATGAACTCCGTCCTCAAAGCCAGCAACCACCACCGCCCGCTCGATTTTTCCTTCCATGTCGTGCCGGGAAAAAAAGGGCCAGAGCGAGGTTTTGCATCGGACCAAAGGAATGCTGCTGTTGCTCCTCCCTCGATGTCGCTTGCTTCCTTGTGTACCTGGGAGATGGAAACATCTACCAGAAACCCAAAAGAATGTCGACCTTGCCCTCAACCACTCCTACTACATTCTGCCTTTGGATTCGCGGTCGCGCATCGCTCACCTCCCCTTGGTTCAAAGGGTAAGGTAATTTACCGGTGCTGTTTGGCGAGGTCGAGGTTAGTTGCCATGTCCGCAAGGCGAGGTTTGCACGAGCAGATGGACGAATAACGGACCTTGACAAAGCCAATATCGGCAGACTTCTCGCGGAAGCACTGACGGCAGATGTTGAGGCCGTACTTGCGGATCAAGCCGGCCTTGTGGGTGCAGACGCGGCTGTGTAGAAAGAATACCAGGTTAGCGAGCCAAACCCTCTTCTTCCTCTTCGTGGATTGTCATTTCCGTGGGTATGCAGGACTGTTTGACGAGATAGACACGTTCCTCTTGTGGCTATTGTCTATCTTCGTCGTCGTCTGCCTCTTTTCCCCCTCTTACTCAGCTTTGTGATGTGGTGTTCCCTTACCAGCCGCGGGAGCCCTTGCCGTAGTTGCGCGGGCGGGAGTTCCAGACGGATTCGTGAGACATCTTGATGGGCTATGTTTTGGGTGAGTGACGCAGATTGGTGTCAGTCTGATGGTTGCGGGTTGCGGGATGTCGTCGACGAATATCGCAGGATTGGCGGGTTTTCGTGTTTGGAGATGTCGGGAATTTTTCTGTGCGGTCTACAGGGCTAGAGTGGTGGTGTGGCTTAGGCGCAGGTTGTGGTGGGGTTCCGTGGCTGATGGGCATGCTCCGATAAGGCTTGGATAGCTGTTCTTATCGCTCACCTTGACGGGCTCCAGGCGGCTAAAATGTTGGGGGCTGCTCGCAGTGAAACAGCCTACTGGGTCTGCAGGCTGCGGGGAACCAGCTCTGGCACCTAGTCAGTGGCAACGGACAAAGTGGCATCTTTCCACGACGATTTCCAAGCAATTCATCGCCATTTTTTTTCTTTCTTAAAGACCTTGACCGGATCTCGCTCCTACTCCCTGGCGATTTCTAATTATCCTCGCCTTTGACATTGTCTGTTCCTAACTGCCTTTACCCTCTCCAATTCCTATCAATTCCTTGCGTGTGCTGCTAGACCGCCATGCTTGTTCGCAGCTTTGTAGTAGCCAGCCTCGTGGCCATCGTAGCTGCCAAGTCGGCAGTCCTCGACCTCATTCCCTCCAACTTCGACGATGTCGTCCTGAAGTCGGGCAAGCCTACCCTCGTCGAGTTCTTCGCTCCTTGGTGTGGTCACTGCAAGAGTCTTGCCCCCATCTACGAGGAACTTGCCGCCAACTTCGAATACGCCAAGGACAAGGTGCAGATCGCGAAAGTCGATGCCGATGCCCAGAAGTCTCTCGGCAACCGATTCAATATTCAAGGATTCCCAACATTGAAGTGGTTTGATGGGAAGAGCAAAGAGCCAGAGGACTACAGTGGCGGGCGAGATCTTGATTCATTGAGCGACTTCATCTTCCAGAAGACGGGCGTTAGGACTAAGAAGAAGGCTTCGGCTCCCCAGCACGTTGCCCTGCTCAGCGACACCAACTTCAAGAAGACTATCGGCGAGAAGCACGTTCTCGTGGCTTTCACTGCTCCATGGTGCGGTCGTAGGTCTTTCCTCATCTGCGGGGAAGTTCAGACGCTAAACAATGTGCTGCAGACTGCAAGAACCTCGCCCCCACATGGGAGGAGCTCGCCTTGACCTTCTCTAACGAACCCGATGTCGTCATCGCAAAGGTTGATGCCACGGCTGACAACAGCAAGAGGACGGCCGAGGACTACAAGGTCACGTCTTACCCCACGATCAAGTTCTTCCCCAAAGGAAGTGCCGAGCCTATTACCTACGATGGCGGCCGCCAGGAGTCTGACTTTGTTGAGTTCCTCAATATCAAAACTGGTACTCACCGTGTCGCTGGCGGTGGGCTCGACGAGGATGCCGGCACCATTGAAGTTCTCGATGATATTGTGTCCAAGTACGTTTCGGGCACTGCCCTCGCCGAGGTTGCAGCCGAGGTCAAGAAGGCCGCCGAGAACCTGAAGGATAAGTACGCCGAGTACTATATCCGTGTCTTCGACAAGTTGTCCAAGAACGAGGGCTATGTCACTAAGGAACTCAAGCGTCTGGAGGGTATTGTTTCTAAGCCTGGCCTGGCGCCATTGAAGCTCGATGAGCTTACCAGCAAAGTCAACATTCTTCGAAAGTTTGCTGAGAAGGACGAGGGCAAGGATGAGCTTTGAGTTGTTTCCTCCACTGTGAAGTTCGCTGGTCTGTGCAGGCGCCCAAGTAGCTGCGTCTCTGGATGTATGAGATATATATACTCAAGCCGTAGGTAATGGATACCCGCGAATATGTGTGATGTTTCGTGGTCAGTCTAGTTCACGGGACGGGCGTTTTGAAAAGAATCGGCTTTTTCCATAACATGGTCCGTGTCGACCGAGTGACATATTTCAATGCATTGCGAAACCCGAGGCTATGTGCTCCTGAACTCCCCTACCCAAACCCACCATTACACCCTTGCGGCTCATTCGTATTCTCAGTTCGGCCCAGAGTTCTTGTCTTTGTTGGCGAGGAGCTGGGCCTCAAGGTTGTCTAGCCGCCGGGACATCTCGTCCACTACATTAGATGGCCAGCATTAGTGTTGTAATTCCCAATATCATGTCCATGCTGCGAGGGACTTACTCTTTGCAAAGATCTCACTTGACACACCAGCAAACTTGTTAGAGAGACTGTTAAGCAGCTCCTCAAGTTGAGCGGTAAGCTCGGCGCGGGCATCGTCCATTGACTAGTGCAGAGTTAGTAGTTCCGTGGAGAAAATTGCTTATACCACGAGCAAGTTCGAGAGGTGAAAGAGCTGAGAGGGCGGTTGTACGTTTGCCTGGGCTGTGCTTGAATCGGCCTTAGAAGCCATGAACCTGATACTGCAGTAAGGGGCGCCTTGAGTTGAGCTTTGTGGATCAAAAATTTGAGTTACTGCGGTGAGGATTACGATGTTCAGAGAGATCGCCGCTATTTTAGTCTGCCAAACTGTCTGGTGTTGTGAGAAATCGCGGTAGCGATGCTGTGTGTCTTGGAGTGGATAGCACGGTGCAAGGTGCACTGGCGATGCACTGTGTGGGTCCAGTCTTTGAATCCAGGCTCGGCACCTGACGGGTTTCCGTCGTCAATCATCATCTAACACCATGACATGATCGAGCTTACTGAGCGATCACATTTCCATTTTATTTTTGCAGAAGCAGGAAACCTCTTGTCGCAAATCTGTAATCCACGATTACAGAAAATGTGCTCAACATCACCGTCCTAACTTCCCGCCGCAATGCCTCCCCAGCAACAAAATCAGGATAGCGGGAGGCTAGTCTTGGTCCTAATTCTGTTCTTCTGGCTTATCCTCACACCAGACAACGGCCAAGTCTTGATGTCCGGGCCATCTGTCGCCACAACGCGACTACAACGCCAGAGACAGGCGCATGGCGTTCTCACCAGCACAAAATGGGGCGACTTCACTCCTCGGCAAATGGGAGAAACAGAGGATATCGTACCCCGTTATATAAATCTTACGGGCTTTCGCGAGGGTGACGGTTATGGTTGGGAAGATTTCGCCGACTTTCGCAACCGATGCCAGGAGCGGAGTCGGAACGCCTATTCCCCTACCAACAGCGATGACTGGAACAGGCCTGGGCCATCACAGTTTCCCTGGAAGAACGTTACGGGGAGAGTGAACGGGGAGTGGGTGCGTCGTCCCGGCTCAGTTGTGCGGCAGGCTGCTGGCTATAACCTAACACACATTGCGCCAGACAGCAGCTGGCAGGGCGCTTACAGCGACTGGGCCAGGAATGTCACGGGCGCCCACGGCAAAATCGCCATGCACCTGGAGGAGTACGATACGGCGGCCGAGTATGTGGAAGAGACGAGCGAAAAAGACTTGAGGTCCGCTTCGGTGGTGAGGGAGACAGCTGCTTTCGTTTCCCTACAGGACGAGGCGAGTGGCTCCATGACTTGGAGCATGCGCCTCCACGGGGTTCACTGGCCGCGCCAAGGTGCCATACTCCTAACGACAACGAGTGAAAAGTTTGCGGGCATTTTTGGCTTGCCCCACCTCTCACCCGGTCCAGATTTCTTCCAGTCAAGCCAGAAGCTGCTCAATGTCACCACCAACCAAGTCCTCCGGAAAAAGGAGCATGCTCGCTACCCCGATCCGAGCAATCCATGGACTTCGACAGTCGAGGGCCCCGATGACCCCTGGGCCCTCACACCATACTGCGAATACATCATGTACCTACAGCTATATCCGCTTGACCCCCATGACACAGTGTCGAACAACTATTACAATCACGCCCGCGGAGGCTTTGGTGGGCTGCTTGACGAGATGGAGAAGGAGCTTCGACATCCCACAGGTGCCCCAATCAAGGCTGTCCCGGACCTCCACATGTCCCTTGTCGCTTGGTCCCCCGACTGCGGTTACTTTCTAGAGTCCAAAGGCCCGCCGTTATATCCCTCAACCGAAGGGGAGCATCTCGTCGGTGTCAAAGAGGAAGTCTTTCTCTCCCAAGTCAAAATCTGGCTGCTAGCCCTGGCGGCTGTTTTCGTCGGTCAGATTTGGCTCCTGAAGACGCAGATGAAGGAGATATGTACTCCTTCGACTGTTGGCCGGGTCAGCTTTTACACGACTGGTCTTATGTTCCTAGCTGACGGCATTGTTTGCACTGCCGCCGCCACTCTCAGTTTAGCGTCCCCGGTAACGTTTCTCTCTTGTTTAATGGTGACATTCACCAGCTTCATGTCCATGATTATTGGTGGTGCGTTTCTGTCAGATGTATACAAGATACAGGAGCCGGAGCGAAGGAACCGAGAGCGTGGTCGGGGACCAGGCGGCGCGGCTCCGAGCGCTCGTAGTACATTTAGTGCTGCAGCAGCAACCACACAGGGGACCTCGTTACCTCCACCAGTGACAGCAGGGCCCCTGCGGCCAGTTTCACCCCCTATTATCATACCATCCGATCAAGACATTGATGCCGAGATTGCCGAGGCTGCTGACGCAACGGCCACAGCACCCACCACCGCGGTCACTGACACCACAACTACTGCCCCTCGACCACCCCAAATGATGACATTTGCATCTATCACCGGTCGCTTCGTCTTCGTTGGCGTGCTCATCATATTTGTAAGCGTCGCCGCAACATCGTGGCCAGCTCCGATCCGGGCTCTTTACACCAACACACTGGCATTCATCTACCTGTCACTTTGGATACCGCAGATTTGGCGCAACATCCAACGAAACAGCCGGCGCGCCTTTGCCTGGCGTTTCATGATCGGCCAGTCTATACTGCGGCTCGCGCCTTTCGCTTACTTTTACTTGTATCACAACAATGTCATCTTCGCTGAGCCAGACTGGCGTTCGTTCAGCGTCCTCGTCGCCTGGCTTTGGATTCAACTGTGGATCCTCGCGTTCCAAGACGTCCTTGGCCCGCGCTTCGGTATTCCAGCATCGTGGGCGCCAGAGGCGTGGGATTACCACCCTGTCCTGCGGGAGGATAATGTCGAGGCAGGAGGGTTGCCAATCGGCCTGGTGGGGAGCTTCAACGAGAGCGCTCCCGGATCTCCGACGGTGGAGAGGGCAAGGTCTTCCTCGGGCGGGCTAGATGTCGAGGACTGCGTGACAGGGAGAGAACGGGATAAAGACTACGACAAGAAAGGAATGCGCATACAATCCATTGACTGTGCCATTTGCCGCGAGGTGCTAGACGTTCCGGTCGTGAAAGCTGGCGCGGTGGACCCAACAGGGGGTGGCGTCGCGGGGGTGTTGGCCAGAAGGGCGTATATGGTGACGCCGTGCCGTCATATCTTTCATACAAAGTGTCTGGAGGGGTGGCTGAGGTTTCGACTACAGTGTCCGATATGTAGAGACGAACTACCGCCGTTATAGGTGGCTGTGATTGGGACGTATCTGAACTGTACATAGTTGGTAATATACTGTTTGCGTGTAGAGTGTCGCCTCTCTCAGACTCAGAATACACCGAGGTCAGAGAAGCAGCCTGAATAAAGGGCTTGCTGCACTCCCAAGGGTAATGGAGCGCTGCCCTCGCTGGTGGTCCCAAGGAGGCGGATTGAGATCGATGGCCACGCCATTACATGTGTAAACCACCACGTAATGACCCGCTTGCCCAGAGGCAACTCGGCCATATCGGGCAACCGAGCACCAGGTGTTACAAAGCCTCTTTGTCAAAGTTCATGCTAGCATTGGATACCTCGGGTAGAATAAATATCCTGCTGAAGGTTGAACGAATACGAATAACTGGCCGTGAAGGGGAAGTAAGCGGCTGTTTGTCAGCCTTGCAACTAACCTCGAACCGGCCACGTAGGTGTGGAACCACCCGGGCAGACGGTGAGCAGGAGAGCGACAGTCTCTCTCCGGGAAAATCGTGGGGCAAGAAACGGCAGAACAAAAACGTGGATAACGATCGGATCAGCCAGGTCGCGCCAGCCTGTGGAAGAGGGAAAGCACAAAGCTTGGCGAATGGGAGGAAGAGGGCGATATGACAACTGCGTCATTGGGGAGATACTCAAGGAGTCAAGGTGTCTTGACGATAACAGAGAAAAGGGGGAGGGGTATTGGTGAAGGGGTGTGTTTGCAAAAAGGGAAATCGAAATGGAAACAAGTCCGAATGGTGAGGTAGCCTTGGGGGGTGACTGACGTAGGATTTTGAGGGGCTATCTTTCCCCCTTCCCCCCCTGCGGCCTGGCTGGCATGTCTAGGTCGTAGATGCGAATTTTTTTTCCCCAAGTATTCTAGTCGGTGGTGGCGCCAATCCTCGGCTGGCGTTGATACGATGAGCCTCCAGGTTTTGGACGCCTGTATACGGTCTCGGTTTTGAAAATACGAATCAATGAGGATCCAGGGATGGAGCCGCGGCTGACTTGACAAGGGCGGCGAGGAGAGGCTGAATCTTTTCAGAAAATCCCTATCTTATTCAGATAGTGACGGTGGCACGCACAGCACATGAGAGTATGCAAGGGCGTACGTGGTGGAACTCTGGAAGGTATCAATCCGACTGTTTCTGCTGTGATCTACACTGAAAACAGTCGAACCGATACCTTTCACTACGTGGGGCAGTGCTTTGCGGTTTTCGCGGGTTTAAAGTTGGCTGAGGCAACGAGTTCAGTAATCTGACAAGAAAGGCAGCAGCATTCGACAATGATGGGGAATCGAACCAGAATGCCCAATTCCCAATCCCCGATCCCCGCCCCCCCCTTCTCTCCCCTCAGCCCGCGATCCCGCCGCGTTGGGATTCTCTGGACGAGACTGGACGGGGGCGCAGAGCCAGTCTCGCGTGTACCGATGCAATTTCAGGTTCGACGCCTCATTGGGGATTTGGCTGGAATGATGGCCCACCTGCTTTTTCAAGGAAGCGCAAGAATGGGGGCTTCAGCTACCTCCCAATTTCTCCCGCTCCCTTCTTGCTAAACTCACCAGATAAACTAGACGACGACATAACACAACACACGACACAGAACCTCTCCGACAATCTTACTACACGGCCTTCATCGGCTTCCCCTAGCCAGATTGGCCCGAGCCGCTCCGTCCACCACTCTGCCATCCCGGGCCGCAACAGAGGCAGCTCCAGCGGTCTGAAACGTCGACTCACCTTTCCACGTCTTTTTCTTCCTCTGTGCTCTTTGCACGAGACAGGATCAAATCGAATTCCAGAGCGCACCTTGCAGCCCAGATTTGCATTTTGCCCAGCGGGCTTCGTCTGGGCGCATCCAACCAAGTGCCCCGAGTGCTCCGCATTGCAGATCCTGGCGGGACTATCTGGGCTTGTTGAGGCAAAGCATTGGCTCGATTGGATCCCGCATATTGTCGAGCTTGTCCCAAGGGTGGATGACGTCCTCTCTCAGCGGCTCCCCACAAACGACAAAGGCCAGCTGCACCAGACGGACAGCGAGTGCATCATCAGAGCAACCCGAGGACCCTCCGCGAATCACGGTGACCCTCATACCTCCACGACTGTGTTTGCAACCCTGCTGTAGGGCACCCGCATTGACGGCTTGGAGGCTGTGACCCCTCCAAGCTGGGCTCTGGTCAATTGCAAGCCGTTTGCCGTAGGGCAGCTGCGTCGACGCCTAATAAAGACAAGCGGCACCCCACGATCCCCCCGTTCGAAATGGTCCGCATCATTCCCAGCCGACTGAAATCCGGCTACTCCAACAACTCAGCCTCCAATCCCGCCTCACAAAGCCGAAACGCGAGCCCCATGAGAAGCAAGGGTGATTCTGCGAGCCCCGAGGGCCGCAAGGACACAGGTCTGGTTCTCAATGTGGTTGTTCTGAGGGTACGGCACCATCTTGAGCCGAATTCCCAACCTTAGCCTTCTGTCTACCCAACCCTGCGTCGCTGACATTGTCCCCAGGCCAGAGATCTCGCCGCAAAGGACAGGGGAGGCACATCAGACCCGGTAAGTCGACCTGCAGGAGCACAAGCTACCCCGCGATGCGCCGCCAAGACTGACATTTCTTGCCCCTCAGTACCTCGTTCTCACCCTCGCCGATGCGAAGCACGTTACCCACTCGGTTTCTAAGACTCTGAACCCCGAGTGGAACGAACAGTGTCGCCTACCCATCAATGGCATCCAGAGCCTTCTCCTCGACGTTTGCTGTTGGGACAAGGATCGCTTTGGGAAGGACTACCTCGGCGAGTTCGATCTGGCCCTCGAGGAGATCTTTGCCGACGAGAAGACGGAGCAGCCCCCCAAGTGGTTCCCTTTGAAGAGCAAGCGGCCCGGTAAGAAGACCAGCGTGGTGTCTGGCGAGGTGCTTCTACAGTTTTCGCTTCTCGACCTGTCCAACCGGGACGCTAGCGACCGGCAGATTTTTGACAAGTTCGCTGCCATCGCAAAATCCGTCCCAGCTGTCGAGTTGGCATCTCAGAACCCTACCCCTGCGCGAACTCCTGTCCTCGGACCCTTGGGCAAGAAATCAAGCTCGCCTTCTCCGTCCGTCAACCGAACCCAGGAGGAAAACGATGACGATGACGACTACGAGGTCTACGAAGATGAGACGCCCGAGGATGAAGACCCTTCCAAGCCCGAGACACTCGAAAAGCGTAAGCGGCGACTTCGAATCAAGGGGTTGAAACGCAAAAAGAGGGAAAACCCGTACGAGTTCGTCAACGGCGGAAGCGATGTTGTGGGCATTATCTTCCTGGAGATTTGCAACATCACCGACCTGCCTCCTGAGTCCAATCTGACCAAGACGAGCTTTGATATGGATCCCTTCGTTGTAGCCTCACTGGGCAAGAAGACATACAGAACCAAGACGATCCGCCACAATCTGAATCCTGTCTGGAACGAAAAGATGATCTTCCAGCTCTTGGGTCACGAGCAGTCATACCAATTTCTTTTCACCGTTATTGACCGTGATAAGTACTCTGGTAACGATTTCATCGCTTCGGTGAACTTTCCGGTTCGTGAGCTCATCGAGAAGGCTCCAAAGGCCGACCCTGACACTGGTTTGTATAACTTGAAAGATGTACCTGAGTACGCTCCAGTGCAGCGACCCCGATTTATGCGATTGGGTCTGTCCCGGACATCCTCGACTCAGAGTCTCAGCAAGTTGGCCAGGCCGTCACTCTCCAAAAACCCGTCGACAACATCGACGTCCGGCTTGACAGCAATGCCAACCCCTTCTACCGCTGCGCAAGGACCCCCTCTTGATAACATTGCGGAGTCTAGCCAGCAGACGCTCCCTGGAACGGGAAATCTGCACCCTCAGGATAATGTGGTGGTTGCCGCCGCTTCTACTCTGGGAGAGACATCCCCGCCTGACGGCGATGACCCCGATTTCCTCTCCTACGTCCTGCCCCTCAAGATGAAAAATCTTGAGAAGTGGGAAGACAAGCATAATCCGCAGCTCACCATCCGCGCCAAGTATATGCCGTACCCAGCACTGCGACAGCAGTTCTGGCGAGCTATGCTGAAGCAATACGACACGGACGAGAGCGGATTGATCAGCAAGGTTGAGCTGACCACTATGCTGGACACCCTCGGCTCCACGCTGCGCGAGTCGACCATCGACAGCTTCTTCCAGCGATTTCCTCACAAGGCAGCTGATAGTGACGATGCCGAGGATTTGACCATGAATGAGGCCGTCATTTGTCTGGAGGGTCAGTTGGAGGCCAAGACAAAGCCACAGGGGCTCACAGAGCGTGTCAAGGCGATCCTACCGGATGCGGCGCAGGTGAGGAACCTTCTTTCGGTGCCCGGAAAGCCTACTGGCACAACGGATACGGACGCATCTGTCGACGGATCCCCAATTGAGTCTCATACACCCATTGAACCATCGACCATCACCGTTCCAGAACTTAGCACACCCGGAGAGGAAGGAGACCTCCTTGATCGGGAGGACCTAAACCTTGGGAATGGCGAAGAACACGTCGTGGAAATTAGGGAATGCCCCATATGCCACCAGCCGCGTTTAAACAAGCGGAAGGATACGGACATCATCACCCACATTGCCACTTGCGCAAGCCAAGATTGGCGACAAGTGAACAATTTGATGATGGGTGGCTTTGTCACGTCCAGTCAAGCCCAGCGCAAGTGGTACTCCAAGGTCATCACCAAGATCTCGTACGGGGGCTACAAGCTCGGTGCCAACTCGGCGAATATCCTGGTCCAGGATCGCCTTACCGGCCAGATCAATGAGGAAAAGATGAGCGTTTATGTCAGGTTGGGCATCCGCCTTTTGTACAAGGGCCTCAAGTCCAACAATATGGAGAAGAAGCGAAGTAGGTTTGCTCGCGCTTTGCCTAGTGATCTGTTCTGTTAACCGAGTTTTAGTCCGCAAGCTCCTCAAGAACATGAGTATCAAGCAGGGAAAGAAATTCGACGATCCAGCATCCAAGGCTGAGATTCCCAAGTTCATTGAGTTCCACCAGCTCGACCTATCTGAAGTCTTGCTGCCTCTGAACGAGTTCAAGAACTTCAATGAGTTTTTCTATCGTGCTCTCAAACCAGACGCGCGCCCGTGCTCCGCTCCAGACAACCCGCGTATCATTGTCTCTCCGGCCGACTGTCGCTCAGTTGTGTTTAACAAGCTTGACATTGCGACCAAGGTGTGGATCAAGGGTCGCGAGTTCAGTATCAAGCGCCTTCTCGGTGATGCGTTCCCCGATGATGTCAGCAGGTACGAGAACGGTGCTCTTGGCATCTTCCGTCTA
>Ga0247765_1000499_pt1 | contig 30098 bp, 33 predicted proteins | sample UWRJL106311C6_FD_179949 | JGI IMG/M metagenome (GOLD analysis project Ga0247765, IMG submission 179949) | Plant litter microbial communities from Arlington Agricultural Research Station in Wisconsin, United States - UWRJ-L106-311C-6 | ecosystem: Environmental > Terrestrial > Plant litter >...
TTCGGTTTGAGCTACGACGGCTCGTATCCTGCGTGCCAGCGGGTCAACATTCTCGGTGGCCTTGCAGGAATTCCGGATCAGAGAGGGTACGAGTGCACCTCGCACCCCACCGCAACGACGACTGTTGCCCACCTCTGCTACTGCAACGCCCAGGGCGCCATCGAGTGCAGTTAGTGTAATTTCCGGTAGGCCCGTTCGCCCGGGCCTACCGGCCCTCCACCCGCAACAGCCCGGCCTCGAATCTCCGCCGCACCTCGCCCAGAGAAAACCCGGTCGCCATCTGGTAGTGCGGCCGGTCTGGCCCGCCCAGACTCATCGGCCAGTCTCCTCCCCACTCCACTCCTGGAGGACGAAGGGTGGCGATCATGGAATACTCCGAGCCATCCGGCAGATACTTCCCTCCCTCGAATACCCCGACATCGAAGGCGAGCCCGAAGTTGTGGTTGGACTGGCCGCCTCGAGCTCGGGTCACGATCGGACCCGGTTTCTTCGTGCGCCCCTGCGCGTAGATCTCGTCCTGCTCGGCGTAGGTCCGGGTGCCGGAGATCACCCGGACATCCATGCCGTGGAGAGCGCACTCCCGGAGGAATCGGCGAGCAGCTCTCTGGGTGGCCGGGAGGAGTGTGGCGATTGCCTTCTCTGAGCGCGGATCCACTGCGCCGGCCTCCAAGGCGATCTTGGCGCACATCTCCTGGAAGGCTGCGGCGGCGGCTAAGGTCTTCGGGCCCATCTGGCCATCGAGGGGTCCGGGGTCGAAGCCGCTGCAGCGTAAGAGGCGCTGGAAGTGGAGGACGTCAACGATGCCACTCATTGCGGACTACCCCAGGGCTCGCGGCCATGCAGTCTCTTCTCGGCCCACTTAGAAGGCATTTGGCCGATGGTGCCATCCCACCAAAGCCAGCCGAGACGTAGGCACCCAAGAGGGAGGTGCACGTCTAGGAATGGACCCTTCAGGTCGAGGTGAAAACCCGCGGACAGAGCGACTTGGGGCATGAACTGGAAGTCAAACCAGCGGCGCACTCGGCCGCTCACACCCCCACCTCACCAAGCGGCAGCCTCGGCATGATGCTGAGATCCAGCATGGCTCGACCACCCCAACAGATGTTCCAGGATCGTCGACCGTGGGGCTGGAGGGTGGGTTCGTCGAGCCCGCCCCGAGCAGCGACGTCGCCAATAACGTACCCGTGGACGGCCTCGGCAATGACGGCGACGAGCCTCTCAGGCTCCACAGCTTCAGGTACCCACGGTACGGCGAGCAGGTCCAGATCGTTCCGCATGCTCCCGTGGACGGCGATCGCGTAGCCCAGACCCTTGGCCGCTTCCCGAATCGAGGGGAGGAGCTGGGCGTAGATGCTGACCAGAGAGCCGAAGTCGTGGTCTTTGTCGCTCACGCTCGCGCTCCGATCGTCTCGACCACCGCTCCCTCCGGCAGGGGCGGCATGGGCTTCCAGTCGTAGTACAGGTCCGGTTCATGACCGAACCGGCAGATAACTCCACTCAGCGCGTCCCTCCCCAGGATCTTGACCGCCGCGTCTGTGGGCTCCATCCAAGCTCGATAACCCTCTCCCGGAATGGGTGATCTCTTGACCGGGATCCGAAGTAGTGGGAGCGGGTGGTTGGCCAGCCGGACGCGAAGGCCACCGCCGTTGGAACCGAGCGGCGGCATGCTCAGGATCTCGTCGAAAAGGGAGACGGAGAGTCCGTCGTACTTCGGCCGCTTCGTCCCGATCACCCGCGAGAGGATGCCGTCAGCTGGGCGAGAGCGCCACTGCGCCAGGCCGGCGCCGTTGGACGGATCGTCGATATCCTTTGCTCGAGCGCTTGGCGCGCAGACGATACCGGCCACGTTAAAGACGCGGTAAAGGGCCACGCACCGGCCGACGTTGCCCTCACAGGCCGCCGCGAGCTCGCTGTCGCCGTCCCTCAGTGCCGTGCGCCACACCACCATGATGGAGCCGAGTACGAACTCGGCGTGCGGTGCGGGCTCCAACTGTTCGCACTGGCCAGCCCGCGAGTGGTGTCCTACCTCCAGTTGCTCACGCTCCCACTCCAGCCAGAGCCGACGGGCTTCCGCGGCATGGGCCTTGTCCCCTGCGATCGCGGCCGCCAACCGCATCAAACCGTAGTTCATGCTCCCGGAGAAGCTGAGCGGCTGGGCGGAGGACAAGGGCTTTCCGGCCGCCGCTTCGTTCAGATTCTTGAGAAGACCCACGTGGCCAGCCATCAGGGGAGCTTCCTTGCCGGCCGGATGGCGCCGATGATGGGAATGGACTGATCCGATCTCCGATTCCGCTTCAGGTGCTTCGTCGCTTGGTGAGTTGCGGTATTGCCCACCAGAGTGAAGAAGAGGCCCGACGCCAGGGCGCGCCACATCGCTACGTCGCCACACGTCCCATGGGCTGAGCACTCCCATAGCGCGGAGCAGATCCCGACCGCGATGATGAGCAGTCCCATCACAACCTGCTTGCCGCCTGGGGTGAGCCGGTCGTAGGCGGGCTTGATGCCGGGGAAGGAGGCCGCGAGCGAGAGCGCCATGCCGGCGAGGCCAGGCAAGATTTGAAGGTCGACGTTCATCCCTGTGCCTCCCCGGCGGCGATTAAAGCTTCCGCCGATTCGATGTTCATGGTGGTCAGTGTCGAGAGTACGGTCTGCGTGGAGAGATCGGCGAGAGGCGCAGAGTTCCGAGCCTGAATCTCAGCGACAACCATCTTCACTCCGGTCTCGACAAGCAACTGCACGAGCTGTTGGTTCGCCTTCATTGCGCATTCCCCTTCAAGGCGATCAGGTTAGCGAGCAGGCGCTCAACCTCACCGAGCTGCAGTACGAGCGCCGCCTTGTCACTCTGAGCGCCAGTCGAGATCCAGACGCCGAGCACCACTTTTGACGCCCGGAGAGCCGCCTCGACCCCTTGCCCGGCTACCCGCACCTGCTCGATCTGGGAGTTCGTCAGAATGCCGCGGGCGTGCGCCTGCCCCGCTGCGGTGAGAGTCGCGGCATAGAGGTGGTTGGCCTCAGCGAGAGCTTGAACATAGGGCGCGGCGGGGTGTGCCGAAGGCCGAGGAGTGCCGGTGCAGCTCACGGCCAGGGCGCCTATGACCAGAAGCACGAGGATGGATCGGAAGCGCAAGGGCCACTCCTTCACGGATTGAGCTTCCGCCACCATGGGCGGATACTCCAGTTGCGGGTGATGGTGTCGAGGTATTCGACGGCGAGCGTGGCGAGGAAGACGCCGCCGATGGTCTGCAGAAAGGCTTTCACTCGGCCTCTCCCTTCCGCCGAGCGGGCACCCTGCCGCCGCCCCAAGTTTCATCGAGAACGTCGAGGCGCTTCTCCAACATCTCGGCCTGCTGCTTCATAAGCGCGGTTTGCTGGGATGAGTTCGCCGCGATCTGTTCAAACGAGATGGCCATACTGTTGAGCACCTTTCGAAACAAGCTGACGCGGTTGCCGTCCGCGTCGGGCTCCGAGACGAAGCGGGCGACCATCTTCACCTGCTCGACCAACGTCATCCTGAGGTCGCCATCCTCCACCAAAAGAGCCCGGTGGATCTCGCCAATGCGCTTCATGTCGCCCGGCGAGACGCCATCCTGCTTGACTTTGATGTGCTTCCCCACCCAGCCCGCTGCGCCAGCGGCAATGAGCGCGAAAAGCTCCCCCACTTCTCGCCACGAAGGAAGCGATGTCGGCAGATTCGGATCAGGCATCTTTTGGGTTTCTCCAGACCACCAGATCCCTCTGGGGTCGAGCAGGTGGACGGAAGCGCCGAGGTTCAGCGCGCCGGATTGAGGGCTTACGCTCGCGAGGTGCAGGCGGGAGGCCGTGGCCGTGGACGCAGGCGAGCACCCCGGGGCGGTTGGGCCAAGGGATGCGGGGGAAGCCGCACGTCTGGCACGGCGGGAGCGTTCCGACTCGCGGGAGTTGCGGGACGGTTATCACGCCGCGAGGCTCCGGAATGGTTTATAATCAATTTTCCGGTTGGCCCTCGACAGGCTTCGACCGCATTCCCGGGGCCTCCAGCGGGTAATCTGGAGGCGCGATCGGATGCCCACCCCTTGTAAGGGATAGGCACCCGGTTCGATTCCGGGGGTCGGCGTCTTTCCGCTCACGCCCTACACCCCGATGACAGGCAGACCCGAAGCCGCAACATCTAGTCGCGATCCCCATCCTCAGGCAGCTCGATCCCGATCGCTCCATCATCAATCGCAGCCCGGATCATGGAATCGAGGAAGAGGTGCGTGGGCGTGGTGCCGTCTTCCGCCTCGGAGTTCATGGCGTGTACCACCTCAGTGGCGAAGCACGCGGCGTCTACGACTCGGGGGCCGCTCCACTCTCCGGTTGCGGGGTTATATTCGCGGCAACCGTCGTCCTCCTCGGCTGCGAACTTGAGCGTATCGATGCCAATCCGCAGCACGATCTCATCGCCTTCTACGCTCACCCGGAGGGGTTGATTGATCACGGCTTCCCCTTTACGGCCTCGACCTTGGCCAGCCACTCATAGACCGCCTGCAACCGGCGCCGCTGCTGAGGGCGCACGGGATTGATCCATCCCGCCGCTACCCGGAGAGTCTCGAGGAGCTCAGCGGGCACCGCGACCAGCACCGGCTGCGCGGGGCAGGAAGGGCAGGCCACGGGCGGCTGACACGCCTGGCACTCCACTACAGGGGGGCACGTCACCGCTGGCGGACAGGCAGCGCATGGAGCGGGAGGCACCATGCAGACCGAGGGCAGTGCGCAGGAGGGCGTAGGCGGGCCGACGGGCGGCTCCGCTCTGTGGAGTTGCGCGAGCAGCGGATCCACCACAGCTCCCCACCAGCTCTGCCCGTTGTACCGCAACATGCGGGCGTCCACCCAGTCCGTAGTGGTTGCGACGTATGTCCGCGACAGCCCAGCCAAGAGGCCCGCCGCCGCGAGCTCCGTCAGGTCCTCAACGCTCGTGCCTTCGGGCCCGCGCAGTGTTCCAAGGGGCCGCTGAGGAAGGCCGTACCGGGTCAGGAAGAAGTCTCCCGCCATCGGAATCTCGGGATGGAAGGTCCCGGTGATCTGTGCGCCGGTCCCATCCTTCAAGGCGACGGTCTGTCGGAGACCGGATTCATAAAGTCGGCGCCCAAGCTCCTGCGCACAAAGCTGCGAGCCCGAGAGCAGGAGAAGCAGGAGAGCGAAGTAGGAACGTTTCATAGAGCCTCCACTGTACCGGTGTACTATTTCACCAGTATAGCTCAAGCAAGCGCCCGAACAGAAACCTTTCGGCCGGTCCTGGTGACGCCCAAGACAATGAAGCTCCGACCCGGTGAACCCATGCCTAGGCGAGGTTGGGGGGGACGGTCCGCAGTCTCGTAGGTCACGCGGATCTCAGCCCCTGGTGTTACGGCTAGAGCCGAGGATCGGAACGGGATCACACGTCGAATCCGATCCGGTCGGTAGAGCGGGAGAAGTCGCGCCGCTTCGGCCATCGCGTCCGCTTCGTTTAGAAGCGGACTTTCAATTTCCAGGATGCGGGCGTTCGGGTGATCGTCCAGAATCGTGGCATCCTGAACTACGGGCGCCTCGCGCCACCGGGACTGTGCGAACTGGTACCGGGCCGGCTGCGCGGTAACGATGCTCTGAAGCTGATCCGCCGTCATTACGTTGTGGTTTTCTGCGTAGAGGACGCGGACCCCACAGACCTCAGAGGTGATCCGGTCGCTCGCGTCGTCAATCTCCTGGTAGTAGGTATCCCGACTTCCGAAGTCCCCGGCATCGGGCGTTCCCGTCGGAAGCGCCACCTGCCCCGCTTGCAGGAGATCGGAGCCTAAGGCCGGTCGGGCATACGAGGTCAGGCCTTGCAGGAGGCTGTGGAGCACGTCCTGGCACGAACTCGAGTCATCAATGACCACGCCACAGTCCGCTGCCGTCTGGCGAATATAGGCGGAGAGGGAAGCGGTATGAATCGCTGCCCTTGTGTACCCTGCATAGCGCAATGCCACCACTACGATCAGATCGGCGGGCGCAATCCGCGAGTAGGTCCATGCCGCTCCCCCCGAGAGGGTAATCGCCGGACCGCCGCTCTTGAGGTTCGCGCAAGATGTGCCGGTGTTCTCGCTGAAACTCCAGCCCGCAGAAAGCCACGTCTCGGTTCCGATAACCGGGAGCACCACGAGCGATTCGATCTCCGCCTGCGTCAGCACGCGGTTCGCCACCATGACCTCGTCCAGGCGACCGGTCATGAAGTTGCTCGAGACATCGGCCGAGCGTCCCACCGCGAACGAGGACGAAACCGTATTGAAGGTTCCCGAAACGGCCGTCGAGGCTACCGGCGAGCCATCGACGTAGATCCTAAGAAGCCCACCAGAGACGTCGAGAACGCCAGCGACGTGATACCAACGGTCTTGCAGTAGCGAGTCATAGACGGCGGTGTACTGCGTCCCCGCATCGTTGATGACACTCCACCGCAGGCGGTTGTTAGCACCCGTGGTGATGCCCAGCTTTCGAAAGCCAGCACCGTTGCCCGAGCGCCACCCGCAGAAGTCCCGGTTGCTCGCCGCGGTAACACCGGTGCTCACCAAACACGCCATGGTCATGCTACCGGCCGGGCAGGTATAGGTGGCGGTGCCGACTCCGGTGCCGTCGAAACTCAAGGCGGACCCGAAGTTCGTCTCGCCCACCATGTCGGCGGAGAGCTTTCCGTTTGCTGCGGCTACGAGGTTTACAAGGCCTCGGGTCAGGTCAACGCTGTACTGCGTGGTTACGGTGAGCGCCACATGGTTCGACCGGACTGCTGGAATCGCGAGCATGGGCCCGTAAGCCGCGCCGAAGATGTTGCGGCTCGGATCAATGTTTGTAAGCGGCACGTCGAGAGCCTTGCCGATCACGACCGGCGCCTTCTGGCCGACCAAGGAGGATCCACACCACCCAGAGCTCGCCCACGTGACACCTGTTCCGAAGGTTCCGGTAACCGTTGAGCCCGACTTCGTGCCCCGAGTTACCGAGCCCGACCCCTCCGCCAGGAGCAGAAGGTCATCCAGCCCGGTCTCTGTGCCGAGCAGAGGCATCAGCATGTTTGCGTCGATCTGCGCCAGCGTGCGTGCCACAGACCAAGGCCGCAGGTAGGAAATCAGTCCCCGGAAGTTTGGACCGACCTTCAGGTGGGCCGTGTTGGTTGCCAGCGTGCCGGTGACGCCTGTCGTGGTTGCTTGGAGGACCCGGTCGACATAGACCTTCCGTGTGGACGCGGAGGAGTCCCAGACCACTGCGATGTGGTGCCACTGGAGAGGGCGGATGGTTGCGGCCGGAGTGTCCGTGAAGGCTGGCGTCTGCTCACGAACGCCCCAGCGCAGCGCCCCGGAACCGCCGGTCCCAACGTCGAGATATCGGCCTGCGCTCCCCGTGTCTTTGGAGTGGACGACCTGGCCTGCCACCGTGGGATCGAAACAGTAGATCCAGACCTCTTCGGTGTAGGTGCCGGTGCGGTTGAGGACATTTCCGTAGTCGACGTGTCCCGCCGAGGTGCCTGGGAACGAGAGGCACGGGGGATTGAGATCGTGCCGGTTAAGCTGCTTTCGGAAGTTTCCTAGGGCACCGTTGAGCTTGATCGTCACTCGCGATGGGGTGACCTTAGGACGCCCTACGCCGACCCCGGAGAATAGCGGTTGTGCGGTCGCGTCGTCGTAGCGGATCGGGGTGCCGTTCGCGAGACGCCCCACCAAAAGGCACCGCACCGATAAGCCATCGACGGAGACGCCCGTCTCCCAGTCGTCATAGGTACCATCGTTGTGCCATTCGAGGACACCAGCCTCGATGCCGGCGAAGCCTCCAAGCCGCTCGCCTTCGTCAATTGACATCTCGGTGTTGAGGGAGGACGTGATGCCCCTGGAGAACTCGACGTCTATAGATGCGTCTGCCGAGGTGGAGTACGTGCGGGTTGCTTTCCGCAGGATGTTGGTAGCTCCCGACTGTCGGTAGGTGATCTCCCACAGCTCGGTACGTTCGATGACGTTGAGGTCCGCCAGGAGGTCTTCGTACGCCGCCATGGGGCTAGATGTCCTCCTCGATAGTCATCGAGCAGGTGAAGCCCTGCGGGCTGGTAGCGACACCTTCAAGCTGGGGAGGCTCTTTAAGCGGACCATAGATGTCAGTCTCGTTGATCCTTTCCACTTCGTCCGGCGCAGTGACCCAATAGGCGGATCGAGTGGTGCCCAGATACCGAGAGACATAACCCGCGACGTGATCGAGACCAGAAGCGCGCGAGAGCGCCGGCCACGTGATGTCCATTTCTCTGTAGCTCTGCCTAGCCTCCACGGCGAGGTGTCCGTTGATTCTCTCCTTTATGGACGTGTCCGGCCGGCGGAAGTGAATTCCGTGCTCGATTGAGGCGTCGGCGCCGCTCGGATCTTCAAACGCGAGAGCGTCGCCGATGACTAGACGGCCGAGGTTGAGAGTGCCGCTAAAATTAGAGAGAGCCTTAAACTCAAAGAACATCTGGTCCCAGTAGGTTCCGTTGGGGAAAATGTGGCGCAGGTAGAGGTTCTCGTAACGAGCCGGAGGCGTGAAGTACCCCATGGGCACAACCGGATCCATCCAACCGGAATCGGTCACAAAGGCGTCCGCGGTGCTGGCAAAGTCCGGACTCCACTCCACAGATTTGAACTCGACCGTGGCATTCGCCGATGCCGTCCCGGTCAATCGGAGACTGACTCCAGACGTGGGGGGCGGGGGTCCACCTGGAAGGCTGCCCGCATCCCAAAGAAACGTGATGAGTTCGCCGTCACCCGTCGTCGTGACGGTTACGGGGGCTCCGGCCTGCCGGACGACCCCACCCACCAAGATTTCTGGAGTCACAGTTGGCGGTGTGGCGCCACCCTTTTTTCGGACACGAAAGCGCATTATTTGGAGATCGGTGCCGACCTTTAATCCGCAGTCGTCAGCAACTGGGTCGAAGGCAACTGCCAGAACAGTGTTCGCAGTGCTGACGTTTGCAGTTAGCCACGATCCAACCGGAATCTCCGGATCGACGTCTTGCGTGGCCGCAACACCCGCCGATACGTTGAGGTTTGCGCTGCCAGAGATTGATGCTGGCCTTGCCTTGCAGGTGAATGACTTGACGTCGCCACCGGGCCCCCCTGAGATCGTCCGCACGCGCCATTTCGTGGCGAGGTAATCGGGCAAGCCCTCATAACCGGGTCCGGTGAGATCATGGTTGATGAACGCAGCGAGACGTACCGGCTGCGGCAAGATGTTGGAGTTGCACAGAAAGCATGTACTACTCCAGGTCGAAGCTGCGGCTCTCGCCACGGAGGCGACGTCCGCCGTAAGAAGCTTCTCCAGCGGGTAGTCGGGGTTCCAGTTCCCTCCAGAGAGAAGGCAGGAATCCGCCGCGTTGTACGGGACAACGAACGGTTCGGTCATCGCGCCCTCGCTCTCGCCCGCTTGGCATCCGCGGCGTCCTCAGCAATCACGTCAAGGTCGGCGATCTCCTTCTGTGCATCGGCGGAACGCTCGCGCCGAAGGGCGGCGACTTCCTGGCGGAGCGACCGCAGCTCCCGCACCACGTCCTCGTTCTCGCTGGAGTCGCCGCCACGCACCGGGAACGGCACCACTGGTGCCACAGGAGCTCCTGCGGAGAAGCGATCGACCGGGGCGGCAGGAGCCGAGGCGAACCGGTTGGAGCCTCCGTAGAGGTTGCCCACCCCGTTGTTCGCGTTGAGGTCGATCACCGCCTGCCGGAGGCTGATGAGATCGGCGTGGGCCTGGGCGGCTGCGTCTGTGGCGATCGTGCTCTGCCGGCGAACGAGGTCCTGCAGCGTAGCCGCCTCCACTGCCGGCGAGACCGCCAAGTTCGCGAAGTCGGCGAGCGTCTGCTGCACCAACTGGGCGAAGCCACCGGAGAGGCCCTCGCCAGCACCACCGGCAAAGTAGGACTGAGCGACCTGAAGGAGGGTGTCCCGAATGCCCACGAGGTTTCCGAGAGCTTCCGAGTTCCCACCCTGTGCGGCGGCGAGTGTGCGCTGGTAGTCCGCAAGGGCGGTCTGGAAGCGCTCCTGAGGACCGAGGGGGGATTGCGCCCCCGTCAAGATCCTCCGGTTGGAGTCGACGAGGTTCCGGACAAGGTCGGTGAAGCTGATGGCCGCCTGTCGCTGAGCGTTTGCGAGAGCCTCGGCTTGTTCAATATTCCGCTGCGCTACATAGTCCACGAGGTCAGCGACCGACTGAGCGGCGCGGGCCGTCCCGTTCGCGACTGCGACAGCCGCGTCATGACTCGCCTGCCAAACATCCTTGTCCTTCTCCCAGAGCCCAGCCGCGATGAGTTCCGCCTTTAGGATCTCGTATTGCAGCTCGACTTCTTGCTTCTTCAGCTCTACGATCTTTCCCTGCCACTCTGGAAGGTCCTTCAGCGGCTCGAACAGGCGGTCTTCAAGCTGGTAAGTCGCAGCGCGCTTCGCCATGTCCGCGGCATGATCGAGGGCGACCGAAGCCGCCAGCACCTCGGCGGCCGACATGCCCGACGCCTTCGCCAGCTCCACAAGGTTCTCGCGCAGCTCGGCAGTCTGGGCGTCAATCTGGGCGAACGGATCGGAAATGCCGGCGAGCTGCATCACGCCCTGTGCCCAAGACGCCTTCATCTTGTCTAGGAACTTCCCCTCCATGAAGTCGCGGAGCCAGTCAGGGATACCGGTCTCTTTCCGTCCCAACTTCTTCAGGTCGGCAAAGAACGCCATGCCGGTGGCAAGCTGGCGGGTGAAGTCCGTCCCGATCCCGGCAAGCGACTCCGCCTGATCACGAAGCGCTTTCTTTCTCTGGTCGGCAATGAGCCGCTCCCCCTCCGCGAGTTGGGCCTGGGTGAGGTGGCCCTCCTTGGCCTCCTTGTTCCAGTCGGACTGAGCCTTTTGAGACTCTCGGTAGATCCGCATGGCGTCGGAATCGTTCGCGTGCCGGAGGTCGTCGAGGTGGTCGAGAGCACCCTTGCGCGCGTCCTGCCGGCCGGAGCCACGCCCACCCGCAGGCTTGCCCGCAGCCTCGCGAGCCGCCGCATACGCATCGTTGAACATCTCGCCGAACTCGGCCCACTTGTCCAGGGCGAGCAGTTGGGCCTTGATCGCGGCGAACTCGATTTCCACCTTGAGCAGCGCATACTCGTGCGCTTGCTTGGCGTACTTCGCGGACCCTTCGAGATACTTGTAGAGGGTGTCGAAGATGGCGCCGTTGAGCTGTGCCCCTGAGATGGCCTCCGGAACCCGGTTGAGTTGATCGAGGTAGCCGGTCAAAACCGCTCGGAGCCGGTCTGCCGATTCGCCGGTCTTGCCGCTGAGACTGGCGAGCTGCTCCTGAACCAGCTCGATCTGCGCAGTGATGAGCCCGCGCGCCTCCTCGACCCCTCGATTGAAGGAGGCCAGATCCGCCAGCCGCTTGGCGGAGGAGTCGTCCACGCCGAGGAGCGAATTGCGGACCGCCTCTACTTCCCGATTGCGGGCCGCTACCAGATCGCTGACAGCGCGCACTTCCTCCAGGGCGGATTCCACGGAGAGGCGTCCGCCGCCCTTGTAGGGCAAGCCTCCAACCGGGTCCCCCGTAGGCTCGCCGTCTCCCGCCCCACGGCCACCCACGAAGGGGTCGCGGATGATGACGCCACCGCCACGAAGGGTTTGGCTATCCGCGATCCTGGACTTCAGATCCCCGAGAGCCTTCCGGATCTCGTCGTCGATATTCAGCCCGAACTTCGTGAAGATGTCGTAGACCTGGGAGCCCACGGTGCCGAGCCGGGTGGCGACCCTGGCGAACGCCTTATCCAGCTCCCCCTGGAACTGGTCCGCCGTCTCGGCCGCTGACTTCGAGATGGCATCGCGAACCTCAGCGGGGAGACCGCCGATCCGCGACTGCTTCACGGCCTGGATCGTGGCGAACTGGAACGCCGCCTCGGCATCGTTGCCAAAGTGGCGGATCAGCCCGTCGGCGTACTGGACCCAATACTCGGTGTGCTTCCCATGGCCGGAGCGGGAGACGGTCAGATCTCCGGTCCAGCCCTGCATGATCCCGCCGAGCCCACGGATGATTCCGGTGACGGTCTTCACCATGCCATCCGCAACGTCGCCGAGGTGCTGAATGCCGGTGGAGGCGCTCCCGAGAGACCACGTCAAGGAGCCGGAGCCGCTGGCCCCTACCCGGAACTGTTCGAACTCCCGCTTGTGGTGATCGATCCAGTTCTTCGCCAGGAAGTACACCGCTGCGAAGATGGCCACCGTCGCTCCGATGCCCGCCAGCGCCCCAGTGCTGATTCCGCTGCTGCTCGCTCCTGCCCCCGCGGTGCTGCCGCCACCTGCAGCCGAGTCAAGGGCGGCCGCGCTGGCCCCCCGCGAGCCCGCAGCCGCCGTGTTCCCGTAGAGGTAGCCGTACCCTGACTGCGCCGTCTGAGCCCCACGGTAGGTGCCCCAGACCGAGCGAGCAGCGGAGATCCAGCCCGTTCCCCCGCTGCTTCCTCCTCCGGGGGAGCCACCCTCGCCGAGCACAGATTGAGCCGCCTTCGCCCGGATCACCGCGGCGATGAACACTCTCACCCATTCTGCGATGGCCCGGACCGCCTGCTGGAGGAACGACTGCCACATGTCCTTCCACTGGACCTTGGAGCCAGTCACCGCGGCGGCCACGTTGTCGAGGATGGAATCCCGGATCGTGGTGCCCAATTGAACCCAGGGGGCCTTCAGGTCGGCTGCGAGTAGAGCGGCTTCTTCACGGAGGCGGCCCATGGTGTCGCGGACCGTGGCCGTCATCTCCTGCGTCCCTTCGACGTTCTGCTCTCTGAGTTTCGCGAGCAAGTCACCCTGAAAGCTCGCTGTGACGTTCGCCAACTGCTTTAACGTGGCGAGGTAACTATCCAGGAATTCCTCGTTGACCTTGAAGAGGCGCCCAGCTTCGGCATCCGCCTCGTTCATCCTGGCAAGAGCGTCCTTCGCAGCAGCAATCGAGAATGTCAGCCGGACGAGTTCCAGCCGTTGGGCGGAGGTGGCGCCGGCCCCTGCGGCCCGAGCTTTCGCCAGCGCCTCCTGTAAGGTGATCTCAAGCTTGAGCGCCTCTACGCCACGCCCTCGGGCCTGAACCTGAGCTTCGATATTGCGAAGCTCCAACTGCGCCGCGGCCACCGCGTCGAGCGCGGCCTTGCGCAACCGTTCCAGGTCTTGGCTCAGGCGCCCGGTGCTTGTAGCTGCATCGTCGCTTGCGGATGCGATCCCTTTAACATGCTTCTGGTGTTCCTCCAGTCGGGGAGTTAGATGCGCGAGAACGTTGTCGAGGTTCTTCTCCTCTTCCGAAAGAACTCCGATCTGCTTTAGCAGGTGGTCTCTTGCGGCTTCGTCCAGACGCAAGACTTCGGGAGAAGGCCGGAAGGAAGGCGACGACGCGCCCTCTTGGCTATAGCCGGCTTGTGTGAGGAGTGCCTGCTTCTCCTGCTCAATCTGCGTCCGCCGGGCGGAAAGTGCGTCGATCCCTGCCTTCGCGGCATCGATCTGCTGCTGCTCAAGTTCACCGTACGCCTTGCGGAGTTCCCCGACCGCGCCCACTTGGTTGGCAAGGCCGATGTTGAGCTGAGTATTGTTAGCATCGGCATCGCGCAATGACTCGACGAAATGATTAAGACCCAATAGAGCGAGAGGAACCCAGGTAATCGGGTTCACCAGCAGCGCCCGATTCAAGCCAAGGACGCTCGTCCTCGCAACCTCAGCATTCAACGCCATAGCCCGGAAGCCCAGAGCAATCGCGTTGAGCGTCTGTGCGACCCGCAGTACAGCGTACGATTCCAGGAGGATCTTTACCGCCTCAAGATGGTCAATGAGGATGAGGAGGACCGCGGAGACTGGCTCGATGAGTTTCGCGAGACCCGTAAACACATCGACGAGAACGGCCGCCACCTTCTTCCCGCGCTCGCGGAACTCCTCGGAATCCAGCGCCCGAATCGCTCGTTCCACCATCGAGCGAATCAGGTTGCCAATGTCGCCGTCGCCGAGATCCTGGAGGAGGTTCCCCCAGGACACCTTCAGGGCGGAGAGAGCTCCCGGCAGCGTGTTCCGGAAGGCAGCAGCGGATCCGCCAACCTCCACCGCGAGCTCCTGGAGAATGACGCCCTGAGCCTTGGCGATCTGACCGGTTTCCACGAAGGCCTTGATCGTCCGCTTCTGCTCCTCCGAGAAAGAAATGCCGACCTTCTTGAGCGCGGTGATTCCGGCGATCGGATCATTGAGAGCCTTTCCCACCTGGATCGCCGAGGTTTTGAGATCTCCTTCCAGCCGGGTCGAGAGGTCCAGCACCGCCTGCTGCGCCTGTGGAAAGACGTCGTGTCCGATCTTGGTGAACGTGAGCAGCAGGGACTCCGCCCCCTGGATCACCTCATCATCGATGCCAGTGAGACTGGAGAAGCCTTCGGCCATGCTCACCAACTGCGTGGCGGTGTAACCGGCAGCGCCCCCGGTAGACTTCACCCCGGCCGAGAGCTGAGCGAAGGCCTTCTCTCCTTCGCCCACTTCTTCAATCAGGCTGTGGATCACAGACCCCACCGACACATAGGCAGCGAGCCCGGCCACGAGACCGCCGATCCCAAGGCCACCGCCGGAGGACGAAGCGTGCGCGGCCTGCCGGCTTGAAGCCTCCTGCTTCTCGATCGCCGCGGTGAGGCGTAGCCGCTCCCTGATTTCACGCTCGAGCACTACGGCTTGCTCGCTTCCGAGCTTCACCCCAGAGGCTATTACCCGGTTGAGAATTTCCTCCTCTTGCCGCTGCTTCGCTACAGCAGCAGGCCCATGGGCGTAGGAGGCCAAGCGGCGGCTGAGCGAGGCATTGCCTTGCACCAACTCAGCCGTCGTCTTCGCTACGGAATCGTGAAGCGTTCGTTCCGAGGCCGCGAGCTTTTCGTTCTCGCTCTCCAGCCTCGCGGTAGCAGATGTCAGCTCTATCTCTACTCGGAGGTTGGCGAGGTACGCCTGCCCGAGTTTCGTTGCGGGGTCGAATCCGGCGGATACGGCGCGGTTCACGAGCTCGCGTTCAGCCCGGAGCTTTGCCGCGCCCCCTGCTTCGGCCTGCTCGGCAGCGAGTTCTTCGCGGAGTGCACCTGCGTGCCTGAGCGAGAGGTCGGTGGCGCTCTGAAGAGTCGCTCGGTACGCCTCCATCTTCCCCGAGAGGGAGGCAACCAGGCGTTCCTGATTCTGGTATTCCTTGGAAGCGTTCTTCCCGGCCGCCGCGAGTTGGCCCAATTCTTGTTGTGCGGCCGAGAGTCTCGCTTCCGTGCCAGCGATAGAGGTGGTGAGGCGGGCCGCGTCGTTCGCGAGATCTGCCAGGCTCTTCCCTGCTCCCCCGACAGCCGTGGCGGCACGCTTCGCGCCTGCGCCGATCACATCGAATGATGTGCCATCGGCCTTGATAACCACGGAAACGACGAACGGGGAAGAGCCGGCCACGGGCTACGCCTTCCTCTCAGCGCTGAATTTGTTCTCCAGCTCTTCCAAAAGGTCACGCATAGGAAAAAGCACGTCGCGGGCAAACTCTGGATCGAGACCGTTCTCGGTCGCCCAGTTGGTCACGTGGCCCCAGTCCAGAGCAATGTTGTGAACCAAGCCACCCATCCCGCCAATAGAGACGCTCCGCTGGCAGAGGCGCCAGAAGTCGCGCCAGTAAACGACGTTCTCTTTCTCCAACTTAGGCGCAGGATCATCGATGAGGCCCTCCGCCACTGCCTGCTGTTCCAGCGCAATTTCCAGCCGGGCAATGCGCTCATCCAGTCGGGAGCGCTCCGCCGCCGCCTCATTGAGGGCTTCCTCGGGTGAGAGTCGGCGACGGTCATACTTGCGCTCTAAGGACTCGCGGAGGACCGCTAGGAGTTTCCCTGGGTCTTCTCCAACTCACGGAGGTTGAAGTTCTCCTCTTCGATGATGAAGTTGAGAACAGCGGCGCGGACGGTGCGGATCTCCAGCAAGCTCCGCAGGATCTTGTGCAGTTCCTTCTTGTCCTCCGGGTGAGCCAGGGGAACGCCCGCCGTCTCCTCGAAGTCGGCATGGTCGTGCAGCACGCGCCCCACCCACGAGGATCGAACGTGGTCTTCCGCAACCTCGTCCGGGATGGGGTAATCCTTCGGCTTGCTGTGCTGCCGGCGCCACAGGTCGTCGAGGCGCTTCTGTTCCTTCTGAAGATCCTTGTTCGCGACGTAGGTAACCTGCACCTTGCCGAGGTACACGCCGCCTACCATGTGGATCTTCATCCAGACGCCCGTCTCGACCTCGAACTCCTCCTGCTTGCGGACGTCAGCGAGGGAGGCTCGTTGAATCGTCGGGGCCTCGGGACCTGCGGGACTCTGGGGAGGCGGCTGCACCTCGACTTCATCAAGATTGCTCATCGGATCCATTCGCTTCTACCTTTCGTAGAAAGCTCCGGGCCGGTGGAGTCCTGGCGCCCCACCGACAGGCCGAAAGGTGCTTCTCCAGGAACCCGGGCCGGAGCAGGGTTGACTTCGTTAGGCGGTGGTCACAGTGACCGCACCGCTGGCCAGCATGTAGCTGTAGCTGGCCTCCATCACTTCGTTCACGGCACCGCCGAGCGGCACCTCGGAAAGGATGGCGGTCATGCTGTAGACCGGGTTCGTCGTGCTCGGAGCGTTGATCGCGCCGTTGTAGCACCACGTCACCGTAAAGCCCGTGTTGCCCATGAGCGCCCGGTGCGTGTTGTGAACGGAACCTGCGCCCGAGGCCGCGAGGTCGTCCTTGTACGTGACGTCCAGCTTCATGTCCTGCACACCCGGCAGCCGGTGACGCTGCGCAGAGGTGCCGGTCGGGTTCGACGCGAGCCACTCCTTGATTTCCTGAGAGTGGGTGTTCTTCATGGACGTTACGTGCGACGACATGTCGACGCTGTTGACCGAGATCGAGAACTTAAAGCCGATGAACTCCGACATGATCGGGTCTCCCTTTCTTAGCGAACGCCTGCGGCCGACCGGATCACGAAGACGGGAGAGCCCGTTCCGCCGCCGGTATAATTAAAGCGATAGGTGGTATCGGTAATGGGGCCGGGGATGACCTTGCGCTCCTTGCCGCGAGTGGTGAGCTGGGTAAAGGTGGCGCGGGTCACCGCATCAGAGAAATCACCAGCCGCGGAACTCTCCAAGATCACGTCCTCGGTGGGCGCGGTGCCGCCGGGGAGCATCACGCTGTGGAGATGTGCGTAGAGGTTCGCGTCGGCCGCTACCTCCTCGAGCTCAAACTCCTCGCCCGGGCCACTCGGAGCTGGGCCAAAATCGAACAGCTTGCCTGGGCAGATCACCCCGTTGCTCTGATAGGTAGCGGCGAAGGGGACCACGTCGCCGGTCGGACCTCCGAAGGCGCTCTCCGCCATGACTGCGGGGAACAGGTACACCAGTGATCCGGGAGTGCGCGAGAGCCCGAAGGTCAGAATCGTGTTGCTGACGCCGAGATCCGCCTGAGCCTGGAGCCAGTTGCTTCCAAAATCCAAGTAACCGTCCACCGGCAGCTCCGCGCTCTCGGCTCCGGGAAGCCGCTTGCGCGTCAGTGGATCGGACGTGCCCGCTTCGATCGGCTTGAAGCAGATCCACTCCTTGATCTCTTGGCTCCATTTGAACGGAAGCCCCTTCGTTACGGGCGCGACGTCATAGGCGCCGATCGCCAGAAAGGCGTCGGAAAAGATCAGTTCAGCCATTCGCCTTCCCCTTCTTTGCGGGCTTGGACGCCGGCTTTAGCGTCGCCCCTTCCTGAGGACTTGGCGCTTCGTACTTCTGGGAGCGGAGCCACTCCGCCCGAACAGCATCGACTCGGATAGCGGAGCCAGCCTTCCGGCCTCCGTAATCCTTCGCGAGCACGATCACCTTAAGTCGGTCGCTCATTGGCCCACGTCCGGGTCTGAAGTCGAACCCGCGGCACTGGACGCTGCCGCTGCCGCCTGTTGGACGCGATAGCGGCGCACCGTCTCGAGTACGAACTGCCGCACCTGAAGATCGACGAACTGAGCCTTCGTCACAGCTACGGACTGTCCCAACTGGAGAGAGGTGCAGATCCCCGCACCCACCATGGAAGAGGTGCAAGGGGTCGGACTCTGCCAGTTGCCGAGCGCCGCGAAAGCGTCAGCGATCAGCGCAGACGGAGCTTGCAGGGCGCCCGCTCCATCGGGGTCAACCGTGGAGATCGGAAGGGAGTAGAGGACGTCGGACGTAGCCCGGCACAGGCTCGCCGTGACGAAGGCGTTGGTACACGCGCGAGTGCCCGCCCACGACGGCAGCGCCATGAGCAGCAGCGTAAAGAAGAGCAGCTTCCTCAATTGTTGCTCCTTGCCAGCTCTACAAACCGATCACTGGCGTAAATGAGAGAGAGGGAATCCTGAGGTCCGAGGTCGGCAGATCCAGCGAGCTCGGTAACGCCGGCCGCCTCCGCGAAGCTGCAGACGTTCGTCCCAGAGTTCACGATCCGAAGCTCTTGCCCATCGAGCGCGTTGGTCTCTGACAGGGTGACGTCACACCCGTCTGGATCGGCACAAGAACAGCGAATGAGGCTCGAGGCCGGTGTCAGAGTGGCCGAAGCCCGCGTGCCCGAGCCGTTGTCTGCAATGGAGAGGAGCGCGGATGGCGTTGCGAGCGTCGCGACTTCCAAGGCCGGGCGCCCACCATTGACCCCTATGGTGATGTGCCCAGAGGCGCCGCTCCCGCTGAGATCGATGGACCGCGACGAGCCCGAACTGATACCGATAGCGCCCATGCGGAAGAAGTACAGTTCCGCGCAACTTGGGTCAGAACAGGCATCGAACTCGTAGGCTCCCAACCGGCGAGCACCCGTCCCGGTGGAATCTGAAATGAACAGCTCGTTCCCGTTCTGCTTCAGCGCCGGATAGGGTCCGGAGGACTGCCCCAGCTTAAGAAGACCAGGAACGAAGAGATTTCCGGAAGCGTCTACCGTTGCGGTGCTTCCCGCCAGCGTCGAGCCGCTGGTGCCGGAGAACACGGCTACTGAGCGGTCGGTGGAAGAGCCAGGGCCGGACAGGCCGCCAGGTACATTGAGGACGGTGGTAGTTCCATCGTCGGCACACGAGATGCCTGAACCGACGCAATTCAGCTTGAGGCGCTGGGGCAGGTCTGACCCCTCATCTTGCACGGTCCTCGGAATGCCGTCCGATCCCGGGGACCCTGTCTCGCCCGTGTCACCCTTCGATCCTGTCGCTCCAGTAGCGCCCGTGGACCCGGTTGCACCCACGTCGCCGCGGGGAATCAGGAAGTTTAAGATGGCGGCACTCGACGTTCCCACGTTCACTACAGAGGCCGACGAGCCCGGCGCGCCGGTTGTCGTGGTTCCCGCGGCGACCGTGGCTGATTGGCCAGGGTCCCCCGGCTCCCCTGTCTCCCCCTGTGGTCCGACTCCGCCTGCGCCCCATGCGCCGTCGTGACAAAAGCACAGCACCTCGAGTGAGCCGCCTCCGACGCTGCAGTCCGTAGAAGTTGCCGCGTTCGTGACCGCTACCAGCTTGGGCGAACCGTCGGTGCAGGGACCCAACTTCGCGATCACGCGATGCGGAGGGACCGCGATGAGCTGCGCCGAGGCGGAACTCGCGACGGCGAGCAGCAGTGCCCAGCCGAAGCGCCGCATCTAGAGGAGCACCTCGGAAAGGCTCAGGACGATCAAGTTATCAGCGTCGTACACCGTCGCGAGTAGGCGCGAAACCCCTGAATCTGGCGCCGTGCTCCCGGCCCCGCTGACGCTCTGCGAGAGGTAGAGCGAACCCAGCGGCCAGCCGTGCGCAGGAATCCGAACTGCCCCTCCGACCGTCAACGAGAACGTGGTCGAATCGAGCACCTCTGATACGACCCCCTCACAACGAGGCTCCCCCTCGATGGCTCGTACGCGCCGCCACTGGGTACCATCGAAACCTACCCAGTCGCGAACACTGAGCCCGTGCGGCGAGGTGGTGGTGATCGAACGGGAAGTAGACCCGACGCCTGCCACGGTGACGCAATCCTCCTGGCTCAACTGAGCGGCCCGCCGGAACGGCAGGTAAACGCCCAGGACATACCAGCCCTGCTGGGCCTTATCGACCATCTCGTCCGCGCCGCTAGGCACGACGCCGTAGAACGCGAACCGGCCGCTTGTGGTCAGGGTTACGGCATCGCTCAAGGCGTCGAGGCGGGAGCAGAAACCGTCCACTACCTCGCGTCCAGAGTCTTGCTGCTGGCCAACCTGAAAAATGAGGCGACCTTCCAGCCAGCGGTGGCGTGTATCGTCCGCTCCGAAGTTCCCAGGGGTGTTGTCTTCATACTCGAAGTCGTAGGCGTAGAACTTCGACGGATCGGCCACGTTCCCGTGGGTCGGCATCGTGAAGCGCCGCCCGGGTAACTGGACGGGCCACCCGGTGAACTCACCACGGAGCATCGCGTCGATCAGCGAGTGTGCGACCTGGAAGTGGCCCACTACGCGCCCCCCGCCTTTCCGATCGCCGCCTCAACCACCGAATCCCACCGGCGGCGGAGCTCGCGCACCATGCCGCGGATCTGCCCGCGCCTCGCGTGCGACTGCTTGGAGCCGAGCATGCGCCCCTTCACCGAAACAGTGGCCCCCCCCCGAGTGAACGAATACGGCTTCGAACGCTTCCGCCCGCGATTGATCACAGCGGCGTAGGTGGCGTTTCCCTTGCCGCCGAAGCCCACCTCGTTTGGGGCCAAACCGTCCGCTCGGACGAGTCCCAGCGAGGCAAGGAGCTGGCCCGGGTGCTTGTCCCGGCCGGACCCCACGGGAGTTCGAGGCGGAGCGGCTTCGTGCAGCACGTCCGTCGCGAGTTCCTGGGCGTTATCCAGGACTCGGGTGAGCAGCCCCCCGAGGTCCGCACCGAAGCGGCTCGCGAACTCTTCCGGGCTGGCGTAGGTCCGGCTCATGGCTTCGCCTTCACCGTGACCCGCCAGCGAGTGACGCCTCCAGCTCCCACCGGGTCCACCGAGAGAATCAGAAGGTCGTCCAGATAGTCGCCGGGCTCCGGCTCCGCGCCCTCGCGCCAGGCCAGCACCAGCACCTTTTCGCCAGCCCTTACCGTCCCGTCGTCGTCGAGAAGTGCCTTTCCGTTCATCCTCTGGAAGGTCGTCTCGCCGTAGGGCTGCGAGAAGGTGAGGGCCGCGCCCTCGGCCCCGTCGGACGGCAGGGGCGGCGTGAACGTGAGCGAAACCTGCCCATTGCTCGCAAACGCCCCCGCTGCCACCGTGAAGGTGCCTGTCACATCCTCGATGCCGAACTGGGAGCCTGCCACCACGGAGCCGTCGAGGTTCGCCGCTGAGGCCACCAGCGCGGTTGCGCCTGTTGCCACGCTCCCGACCAGGCGCAAGGTGAGGCTCCGAATGTTGTTCTGCTTCCGGAGGACGGATGTAGCTCCGTCACCGAAGAAGCCGATCGCCATGGAACTGAGTTCACGGAACGCGGCGTCCACTAGACGACCCCTCCGCGACCGAGTCGCCAGCGATCAAGGAAGGCTTTCGTCGAGGGGAGGAGCTCCTCTGCCGTTTGGGTGGCGAAGTAGCTCACTGAGAAGCCTTCCGCCTCCATGCTTGCCACGCCTCCAGCAACGTTGCGGCGCTTGAACCGGGTCAGCACCTCGAGGAATACATGGTCCGCAAAGGCGTCGGGCAGTTCCCAGGCGGTCCTCGCGGTCCACGAAGCAGACCCATCCACGACCGAGTCCCCAGCGTCAGGCCACGTAGGTTCGGCCTCAGCGCTGGTGCCCGCAGACGTACACTCGAATCTCACGCTGGAAGGGGACGAACTCCGCGCCCACTCCCCACGCGCGTACGTGGCGTCGGGCTCCCAGGTGGACACCTGGCCGGGCAAGAGAAACCCCGCACGGTAGGAGGCGGTGAAGTTGGATGCGCCATCTTGAAGCGCTCCGGCTCCGTAGAAAGCCCAACCGCAAGCCCGGAACACCTCTCCATTGCCCGCCGTTAGGGTGACGTCGGTCACGGCATCCTCCCCATGAACCAGCGCCAAGCTCTCCGGCTCCACGGGATACATGGAGAGGTACAGGCGAGAGCGCCCGTTCCCCGCCAGCGTCTCTAGATACTCCTGCCGCCCGAGAGGAAAGCCGAGGTAGGTGGTGATGGCAGAGGACGCGCTGCCGATGAAGTCCCCCAGCAGCGCATCGCTCGCGGAATCCGTCACTCCAAGCCGCAGCTTCACCCGATCGAGGGTGATCAGGTTCGAAGCCGCTGCCGGAGTGAGGACAGAGATCGCCATAAGGACTAGACCGTCACGACCTCGTCCACGATGGTGGCCGGAGTGCCAGGAGCGTTGTAGGCGCCGACGCCGTAGACGTCGACCGTGATCAGAGAGGCGGCCGTGGCGTCGGTCAGGGAGACGCGGAAGTATTTGAAGCTGTTATTGATGTCGAGCCGGTCGGCGCGCAGGTTGATGACCACCACCTTCCCGTCATCGGTGCCCGCCTTGGTGAGCTGCGTGATCGAGGACCCGCTCACGTCCTTCACTCCGGTGCCGCTGCTGTCGGTGGCCTGCTGCACCTTCACGTCCACGGTGGCGCTCGCGCCGAGCACGCCCACGCCAACCTTGATGTAGTAGGCGACGTAGTCGGCGGCAGAGATCCAGCCGGTGGTCACGGTGCCGGCGGCCTGAGAGACTGGGGCGATCGTCGCCAGCAGAGGGAACTGATCACTGGGCTTGAAGTTGGTCGCGATCATTTAGCGCGCCTCCAGGGTGACGAAGTGCGACTTGGTGGTGCTGCCCTTGCCGGTGGGCGGCTGGATGGGGGCGCTCAGGAGGGGCTGACCGGCGAGACGCACCGTCCACCGGAAGGCGGTGAGGCCATAGTCGAACCAGAGATGCATCGACTCCGCGAACTGGACGCCTCCCGCCCGCATGGCGGAATACATGCCGGCGAGGTCGACGAACTGGATGTCGCCAAGGTTCCCAAGCGTGGGGCTGTGCTCGGTCCACTGAACCGGCAGGCCGAGGATGTTGCCGGACGGCGCGTCCTTGAAACCGGAAGCAGCGGGCGTCCAGATAGGGACCTGCCCGATGGTCAGCTCCATGAGCTGCGGCAGGATGTCGGAGTTGGCGAACACCATGGGCTGGGCGCCCGGGCCGCGATAGAGCCGCGCGAACAGCTTGCCGAGATTCTTGGTGGTGATGGTGGCGGCCGCCTGGCCAGATTCCTTGCTTACCGTCACGAGGGCCGGGGAGGACATCCAGCCCTTGGGCTTGCCGACGCCGTCACCCCACATGAATGCCTCGGAGCCCACCCACTCGATCGCACGTCCGGCACCCCGAGTCAGCCGCGCGTTCAGCCGGGGCGCGTCCGCCATCAGTTCGTCCGTGGCCGCGACGAAGGCGTAGAGCTCGTTGAGCTCCACGCGTCCACCCTTTGTGGCCAGCTTGGAGGCCGTCATCTGCTGAGCCTCCACCCGCCACACCGCCTGAATGCCGGTGCTTCCCCAGGGCGTCGACTCGTCTTTCCCCATCTCGATCGAGTTGGAGGTCGTCGGCTCCATGCTCAGGAGAGACATGATGTCCGTGCCGCTGAACGCCACCTCGAAGATTTCCTCCCGGAACTGGGGGGGAACCTCCCAGCCGCCCGTGTCGGAGTTCGTCTCCTGGTGATAGTTGGAGGGCGTGGTGGCGTTGATGTCGCCGTGCTGGAGGTAGCCCGCCGCGATTCGGTCGAGGCGCTGGTCAGTCCCTCCGGTCCGCGTCACCGCTCGCCGAACCGACATCGCCATCTCCGCGAGGTTGCGGAACCCGGCGGTGGGGTCGATGTTCGGCTCCACGGTAGCGGGCCCATGAGCAGACGCTTCGGCAGGAGCCTGGGGGAGTGCCGGAGCGCTGCGCTCCGCCTCGCGCAGCCGGTTGATCGCGTGGATCTGCGCATCGAGCTGGGCGATCTCTCCGACCGCGGTGGCGGTCCCGGCGGCGACATCGGCAGCCGTGGCCAGCATCGCCAGCCCCTTGGCGACGTCCTCGCTGGACGCGTCAGCTTTCGAGACGAGGGTTTCGGCCTCCGTCACGAGCTGGGCTCGCCGGGCCAGGAGGGCGTGAAGAGGAGTGTTGCTGGGCGGCATTCCGTTCTCCCGGCGCCAGCCCGGCACAAAAGCGAAAACGCGTGCCCGCTGGACGCCACGTTTTGAGTTGTGGTGTCCGGCAGGCACGCGCCTCGATGGAGTCGCGTAACTCTGCGTCGCCGTCAGAAGTGATCGATCAATGGACCGACCTCTGTCATGGGGCCTACAAAACTAGGATACGAAAGGGAGGGGCGGGATGGAAGTCTCCCGCCATAACATTCACGATCTGTCGATGGGGAGGTTTCGGACGAGGCGGCGGATCACTGCGGACCTGGAAGGCTCTTTAATTCCAGCCTCTCTCCACCGGGCGACCTCCTGATCGATGGAGCGCAGGGTGGCCTCATCCAAGGTCACCGTTGTGCGGACAAGGCCGCCACCAGTAGTGCCCTTGCCGCGAACGTTCACGCCCGCAACATCCCGGAGCGGGAGCTGGAAAAGATGGCCTCGGCGATCTCCCCAAGATCGTCTCGCCGAAGAACAGAAGAGAGCCGATACACTTTAGCCCCGAAGCCGCCGACAGGATCAAGCACGGGCACTTCGATGGCCAAAGTACGTGCGTCGACGTCTACAGTACAACCGCCAGGAATCAGGATGGCCTTCATGAACCCTACCCGCGCATGGCGGGATGAAGGTCCAGGTTCCCCATCACCGCCCGCTCCGCTGCCGTAGCCGCCAACTCCTCGTGCCGTGCTCCGCCCATATTGGCGTTGCAGCAGAAGCCGGTCAGAGCGGCCAGGAACAGGCTCCGGTATCGCTCCTGCTCCTCCTTGGTCGGTGGCTTTACCGCGATCGGCACCTCAACCACCCCCGCCTCAGCCTCGGGGGAGGAGGGCTTCTCATTGAGTTCCCCGGCTTCACTCTTGGACATGACGTTCCTTGGTGTGGTCTTCATGCTTCTCCCTTCGCGTGATGGTTAAGCTGTTCTGCGGGCACGAGCGAGCGCTAGGCGAGCCTTTGCCCTGGTTTGGATGAGTAGGTCCACTGCGTCGATCGGAGGAACCGCCGCTTCGTCGCCTTGCAGCTCACCGCCCTCAGCGGACACTCGCGGCGTCAACTCTTCGGCCCGCGCTCCGCCCGGCCGCCCCTTTCTCTTCACTAGCCGATCGATGGCGTCCTGCAGCGTTCCGACGCGATCCGCCATCCCCAAAGCGACGGCGGCTCGCGCAGTGTAGACGCGCCCCATACCCCACTCCTCGGTCTTGACCAGCGCAGGCTTAACTCCCCGACCTCGCGCTACGCACGCGACAAAGACGTTGTAGTAGTCATCGACCATGCTTTGCATGTATGTCAGGGTGTCGTCGCTGAGAGCCTCGTAGGGATTCCCCTCGGCCTTGTTTCCACCCTTGGGTGCAGTGATGTAGGTTCGCTCCATGCCAGCCATCTCGGCAGCCTTCGCAAGGTTGTCGTGGCAGGTGATGATTCCGATACCGGCAAGCTGGCTTGATGGCGAAGCGTAGATTTCGTCCACCTGGCTGAGGAGACAGTAAGCAGCTGACGCAGCGAAGGTGTTCACCACTCCAAAAATCGGCTTTGTGCCTCTTGCCTTAAAGATGAGGTCGGCGGTCTCCTCGAGCATCGCTACACTACCGCCGGGGCTATCTACGTCGAATAGAATTCCTGACACGTTAGGATCCGACATCGCCTGGATGAATGCCGTGGAGATGGACTCGTACGACGACCCCCCGCTAATTTCTGTCATGAGGTCCATCTTGGGCGACAGGGGGCCTGCGATCGGAATGACGGCGATACTTCCGGGTGCCACCGCGGAGGGTGAAGCAGGGGCGCGGTTCACGGCATCCAGCCGCGCGGCGATCTCCTCCGCCGAAAGATGGTTACCTGCTGCCCTAAACTGCACTACCTCCTCGATCTGGCGAAGAACCGAGGGGAGGATGGCCCAGGGGGTTTCCTGGATGAAGCGAAGGACTCGGCGGGGCGGAGGCTTCTCAGCCATGGATCGTCTCCTCTATCGCCAGTTCGGCGAGCGCTACCAGTTCATTCACGGCCACGGTCGGCCACGCCTCCATCACCGCCACCCCCTCGGCCAGCAGCTTGTCGGCGTGCCGCTCGCAGTAGGCTTTGGCTACAGCAGGTTCAAGCTGAAGCGACTCCGAGACGAAGCCCGAGAACTCGCCGTAGAACTCCAGCACACGAGCCGCCCAAGGGGTCTCCCCTCGCTTCTCCACTTTGCCGAGAACTGACGCGATCTCCTTCCGCACTACTCGCTCCGCCGTCTGCTTGGCGATCAAGTAGGCGCGCCGGTGAAGCCTTGCTCTCGCTGCCCTCTTCTTCGACGGAGCGGGGGGTGCGATCCGCTTCGGCCCTGAAGCAGGCGGCGAGGAGGGTTCGCCCGTGGTCCGCTCCATATTCAACGGCGTCAGCGGCTCATCCAGGCCCGGAAGTGGCTGGCGGTTCTCAGTGAGGCGCACCTCGTTCCGCGTCAAGATCCCATTCGTCACCCAGACTGCTTGTGCATTTGCGCGCTCGAGAGAGTTGCCGCGCAGCAGTCCGTCGAAAAGGTGCTCCGCGTAGATGTCATCTTCATTCGGAAAGAGGTCACGCTGGAGGCAGCCCTCCCACCGCACGGCGAAGGGCCGGAAAGAATAGTCCACAGCACCCTGGTTTCGCACCTCAGCCGAAGCGTATGTCGCCGTCGAGGCCATGGGCGAGAAGAAGTCCACTGGCAAGTGGAAGATGCGGGCCCAGTCGTGCACCTGGGCGTCGAGAGACTCATTCAATTGGGCGTCCTTCGCATTGTGCGAAGTCTCTTTGACCTTGGCGCCCTCTGGCGCGATCTGGAGGCGATGAGCGTTTCGGAGCCCGCCCATGCGCGCCTCCGACTGCTCCTTCAGCCGATCGTAGGCGCCCGGCGTGAGGGCGTTCGGCATCTCCAGCCAGACCGACGGGTTCGCTCCCTGCCCGAAGTACAGCGCCCCGAACTTCTGCGTGGCGATCCACATGCCGATGGCTTCGCGAGCCAGCCCCAGAATATTTGCCGGCATGAAGGTATGAATCGCGAACCCCTCCAGGCGGAATACCTCGTCTTGCAAGAGCGTACGCTCGGGCCTACCAGGCTCCCGCACCTTAAACCGGAGCTTCATGCTCCCCTCGACCTGTTCCGTGGAGACAATCCAGTCCGGGTGCAAGGGAATGAGCTGTATCTCCCCAGTCTGCGGTATGATCCGGATCTCCGACATGCCGCGCCCCCAGTAGACCGCGAAGACGGTCATCAGCTCCCGCCACTGCTGACCGGTCTGCCAGGGGTTCGGACGCTTCCTCAGCACGTTCCAGAGGTAGTGATCCTTCGCTCGCTCCTTGGCTCCCTTCGGATTTGCCGCGGAAGGAGGGAGGTCCCGGTAGAGCACCAGCGGCAGGGTGCTCAGGGTGCCGCCGTAGATAATCCCCCCAAGTAGGCAGCAGGACACTTGCATCGCAAGGTCGGGGGTGACCGTGATCCCAGTCGAGCTCTGGTAGACGCCGCCGTTGCTGCTCCACCACCTCTCAGACATCACCGAGGCGGGATCCGGACCGGCCGACAGGATGGCGCGATCTAGGAAGCTCACCTAGGCCGCGATCCTTCAGGCGGAGTCGGGGGTGTCCGCCGTGGCCAGACCATCAAGAGCGTGAGCCCTCCCGCCACAATGAGCGAAACACCAGCCGCGAACGGGTAGGGTGCGAGGGCGAGGTAGACGCCGAGCGCGAGGACGATGATCGCCACCTCTTTGGGCCCGATCTCTTTTCCCGCAGCAACGGCCAGCTTCCGCAGCGAAGTTGACGCGGAGTACCACCAACGCGCAAGGCGATTCGGCATGGCGTATAGTGTACCAGAGTCTTAGAGCGCTAGCACACCGGGACCGTCGTATTGCTGCACTGGAGTGTCAGCGCCGACGATGAGGCGGCTATGAGACTCAAGGAGAGCCGTAACAAAGTCGATCTTGTTCTCCGGCCGTTCCTTCCTGGGATACACGTTGTCCTTGAAGTCTCGCCGGGCTACCACGTTCGCCATCTGCCAGGAGGCTAGTGGGTCTCCGTTGTGCCGGATCCTCCCCGACTGCATCCGCCCTTCCAGGTCCTTCAGCGCCGGCGAGAAGTTCCCCACATTGGGAGGGACCTTGATGCACTCGATGCCCTTCGCCATGAGGTGCCCTACGAGCTGGTGCGCCTGCCACGGATCGTGCGCCACGGCTACGACCTGGAAGAGCTCATTGGCCCGCAGGACCTCCGCCTCGATGCGGTCCATGTCGATGGTGTTGCCGTCTGTCAGGGTTAGCCACGGCGGCTTGCCGTCCGGCCGGGGTGACGCCCAGTTGAGGTAGTGCCCCGTGACGGTGCTCGCCCGCTCCTCCACAAGATCCCTGGGCAGGTAGTGAGTGCCGAAGACGGTAAGCGGCTGGCCGTCGGGTAGCTCCGGGAACTCGTACACCACCTCGGCCAGGTCGATCTCGGAGGCGAGGTCCAACCCAATGACGCACTTCTGCCCCGCGAACCGGGGATCCGGATCTCCCGCGGCGTCGAAAAGCTGCAGCGTCGTGTCCTCGCAAGCCTTCCACCGTTCCATTGAGAAGTAGGCCAGCGAGGCATTGATCCAGATGTTAAGGTGCTTCGTCTTGAAGTTGTTCAGGGCTGCGGCCGACTGGCGGGCCTTCCGGACCTTGTCCTCGATGTAGTCCCGGAAGACCGACACCCCGAGATTGGGATTCGCCATCGCCCATTGCTCGGGCTGGTCCCAGCGCTCCGGATCGTCGGCGGTGAAGATGATCCCGAACGTGGAGTCGTCGTGGAAACCGTCCGTCTCGAGGATGTTGACGATGTACCCTCGCACCTCGTAGCAGATCCCGGCCTGATTCCCGCCGGCGGTGGTGATCGCCATCATGAGCGGCTGCTCGCGGGAGCCCATCGCGGTCTCAAGTACGTCCCACAGGGCACGGTTCTTGTGGGCGTGGAGCTCGTCCACCGGGACGAAGTGAGGGTTCAGGCCATCGAGGGAGTCGTAATCCGAAGAGAGCGCCACGAAATTTGAGGCGGTCGAGTCCTGCACTAGGGCATGGGTCGACACCTCCACTCCGAAGCGCTCCCGGTAGCGCCGCGTCCGGAGCGCCATCTGCCGAGCCACCCCGAAGACGATCCGGGCCTGCCCTCTTGTGGTCGCCGCGCTGTAGATCTCCGCGCCTTCCTCGCCGTCGACGGCGAGCATGTAGAGCGCGATGGCTGCCGCCAGGGTGGACTTCGCGTTCTTCCGGGCAACCTCGATGTAGGCCAGCTTGAACCGCCGCACCCACGAGCCGTCCTCCGTCTGCTTCTGCCATCCGAAGAGGTTGCAGACGATGAAGATCTGCCAGGGCTGGAGGACGATGAGCTCGCGGAGCTTCGCCCACTTCCCCTTGATGTGCGGGAGGAGCTCGATGAAGCGGCAGGCTCTAGAGGCTTCCTCCGGGTTGAAGCGGAGCCCTCGCTTCGGTCCATGTTCAAGATCGTGAAGGTGACGAGCGCAGGCCGCTACCACTTTCCGGCCCGCTACGAGCTTGCCGGTTACAACATCTTGAGCATAGCGCTCGGCGATCCGGGGGAAGTCTTTGGCTAGAACCTGTCCCACTCATCACCAGCGCCCTTCTTCTTGGGTGGGCCTGAGACCTTTCTGCGGCTGGAAGGAGTGAGGCCGAACTCGCGGGCGAAGTTGACAACCTGAAGCCGAGCCTGATGCGCGATCGAGACCTCTGGGCGCTGCTGCGTGTATGTCGATCCGTCCTCTTTCGTGAAGCTCATTGTGAGCCCCTCGACCGCGATCACCGCGGCGGCCGCACGCCAGGTGGCGAGAGCGTCAGCCCACGCGGCGAGAGCGATTCGATCCACCTTCGCCATGACGTGGTGCAACGCCGGGTCTGCTACCAGGAGCGCCCACTCTTCGCGTGCAATTACGCCAAGCCACGCGGGACACTCGGGCACGCCCGACTCTGGAATGAACTCCTCCTCAGGGGCAGGCTCCCTGTCCTTGCGGAAGGTGCCCGCCAGCAGCTTCGCCTCCTTGGGCTTGGAGGGTCGCCCAGCCCGCGACCGGTTG